>LXOW01182297.1_pt1 | contig 17715 bp, 15 predicted proteins | sample 1368591 | NCBI WGS metagenome assembly LXOW01 (sample SAMN04884650, study PRJNA319009) | bovine gut metagenome | isolation source: Cow rumen | host: Bos taurus | place: Italy: Legnaro (PD) | collected 2014-07-09 | reverse complement strand
CCTTTGCCCATGTTGGAGGCCATGTGCTCCTCGCTGTCGACGTGGGCGGGGTTGATGCCGGCTTTCTTCAGAGCGGCGTCAACAGCCTTGCCGATGAGTTCCTCTTTGGTCTTCTCGACGGCGACGCGCAGCTCCTGGTCCTTGATCTCCTGAGCCACATGCTCAGCGTCGAGGGCGACGGGACGCATGGCGACAACCTGCATGGCGAGGTCGTGACCCACCTGGTCAAAACCAGCCTTGTTGAGGCCAATGATGGAAGCCATACGGTTACCCGGATGGATGTAGGCGTACACCTTCTCGGCTTCGAGGGTCTCGAAGTGAGCCAGCTCGATCTTCTCGCCGATTTTGGCAATCTGATCGGTGATGGCATCGGCCACCTTGCTGCCGTTGAGGTTCATCTCCAACACCTGGTCCTTGGTGGTCAGGTGCTGTGCCATAGCATTGTCGATGATGTCCTGGGTGAATTTGACGAAATCGGCGTTGGTAGCCACGAAGTCGGTCTCGCAGCTCACCATGATAAGGGCACCGTAGTTGCCGGTGGTCTTGGCCAGCACGCAGCCTTCGTTGGCGTCGCGGTCGGCACGTTTGGCGGCCATTTTCTGACCTTTCTGACGCAGCAGCTCAATTGCTTTCTGCATGTCGCCGTCGGTCTCGACCAGGGCTTTCTTGCAGTCCATCATACCTACGCCGGTGAGTCTGCGCAACTCATTAACCTGTGAAGCAGTAATTGCCATATCTTGTTTCCTTTCTATTTGATTTAGTGAATTATTGTAGGAAGCTCTAGGATGGCCTAGGAGATCCCAGGTTTTCCTAGAGCTTCTTATGATTTATTATTTATTCAGCCTTGGGAGCTTCGGCTTCAGCCTCAGCCTTGGGGGCCTCTTCGCTCTTGCGGGGGCGACGCGGACGGGTGCGCTTCTCGGCGGGACGCTCCTCGGCGTTCTCGACCTCGGCAGCCTCTTCCTCGTTGCGGGCGTCCTTGTCGAGCATGCGCTCGTTCAGACCCTCCTGGATGGCCTCGACCATGTGCTTCAGGATAGCGGCAATCGACTTCGACGCATCATCGTTAGCGGGAATGGGGAAGTCAATCAGGTCGGGGTTGGTGTTGGTGTCAACCAGGGCGAAGGTGGGGATGTTCAGACGACGGGCCTCAGCCACTGCGATGTGCTCCTTGTTGATGTCGATGACAAACAGAGCGCTCGGCAGACGGGTGAGGTCGGCGATGCTACCCAAGTTCTTGTCCAGCTTGGCACGCTCGCGCTGCACCTGCAGACGCTCACGCTTGCTGATGTTGTTGAAGTCCTTGTCGTGCATCAACTGGTCGAGGTTGTTCATCTTCTTCACAGCCTTGCGGATGGTGGCGAAGTTGGTGAGCATACCACCGGGCCAACGCTCGGTCACGAACGGCATGTCGACGGTCTTGGCCATCTCGGCGACGACGTCCTTGGCCTGCTTCTTGGTGGCCACGAAGAGGACTTTCTTGCCGGAACGGGCAATCTGCTTCAGAGCGGCGGCAGCCTCGTCGGCTTTGGCGATGGTCTTCTGCAGGTCGATGACATGGATACCGTTGAGCTCCTTGAAGATATAGGGAGCCATCTTGGGATTCCATTTTCTTTTCAGGTGGCCAAAGTGACAGCCAGCCTCCAACAGTTCTTCAAATTTCAGTTCTGTCATGTTTGTTTACTTTCCTTTATTGTTGTTAAACTTTGCCAACCCTTGGGTAGTCCATGAGGCCGCGTTTTTCGGCTTTCCTATGCAGCGCGAACTGTCAGCGCGGCGGAGCATCCCAAGCGTTTGGATACTAAACGGTGTTCAATTTTAGTCTGTCGCAACAGCGTTGCAACAATCGCAATACTAACGCTTGCTGAACTGGAAGCGCTTGCGGGCTTTGGGCTGACCGGCTTTCTTGCGCTCGACCATACGGGGGTCACGCATCAGGAAGCCTTCCTTCTTCAGGGCGGGGCGATCCTCGATGTTGTTCTCGCAAAGGGCGCGGGCGATGGCCATACGCAGTGCCTGGGCCTGACCGGTGAATCCGCCACCGTCGAGATTGGCTTTGACATCCCATTTTCCCTCAGCGTTGGCAACCAAGAAAGCCTGGTTGACGATGTACTGCAGCGGACCGGTGGGGAAATACTCCTTGTAATCTCTGTTGTTGACAATCACTTTGCCCGTACCGGGGGTCATATAGACGCGAGCAACAGCGGTCTTTCTTCTACCAATGGTGTTGATTACTTCCATATCTTGTGTTATCTAATATCATTAATATTGATGACTTTCGGGTTCTGACCCTGGTGCGGATGCTCGGGACCGGCATAGATGTGCAGGTTGCGATAGAGAGCGGCACCCAGGCGGTTCTTCGGCAGCATGCCACGGATGGCGTGCTCGAGGATACGCTCGGGATGGGTGGCGCGCACCTTGGCGGGCGNNGCACCTTGGCGGGCGTGGTCTCACGCTGGCCGCCGGGGTAACCCGTGTAGCGCTGATAAATCTTGTCAGACTCTTTCTTGCCAGAGAAAACAACCTTCTCGGCGTTGATGATAATTACGTTGTCGCCGCAGTCGACATGCGGAGTGAAGCAGGGCTTCGTCTTGCCGCGGAGGATGTTGGCAACACGCGTGGCCAAACGTCCCACAGTCTGATTCTCGGCATCAACCAGCACCCATTCTTTCTGTACGGTGTTGGCGTTGGCGGAAATGGTTTTGTAACTTAATGTATTCATTTTTGCTAACGATTGTACTGTTTTTGTTTCTCTGACTTCCACTTCCACATGGGGCAGACGGATTGCCTATGCAGTTGTATCTGTCTAATGTAAAGGAAGTTGAACGGGTTAATAACTTCGCATTCACACTATTTTAGAGTGTGCAAAGTTACAAACATTTTTTTTATCAACAAAATTTGGGGAATTCTTTTTTGTTGAAAGAGGCCAATTTATGCCTCCAACCGTTCACACAGGAAGCCCCGGCGCTGCCCTGCCACAGTGGTGGCGAGGAGGTAGCGGTCGCCTCCTTCGCGCAACCCCAGCTTCCGCTGCAGGTCGGCGGCGGCGACAGGATAGTTGCGGGTCACCACATGAGCCATCTGTTCGGGTAGCAGCGGGGCAACGCTCTTTTTGTCGAGTTTCACCTCTTGCAGGATTTTGAATTGGCGACCGGGAAAGTCGGCCCTCCAGTCGTCGCCGGTGTAGAGGTGACTGTTAGGGTCGAGTTGCGCCAAGTCGTAGCGCTGTGCGATGAGTTTGTAGGCGCCGCCTTTCATCAGTGCGGCATGGGGCTCGTAGAGGTAGCCCCCCACCTTGTCGCAGCAGCGCCCTGCCGCATCACGCTCCTCCGACCAAGTAAAGGTGAAAGTACTGGTCCGACTCGTCAGACTCACACATCTGATGAGCGGATCGCCTTGCGGCTCGCCGCATAGAAAGACCACCTCTTTGCATTCACCTTTCACTGCCAGCACCCATATCTCCTCCACGTAGCCCAACTGCTGTGCGGCCAACCGCAGATCAATCATGGGTGAGGCTTTCACCACCAGCCGCTCACAGTGTGTACGCAGCAGGTCGAGGTTCTCCAACAGGTTGGGAGTGCAGTCCTCAAAGGCATGGGTGCGCTGCCCCTGCTTGCGGCGTGCGGGGTCTATATATAATAGGTCATAGTGCTGTTGTTGTTGCAGCCACGCCATGCTGTCGGCCTGCTGGCATGTCACGTTGTCGACACCCAACACCTGCAGGTTGTGTTGCATCAGTGCGCACAGCGTGGCGTCCTGCTCGATATAGGTGACGTTGGCCGCGCGACGGGCCATCCACAGCGTGTCGATGCCCATGCCGCCCGTGAGGTCGGCCACCGCGGCCCCGACGGGCACCAAATGCTCTGCTCTGTAGCGGGCGGTATCGTCCGAGCTGCTCTGCTCGCGGTTGAGGTGCGGCGGAAAAAGATAGTCCGGGTGCTCCAGCAGCGACGGCCATTTCTCCGCCGCAGTCCGTAGTCCCTCAATCTGCTGCACCGCCGCCCGCATATCAATATGCGGATACCGCGAAGCACTTAGCAGCAGCCTCGCGGTATCCTCGTTCCGATGCGCTCTGGCAAAGTCCAGGGTCTCCTGCTCCACGAAATCCATAAATCCAATTACGTCGAAAGCGGGAGCCTAAAATCAATAGACGCCATCGGCATGCAACTTGCGCAGCCGTTCCACAACCATCGGGCGGTCCTCTTTGTAGGTGACGCCGAACCACTGTGCCGTGGTCTTCAGCACACGCATGGTGGCGTAGCCGCTATGGATAAAGGTGTTGACGGCAAAGGGGATGTAGTATTCCGACTTCAGCTCGGTGCCGTGCTCCTTCAGGAAGTCGACAAACAGTTTCTCGCTCTCCACGAAATAGTCGGGCGTGAAGCCGAAAAGGTTCATGCTCACCGTGGCGTCGGCGGCAAGGGGATGCATCGATCCGTCGGCCTCTTTGTATTCGATGCCGTTGGCGGTGCGTCCGATACTGGTGCGCTCGGTCATGCCGACCAGCAGACCTTGTGCGTCGGTCTCGCAGACGCCGCGGCTCACGGTGCCGTTCTCGCTCAGCGTGTTCTCCAGCCGGTAGCCCACCATGCAGTAGTCGCCCTTCTTGCCGTCCAGGCCGCGCAGGTAGTCGCCCATCACCTCGAAGGCGTCGCGACCGTAGAAGTCGTCGGCGTTGATGACGGCGAAAGGTTCGTGGATGGCCTCCTTGGCCATAAGGATGGCGTGGTTGGTGCCCCAGGGTTTCTCACGACCCTCGGGGACGCTGAAGCCGGCAGGCAGCATGTCCAGCTCCTGGTAGACATATTCCACCGCGATACGGTTGCCGAAGTGGTCGGCGTTGATGTGCTGTTTGAACGCCTCGGCAAAGGAGTGGCGGATGACGAACACCACTTTGCCGAAACCGGCGTGGATGGCGTCCTGGATGCTGTAGTCCATGATGATTTCACCGTTAGGGCCCACACCGTCCATCTGTTTGAGTCCGCCATAACGGCTGCCCATGCCGGCAGCCAGAACCAATAAAGTAGGTTTCATAGATGATATTATTTATTGTGTTATTGCCTGATTGAATTATCGTGATTGAATTAATTAGATTATAGTTGCCCATTAAATCCATTAGACCCATTGTCCTCACCCTCTTTTCCCCTTGAAGAACTCTTTCAGCAACGCTTCGCATTCTTCCGCCATGACGCCGCCACTCACCGCTGTCTTGGGGTGCAGCACGGTCCCTTTCACCTGTGTGAAGCCGCGGCGCGGGTCGGCGGCACCGTAGACGATGCGACCGATCTGTGCCCATCCCAGTGCACCGGCACACATGATGCAGGGCTCCAGGGTGACATACAGCGTGCAGTCGGTAAGGTATTTGGCTCCGAGAACCTCGGTGGCGGCGGTGATGGCCATCATCTCAGCGTGTGCGGTGACGTCGTGCAGCCGTTCCGTGTTGTTGTGGCAGCGTGCCAGTATGCTGTCCTGGCTCACCACTACGGCACCGACGGGAATCTCACCCTCAGCCATCGCTGCCCTCGCCTCGCGCAGGGCCTGTTGCATAAAGTATTCGTCGGGGTTGTCGAAAAGGCTCATGGAATCTGTCGTTCTGTGAAAAGTCGCTCGTCGTTGGCTACGTAGCGTGCCTTGTGGAAGATGAGCGTGATGCTGTTTTTATATTGATAGCTCTCTGCCGAGGGCAGCAGTATCTCGCCCAAGGGTTGGTATTCGTGGTAGGCGTGCCAGTCCACGCGGTTGCGGGTACGTAGCGGCAGCGCCTCGCCGGCGATGCTGTCACTCTCGGTATAGAGAAACATCAGCTTGCTCTCTTTCTCAAAATAGTAGTGTCTGTCGTAGTGCGACGGGCTGCGGGCACTGATGCGCACCACCGGTTTGTCGTTTAGGTAGGCCGTCCCTTCGTAACGCAGGTCCTCGCCGCGCAGCTGCCATTGGTACAGTGGTCCGAAGATATTGTAGGCCTGCTCCTCGTCGTAGTATTTCTCGTCGTTGATGCTTCGCCAGCCCTCGTCGCGCTGGTAGCTTTCAAAATAGGTATGGCCGTCGCTGAACAGACACATCTGCAGCCGTCCCTCATACCACACCTCGATGCGACGTCGGTGCTGCTGTCCAGCCCAGCGACGCATGATGAGTGTGTCCGTCTGTCCACGTGGCACGATATGGCTCTCCACAAACAGGACGCTGTCGCTGCTCCGCGCCTCCAGGTTGAGGGTGTGCAGAAAGGCATCCACCGTGGCGGCGGCTTCTGCTTCTGCGTCGTCGAAGACCGCCTGTCCCATCGAGAACAGGGGTGTCGTCAGCCATAGTAGCAGAAATAGGTATGTGGTGTGTCGCATGGGTCTATAGGGGTCTGGCACGGTTGGGTATCGTCAGTGGATAGGTCTGTTCGCGAACAGCGGTGTAGTGTGTGAACACCAGATGCAGCGTGTCCTGGCGCCGGTCGTTTTTCAGCACCAGATCCACGTCGTGTTTCCGTTCGCGAAAGGCTGTCAGGAACAGCTCTTGCAGCTGGGCAAAGTCAACTTTGTAGCCGCTCATGGCGTATGCGGTGGCGTAGTCGCCGCGGAAGTACTGTTGTGTGGCGCGGGCATAGACCGTCAGACTGTCGGGTGTCAGTTTGGCGCGTCCCAGCTCCACAATCTTGCTCACGCTTACCCACAGTATGCTGTCCTCCTGCATCCGCATCATGCCGTTGAGCCGCACGTTGCGCAGGTCGCAGTGGAAGTTGGCGGCAAAGCAGGTCTTTCTCTCGGCGGTAGGGGCCGCGGTGCTATCGGCGACCGGCGGGGCCGGCTGCGTCAGGTCGCGACTGCTGCGACAGCCGGCGAGAAGCACGAACGAAAGGGCTATGAACAGACGGGTCTTCATTGATTGCTGAGGATAACTTGGTAGTGTTTCTGTAGTGTCTCGCTCTGCTGGGTGTCTTTCTCGATGGCGCGTTTCATGTAGGACAGCGCTTCGCGGTCGCGGTGCATCTTGTGCAGAATCCAGGCGTAGGTGTCCAGGAAGGTGGCGTTGTCGGGTTCTTTCTCGATGGTCTTGCGCGACATCTGCTCGGCTTTCGCCAACTGTTCGGGCGTGACGTCGGGTTGCTCGCTGAGATAGTAGGCGTAGTTGTTCAACACATAGATTTGGTCGGGCTGCAGCTGCAGGCAGCGGTCAAAGCATTTCCACGCTTTTTCCACCTGTCCGGTCTCGTAGTAAGCGCTGCCTAATATTTCATAGCAGTCGCTTTCCAGATAGCCGTTGCGGAATCCCATCTTCTGGCAACGCTCCATCAATGTGATGACGGTGTCGTAATCCTTGCGGTTGTGCGCTTTCACGGCCAGGAGATAGTAGGGGAGGGTGTGGAAGGGGAACAGCGTCTTCACCAGCGTCGCGTCGTGCTCCAGGGCGCTGTCGTCAGCGGACCATTCGCAGATCAGCAACGCCTCCCAGGCTTCGTACTGGCTGCTGTCGCTGCGCAGATACAGCCGTATCCAGGGTAGCGCCTCCTCGCTACGGTCGCGGCGCATCAGTATGTCGGCATAGAAGAGCGCATAGCTGCTGCTGTCGTCACAGTAGCGCACAATGGTGTCCACCAGGTCGAAGGTGGCAGGGGCATAGGTGTCGTAGAACTCTTCGTTGGTGTAGAACGAGGTCAGTATCTGTATTTTGTCGATACAGCTGAGGCCGGGGTTGCGGAATCCCGTGGACAGCTCCTTGATTGCCTGCTGCGGTGCGCCCGTCAGCTTGTAGTAGTTGGCCAGCGAGATGTGGATGTATTCGTCATCGGGATGCTGCTGGGCAATCTTGTCATAGTACGGCTTGGCATTTTTGTAGTCCTTCTGCTGCATGTAGGATTCCGCTACCATGGCGCTGTAGCGGGTGTCCTCGGGCATGCTTTTGGCCAGTTTCTCCAACTCGCGTATGGCGTTCTGGGGTTTGCCTGCCGACTTCCATATCTTTTGTTTCTGCAGCGTCACCTCTTCACTCATGCCCCAACGCTTCTCCATGCGGTTCAAAGCGTCGATGGCATGGTCGGCGTCGCCAATCTGCAGATAGGCGTTGGCCAGCTGGAGATAGTATTCTTTGTGGTCGGGCTGGGTGGCTACAATGGATTCCCAGGTGCTGGACACCGCTTTACGGTTATAGCGTTGCTCGTAGATGTCAACCAGCAGCAGTTTGTACCAGATATTTTCAGGCACCAGCGTTGCGGCCAGTTGGCTGTGATATAGCGCGCTGTCCGATGCACCGGTCTCCAGCAGCATGACGGCCAGCTCGTAGTGCGCGGCGGCACAGCCGTTGTCGCGCTTCACAATTTGTCGGTAGCCGGCCATGGCCTGTTCGAAGTTGCCAGCTTCCTGTTGCATCTTGGCTTCAATCAGCAGGGCTTCGGTCTGCAAGGTGGCATCGCTCACCTCCTTGGCGACAGGTCGTTCGATGCGTTTTGTCGCCTGACTGGTGGATTGGGGGCTCTTGCAGCCTGCTGCAACCGCTGCAAGCAGTACTACACATATTATTATGTAGGGGAATCGTTTCATCCGTTTCATTTGTCCATTTTAACTTCCACTTTTACTCCCATTTTGACTTCCTCCAATTTTAAAGTAGATACTATCTAACGGCATCCTTTTTGTTTTATTGTGCCTGTTAGGTATATTTATATTGTTTCGTAATAAATCTAAAAACGATGCCTTTTTTTGCCTATAAAAAATTTTTCCCTATATTTGCACTATCCAAAGTGGACTGTTTAATGGGGGTTGATACATTTAAGTTGCTGACTTTCATTGAAAAGCTTGCTGTGGGTGACGTGTATGAAATAATTTTTTAATCCATCAAAATCACAACACAATGAAAAAAACATTAATGGTTCTCAGTTTCGCACTGTGCGCTTCTTTCGCCTTTGCGCAAACCAACCGCGTTGTGGGTCAGGTCAAGGCTGACGACAATCGTCAGGTGGCTCGCCAGAACGTAACGGCTTCGGTTCAGAACGGAGCTTCGGTCAACTACAAGGGTTCCATCTTTGCAAAAGATGACACCATTGCACTCTTCGATTTCTCTATGCCCGTCGATGATGACAACGCCAACTATTCGTTTGGTGTTATCGGTGCTAACGAAACCATTGGAGGTACTGCCGAGCCTCAGCACGTGCAGCCCTACGCCGGTGCTACCTGGCATCGTTGGTATGGTGTCGACTCCGTGTCGCTGCTCGTTAACCAGAACATGGAATCGGTCTATCCTGAGGTAGGCTATGTCTATGGCAATCCCTATTACCTGCACAGCGCCGGCAACCGCTTGGATACCGACTATTGCTCTTCCCTCAACGGTTGGGTGATGTTGGATATCTGGGGTGGTGCCGAGGATGGTTCGGGTAGCATCAACGCCTACATCGCTTTCGACCCTGTCAACACCAGCGATGTGAACCTCTTCTCTGTTCGTATGTTTGAGTTCCTTTATCATTTCGCTGAGAGCACGTACATCGACTACAGTACCGACAACGGCGCTACCTGGAACACCACGCAGATTAACACCAACGTGGCTGTTAATGACAACTACTGGGGCTATGCTCGCTTCACCATGCCTTCGGCTGCTGCCGCTGGCGAGCAGGTTCTGCTGCGTCTCCGTCTCAAGAGCACCTATACCCGTGGCTATGGCTACTACTGCATGCTCGACGACGTGGCCATCACCAAGAACCCCACCGACGCTTTCACCATCAGCGACGAGTACTGGCTGGCTGGTGCCTATCAGCAGATGCCCCAGGGCATGCAGCTCCCCGTCGAGTGGGCTTCCAAGATTATTAATGCTGGTACCAACGACCAGACCAACGTCCAGTTGAAGATGGACAACGTTTATAGCGGTACCGCTACCAACGTCCACACTTGGAACCTGAACACCATTCCTTCTGAGCAGGATTCTGTTTATGACCTCTCCACCACCGCTTCGTTCCCGACCAGCAACTTGGGTGACAACTTCATCACCATGACGCTGTCCTCCGACAACATCGCTGCTCGTCCTTACGACACGATTCTCTACAAGGTCAACGACGTTCAGGAGGGTTCCTACACTTGGGGTCGTGACAATGGCGTGCTCAATGCCAAGCAGTCGTTCCTCTTTGGCTATGACACCAGCACTTACACTGATGAGGAAGGTACGCACCACTATGTCACTGAGAACTCTCCCTACTACATGAACCAGGGCAACACCGTTTATGTTCTCTATGAGACGGGCAACACCATCCCGACCGACGGTGCTGGTCAGCCTTGGGTCATCCGCGGTGTTGAGTATGTTGTGGCTGTCGACGAGGATGTTGTCAGCGACCTCCCCGCTACCATTGCTCCTGAGATTATCCGCGATAGCTCCACGGGTGACGGTTATGTCCGTTTCCTCGGCGTGAACACCGGTATCTCTTCTTACACCACCAACCCCGCTACCGAGTACAACGATCCTATCGAGATGCGTGATGCCGGTTACTATGTTGCCGAAGATGGTTACAACACTGTCCGCATCAACTTCCCCATCCAGGCCGAACTGATGCCCAACCAGCAGTATCATGTCGGTTACTCCTTGGTTGAGGATGCCCGCTTCGCAGTTGCCCACACCGCTTCTACCTACTACACCACTTGGGATGAAGAGAACCAGCGCTACAAAGCCAACTACTTCTACACCAACGCCCAGATGGCCAAGTATGCCAACAACTTCACCTATGGCAACTCTTCGCTCGCCAAGGGTAGCGATGCTCTGATCCACAACCCCATCGAGGGTTATTCTTGGGCCGGCCGTCATGTCTCCTACTTCCCCATGATTCGTCTGCTCGTTGGTCCGCGCGACGCTACGAAGAGCATCTCCGTTACCTGCGCTTTCGAGGACGATGATGAGGAGCTCGGTGGTGTCTACTCCGCCAGCCTGTCGGGTCTCTGCGGTACTTCGATGAACATCGTCGAGGGTTCCAGCACCCGCATCTATGTTATCCCCGAGACCGACTACACCGTCTTCACGATGACTGTCGATGGTACTGCTGTGGATGTCAGCTCGCTGCCCACCGAGATTATCCAGGAAACCTACACCGCTTACTACTATGAGTTCAACAACGTCACCGACGACCATCAGGTCGCTGTCTCCTTCGCAGTGGGCATCGACGATGTGGCCGCCCGCGTCAAGATGAACCTCCAGCCGAATCCCGCTTCGTCCAACGTGAAGCTGAACATCGCCGGTGTCACCGGTTATGTCAACTGCGACCTCCTCGATATGAGCGGTCGTACGGTTCGCAGCAGCCGCATCAATGCCGAGACCGAGAACGTTATCAACCTCAACGGTCTTGCCAAGGGTGCCTACTTCGTCCGCATCACCAACAACGACTTCACCAAGGTCGAGCGCCTCATCGTTCGCTAATCTAAGCTAAACGATAAACAAACAAAGCGGGGGTCCCGAAAGGAACCCCCGCTTTGTTTGTTATTTGTCTAATTAGTCCAATTGGTCTAATTAGACTTATTCGTCTTACAAAATATTCCCCAGCTGTTCTTTGATTTTCTCCAGCTCGTCTTTCATCATTACCACCAGTTTCTGCATCTCCACGTGGTTGGATTTGGATCCGGTGGTGTTGATTTCACGGCCCATCTCCTGGGCAATGAAGCCGAGCTTCTTTCCGCAGGCCACCTCGTCGACAGCGGTCTGGCGGAAGTAGTCGATATGCTTCTGTAAACGCACCTTTTCTTCGGTGATGTCCAACTTCTCCAGGTAGTAGATAATCTCCTGCTCAAAACGGTTCGTGTCGATTTCTTTGATGGCGAACTCTTCGAAGTATTTCTTGATACGCTCGCGTGCCGTGGTGATGCGTTCCGACTCGTACTGGTTGATTTCTCCCAGTCGTTGCTCAATGATGTCGACGTGCAACATAATGTCGCGTTCCAATATCTCACCCTCATGCTGACGGCTCTCTTCTACGGTGTCGATGGCCCGTTCCACCAGCTGCAACAGCTGCTCGCGCTGTGCCTCGTCCTGCTCGCTGTCGTCAACCTTCCATACGTCGGGTTTCGACACCAGCGTGTCGAGCAGACGGCTGCTGTCGCAGCCCAGTTCGTCGCTCAGTGACTTCAGCGCGCGGTACTGGCCTATCACCAGGTCTCGGTTTAACAGTACGCCCTCTGCCGTGCTCTCCTCCTCGCGGATATAGACGTCCACCTTGCCGCGCTGCAGGCGCGCCAGACGGCGGCGGATCTCTATCTCACTGCTCCAGTAGGTAGAGGGGATTTTGACATTCAAGTCCAGGTTTTTGCTGTTGAGGGTCTTGATTTCTACGGTGACGGTTTTGCCGCCAATGGTGCTTTGCTCTTTGGCAAAGCCTGTCATGGATTTCATGGTATGTATCTATTTGCTTAGTATCTTATTTTTCTTTTATTCTATCACCAGTGAATCAAAGGATGGGGTCGACTGGCAGCGCTGCGTGCCTTGCTCGTCGTAGATAAACAGCACCGGCAGTGTGGGTTCATGCTGGGCGATGAAGCGCAGGGCGCTGTCCACTCCCATGACCATGAAAGCTGTGGCCAGTGCGTCGGCACGCCAGGCGGTGCTGTCTACCACCGATACGCTGAGCAGACTGTGTGTGACGGGATGCCCGGTGGTCGGGTCGATGGTGTGGGAATAGCGCACGCCATCGCGTTCATAGAATTTGCGGTAGCTGCCCGAGGTCACCACCGAGCGGTCGCGCAGCGCAATGGCCAGCGCTACCTCCTGTTGGCTGTAGCGCTCTTCGGCCGGTCGCTCTATGCCTACCCGCCAAGCGCTGCCGTCGGGCTTGCTACCGTGGGCTAGCACCTCGCCACCGACATCCACCAGGAAGTTCTCGATGCCTTGTGCCGTCAGGTATTCACCGATGAGGTCCGACATATAGCCCTGTGCGATGGCGTTGAAGTCCAGCTCTGTCTCCGGTGCCTTGTGCAGCACCCATCTGTCGCCGTCGTTGCGCAGCGTGACGGGCTGCCGTGCGGCGGCTAACAGCAACGCCATCGAGTCGGCGTCGACCAGGGTGCGATGGCGGAAGCTGAAACCCCACATCTGCACCAACCGTCCAATACGGCAATCGAAGGCGCCGTCGGTATAGCGGTTCATGTCGATGGATTTCTGCAGGATGTCGGCAAAGAGCGGCGACACCACGCTGTCGCGGTTGTCGTTGACACGTCGCAGCAGCGAGCCTTCGACCCAGAGCGATACCTCGTTGTCGAAAGCTATGAACAGCGAGTCGATGGCAGCGTCGAAACGGCGTCCTTGGGCATCGTAGTAGAGGATGCTGTAATAGCTGCCCTGCGCCTCTCCACGGATAGCGATGGGTTGGTCGGTACGCCGGCATCCGACTGCAACCAGCACAAAGAGGACGGTCGCCAGTATTGTCCTGCGCGAAGCGCATAACTTCCATTTTAACTTCCACGAGCGAAGCGAGTTTAATTCCATTTTAACTCCCAACGAAGATTTTAGAAGCTGTTTAAGTTTGATTGATGAGTTTTATTATGGACATGGGCGAGCAGATTTTTNNAAATTTAAACAGCTTCTTAATCGTTACTAAAAAAGAAAGCGTTCGACATCACTGCCGAACGCTCGATAGGGTCATGATGTACATTACTTGGAGACCACAAACTTGCGGGTGACGGTCTCGCCGTTCTGCAACAGCAGCTGCAGCGTGTAGACGCCTTTGGCAAGGTCGCTCACCTCAACCTCGTTGCGGCCTTCCATGTTGTAGCGGCTCACGCTCTGGCCAAGGTTGTTGTAGATGGTGGCCTCGCGGACAGCCTCGTCGCCCTCAATGTGGAGGCGTTCCGCCGTCGGGTTGGGATAGATGTGGAGGCTGGTGTTCTCCATTCCGTCGATGCCCACGCCAACCAGCACGGCCACCCACTGCTCGGTGTAGCAGCCCGAGACGGGGTTGGTGACGGTCAGCAGGATGTCGGTGGAAGCAGTCACGTTGTAGAGCGTGATGGTGTCGCCCTCAAAGCTTTCGCCCGTGGTGTTGACATCCCAGGTGAACTCCGCATTGCTCTGGTTGCTGGTGGCGAAGATGGTGGCGTCACCGGCATGTGCCAGCTGCAGGTCGCCGCCGACATTGGTGATGGTGGGCGACGGGGTGATGCGGATAAACATACGCTGGATGCTGTCGCATCCGTTGGCGGCTTGTTTCGAATAGATAATCGAGTCGAAGGTGCTGATGGTGTAAACGTTCTCTTCCCAGGCGAAGAAGTCGCAGGCATCGACGGTGTCGGTACGCTGTGCAATAGGTTTGGCATGGCAGCGCACTACCGAGAGGCTGTCGCGGCAGACGCCGACCGTACGGTTCGAGAACAGCTTCGAGATGGTCGAGTCGGCCACCGAAATCTTATACTGGTCGCGGATGGCGTCGCCCTCGAAACGATAGGTGACGGTGCCGCATTTGACGGTGTCGATGGTGTCGAAGACGCTACGCAGCGCCACGATGTTCACCTGACGGTAGGTCGTGGTGGGGCAGCCTTCACCGTCGACGACGGTCATGCTGTAGAAACCGCTGTCGGTGATGACCAGTGTGTCGTTGCCCATGATCCATTCCAGCTTCTCGCAGAACGACTGCTCGGGCAGCGTGTCGGTCAACGAGGTCAACGTCAGCACCAGCGTGAAGAGGGAGTCGCACTCGACTTCCGTGGCGCTGTGGGTGACGTTGTAGGTGTCCGACTCGGTGTAGGTCTCGCCGTGCCAGGTGTACTGACCACAGGCCTCAACAGTGTCGGTGGGGAAGCTGATGCTGGTGGCTATGGTCAGCGGCAGCACCGTGACGCTGTCACAGTCATACAGGTCGCTGTGTACGGTATCACTGTAGTTGCCACTTGCGGTTAGTTCGTTCTCCATCCATTCGTAGGAACCGCAGGCGGTCACAGGTGCCAGCGTGTCGGCATGGACGCCGCTCTTCGTCAGCACAAGGGTGACAATGCTGTCGCAGCCCATCGCGGTGGTCAGCGTGTCGATATAGGTGCCGTTTTCGACGACGATGCTGTCGTGCCAAGTGTAGAAACAGCCAAACTCAACATTTTCCGAGATGGTAGCGCTGTTGGCGATGTGCAATACCAGGATATGCATTGTGTCACCCGTAGGAAAGAATACGTTGGCGTCTTCCGTGTATTTGACACCGTCAATCCAAGTCAGTGAATCGCAGGCAGTGATGCTGTCAACAACGACTGCCTTGGAAGCGTTCTGCGCGTGCATGGCGAAAGGAAATGCAAACGCCAGCATGATCAAGAGGAATAGTGATTTCTTCATCTGTATGATTTATTTGTTTATTATCTAATTTATTGATGGTTAGTGCCGTATGGGTGATTTTGGTATCCCTTGCGGACAACATCAATATGCAAAGATACTATATTTTTTTTAATTACTCAAGTTTCTGTTTTCTATACCTCTTCTCGCAAGATGAGTTCCGCGATGTTTTCCACATGTTGCGTGTGCGGGAACATGTCGACGGGTTGGATGCGTCGCACCGTGTAGCGTTCTGCCAGCATCTCCAAATCGCGGGCCTGTGTGGCGGGATTGCAGCTGACATAGACGATTTTGCGCGGTGCCGCCCGCAGCAGCTGTTCCACGACGCTGGCGTGCATGCCGGCACGGGGCGGGTCGGTGATGACCACATCGGGCCGCCCGTTCTGTGCTATCAGCTCCTCGGTGAACACCTTGGCCATATCACCAGCATAAAAAACGGTGTTGTCGTGGTGGTTGAGTTCGGCGTTGGTGCGGGCGTCGGCGATGGCGTCGTCGACATATTCGATGCCCACCACTTTGCGGCATTCGCGAGCCAGGTAGTGGGCAATGGTGCCGGTGCCGGTGTAAAGGTCATAGACCGTCTCGTCGCCTTTCAGGTCGGCGATGTCGGCCACGTGGCTGTACAGCCGTTGCGCCTGTCGCGAATTGGTCTGGAAAAAGGATTTGGGTGTGATCTTGTAGCGCAGCACACCGTCGCCACGATGGCGGGGCATCTCTTCTATGAGGTGGTCGTCGCCGCGGTAGCAGACCACGGGCAGGTCGGTATAACTGTCGTTGAATTTCTCGTTGACGATGTATTGTAGCGAGGTGATTTCGGGGAAGGTGGCGCTGAGGTAGTCCAGCAGCGCAAAGAGTTCCTCTTCTTTTCGCTCGGCCACGATGACGATGACCATCCACTGTCCCGTGTTGCTGCAGCGCACCACAATGTTGCGCAGGAAACCCGTATGGTTGCGGATGTCGTAGCAACTCAGCTCATGCTCTCTTGCATAGGTGCGGATGGCGTTGCGGATGGCGTTGCTGGGGTCGCGCTGCAGGGCGCAGTGCTCAATGTCCAGCACCTTGTCGAAGAGTCCCGGGACATGGAATCCCAACGCGCCCCACGCTTCGGGCAGACTGTCGTCGGGGCGCTCCCGCCAGCGTTTGGTCGAGAAGGTAAACTCCAGTTTGTTGCGGTAGTGGTAGATCTCCTCCGACCCGCTGATGGGCAACATACCGCTGCAGTCTACATGTCCCAGTCGTTCCAGATTGTCGCGTACCTGCTTTTGCTTGGCGGCCAGCTGCTCTTCGTATCGCACGGTCTGCCACCGGCATCCGCCGCAGGTGCCAAAGTGAGGGCACACGGGCTCAACACGCCGATCCGACGGCTGCTTCAAGGCCGTGACACGTCCCTCGGCGTAGTTCTTTTTCTTGCGGGTGAGCTGGATGTCAACCACGTCGCCCGGTACAACAAAAGGTACAAAGACCACCATGCCGTCGACATGTGCGATGGCGTTGCCTTCAGCGCCTATCTCCTCAATGGTGATGTCGCTGAGCAAGGGCAGGTTCTTTTTTCGTGACATAAGGGGTGTTATTGAAATAGAAAAAAAGAAGTACTGGATCCAATACTTCTTTAACTTCTTGCAATGGCCTCATGCAGCGTGAGCCATTCTGAATGCGGGATAACGCTTAACGCTCGTCAGAGACGGAGAGTTTCTTTCTGCCTTTTCTACGGCGGGCTGCCAGCACTCTTCTACCATTGGCAGTAGACATTCTCTTGCGGAAACCGTGCTTATTTACTCTCTTTCTGCGTGATGGTTGGAATGTTCTTTTCATGACTTCTCAAATTTTGGAGTTGCAAAGGTACGCATTTTTTTTTATCCACCATACTTTTTTGAAAAATAATATTTTGAAGTGAGTTACAAATGGCTATATATTATGCGTTTACGATTTTATAAAGGCCAAGATGTCTGTTTTGTGAAAAAAAAGATGTAATTTTGCACCCTTAATTGTTGAAAAAACTGTTCAGCCTCTTTATGGACGTCACGATGTTTTCCGAGTTGCTGCAAGGCGGTTGCGCGGTGAGCGATACGGTTCGCCAGCAGGTGGACGATGCTTGCCGTCGCTATCCCTATTGTGCGCCGTTGCAGTTGCTGTCGTTCCAGGCCAATGCGCTGATGAACGAGGGAAATGTCGCCGACGATGCGCGCATCCGCGCGGAACTGTATCTGCTCGACTGCCGCCGTCTGCAACAGCCGCTGCTGCGTCGTGCGGAACCGAAGAAAGCTGCCGCCGCTGTCGACGTGCTGAAGGAAATCAACGCCTATCACGAGGTGTCGTTCAAGACTGCCCCCAAGAGCGTGATCCTCTCTCATTTTCTCGAGACGGCCGACGTGGATCTCTCTGCCGATGCGGAAACAGACGCACAATCGGTCGAGGATCTGGGCCGCAAAGCTGTCTCTTATACACATCTCCGAGCCCACGAGACGT
>LXOW01067510.1_pt1 | contig 17728 bp, 14 predicted proteins | sample 1368591 | NCBI WGS metagenome assembly LXOW01 (sample SAMN04884650, study PRJNA319009) | bovine gut metagenome | isolation source: Cow rumen | host: Bos taurus | place: Italy: Legnaro (PD) | collected 2014-07-09 | reverse complement strand
GGGGTCAGGTCATACGCCCAGTTGAATCCGGCGCACAGGCAAATGGCACGGGGATTATAGGTACGTACAGTGTCGATAATCTGCTCCTGCAGATCCCTCCATTCGGTCCAGGAGCATTCCCCCACATTGGGAGCCGTTACCGTAGGCTCGTTGAAGAGTTCGTACAATGCCACGGTAGGCTCGTCTTTATAGCGCTGGGCTGCCGTACGCCAGAACTTAAAGGTTTCGGCCTTGGTGGTATTGTACATGGGCGAAGTGTACAACTCATCCTTCAGGTTGCCGATAGAATGCCAGTCCATGATAACGTACATGCCGTGCTGTTTGGCCCAGGCAATGCCCTGGTCCATGGCTTTGAAGGTTTCCTCCCAGCCCATGTCGTTCAGGTTGGCCGGGTGGACGGCGAAGCGCACCACGTTGGCGCCCCAGTCAGCGGCCTCTGCAAAGTAGCGTTCGTTCCACTGGCCATCGCGGACCAGTTTCACCGGATCCGAGTAACAAAGCCCGCGGAAAACCAGTTCGTTCCCATCCGGGCCGATAAACTTATTCCCCTGCACTTTTACCCAGGCGCTGCCGGAAGAACAGGATGTCATGAGCAGGAGGGCGAGCACAGCTGCTGCAAAGGTGGAAAGGGCATTCTTAATCATAGTGATTGACAATTGGTTAAATGTTTCTACAAACTTAAGAAAAAAAGATGGAATTCGTCGAAGAAAACGGGGCGTTTGTCTAAAACCGGCAACGCCCCATTGCTTTTTGCCCTACTTTTGCTTCCGAAAACGCGAAATAAAGACGAAAAGCATATGAAGAAGATTGTCATTGCCCTCCTTGCAGCGCTTATCAGTGTAAGCGCTTTTGCCCAGAAGACGACCGTGAAAGGTGTAGTGCTGGATTCTCTCACCCGCGTGGGTGAACCCGCCGCCATCCTGCAGTTCTACCGCCTGCCGGACACGGAAAAGGCCGTGGCTTTCACCACTACCGACGAAGAAGGCAACTTCTCCCACAGCTTCACGCTGAAGGGAGAATATCTGCTGGTGTTCGACAACATGGGCCGTCAGGTGCAGCGCCGCACTTTCACGGTTCCCGCCGACACCGAGGTGGTGGACCTGGGAGAAATCCTGGCCCAGGACAGCGCCGAAATGCTCAAGGCCGGTCAGGTGACCGCCATGCGTCCGCTGGTGAAAATGGAGGTCGACAAAATGACCTATAATGTAGAGGACGACGTTGATTCCAAGACCAGCACCGTGCTGGATATGCTGCGTAAAGTCCCCATGGTTTCCGTCGATGGCCAGGACAATATCTCCGTGAACGGCAGCAGCAGCTTCCAGGTATATGTGGACGGAAAGCCCAACCAGATGATGAGCCAGAACGCCTCCACCATCTTCAAGATGATGCCCGCCAGCACCATCAAGAACATCGAGGTGGTCACCAACCCCGGCGTAAAGTATGACGCAGAGGGCGTGGGCGGCGTGCTCAACATCACCACCAACAAGGAAATGACGGGTGGTTCTTCCGCTGCCGATGGTTACTACGGCACGGTGATGGCCATGGGCTCCACCCGCGGTGGCGGCGCAGGCGTCAGTGCCAGCATGCAGAAGGGCAAGCTGAGCGCCAGCATCAACGCCAACGCCATGTACAATATTTCCAAAGGCACTACTGCCGATACGGAACGCACCCAGGACAGCGGCTTTTCCACCAGCACCCACACCACCTCGGACATGAGCATGCCCATGGCGATGGTGAACGGCAGCGTGAGCTACGATATCGACAGTCTGAACCTGGTGAGCGCCACCCTGGGCGTGATGCACTTCGGCATGAAGAACACCAGCGGCCTCACCAACACCATCGTCACCGCCCCCGGGGCCAATCCCCTCAGCTACTCCGGTACCACGCAGAGCGAGAACAACCGCACGAGCATCTCCGTTGGCGCTGACTATCAGCACCTTTGGGCCGATGCCCCCGGCCGCAGCCTGGTCTTTAGCTATCAGTTCAACGGCACCCCTTCCGTGAACAACAGCCTGAATACCTTCGACGGCACATCCATTGCCGGATTCGACCTCACTAACCGTAAGAGCCTGGGCAAAACCGGTTCTTCCGACCATACTTTCCAAGCCGATTTCACCACCCCGCTGAGCACCGCCCTCACCCTGAACGCAGGCGCCAAGTACATCTATCGACACAATTCATCGAACCAGACGGACTACCTGTGGGACGGCAGTGCCTATGTGGAGAATCCCCTTTCCAGCCTGAAGTACGACTTCTACAACCACATCGGCGCCGCCTATACCGAGCTGGACGCCAAATTGGGCCAGTGGGGCCTCAAGGCCGGTGTGCGCTATGAACATACCTGGCAGTCCTACAACTCCACCGACATGGCCAACCCCTTCAGCGTGAATTATGGCAACCTGGTGCCCAGCGCCAGCGTCCAGTGGAGCCCCACCGCCACGCAGAATATCGGCCTCAGCTACAATATGCGCATCAGCCGTCCGGGCATCTCCTACCTGAACCCGTACGTGAACACCTCGGATCCCACCGCCCTCACCTACGGTAACACCGACCTGGACACCGAAAACGGCCACAACATCTCCCTGGTGTACAACTTCTACTCCCCCAAGGTGATGGTGAACGCCACCCTGCGCCACAGCTATACCGGCAACGGCATATCGGCCTATAGTTTTTACGATGAGGACAACCTCCTGAACACCACTTACGGCAACATCGTGAGCAGCCGCACCACCGGCCTGAATGCCTTCATGATGATTACGCCCGGTTCCACCACCCGCATTACGCTCAACGGCGGCGTCAACTACAATCACCTGAGCAGTACGGTCCTGGGCCAGCAGAACGGCGGCTGGAGCTACAATGTGATGGCCGGTGTGCAGCAGTCCCTTCCCCTCAACTTCCGCGTGAGTGCCAATTTCATCGTCATGGGTAACCGGGTGAACCTGCAGGGCTATTCCAGCGGTATGCGTGCCGGCATCCTGGGCGTCACCAAGACTTTCCTGAACGATCGACTGAGCCTTTCCCTGAACGGAATCCTGCCCCTCATGAAAAATCTGGAGATGAACATGGAAAGCTATACCAAGGGTAACGGCTTCACCAGCTACAGCAGCACGCAGATCCCGATGAAAGCCATCACCTTCCAAATCAGTTGGACCTTTGGCAAACAGGGCAACTACAGCGCCAAGAAGGCCCGCCGCTCCATTGAGAACGACAGCCAGCTCAACAGCAGCACCGCCGCCGAGAGCATGGGCAGTATCATGAGTATGTAATTTTTACTATCTTTGTAAGGAATGAAAACAAAGAGCCGCAGAAATCTGATTATCAACACCACCCAGATTGTCGTCTGGGTCGGTGTTTTCCTGGTTCCCGCCATCGTCACCGGAACCATGACCGGATCCATTGAGCAGGCCATAAAGGTATTCACCAGGAGTTCCGTGATCCTGCTGCCCGCCTTTGTCCTGTACAGCCTCAACTATTATTTACTGGTTCCCAAACTGCTGCACGGCGGCCGTGCCAAATGGTTCTATCTCATCAACGGCGGCATCATCGTGGGCTGGCTGCTGTGGGATTTGCTGGCCAAGCGCCCCGAATTCCCGCAGGAGGTAATCGACCAGTTCGGACAACAAGGCGTATGGGCCATGTACGTGGGAACCGTCCTGTTTCGGGCATTTGTCCAATGCATGCTCATCCTCCTGGCTGTAGGCCTGCGCCACATCATGCGGGCCAATGAGACCGTGGTGGCCGAGCTTTCCTGGCTCAAGGCCCAGCTTAACCCGCATTTCCTCTTCAATACACTCAATAACATATCGTCCCTTACGCAAATCGACCCTGACAAGGCGCAGGAGAGTATCGGCCAGCTGAGCGACCTGCTGCGGTATGCCCTCTACGACAGCGAAGCCGACAAAGTGTCGCTGGCGGCCGAGATGGACTTCATGAGCAATTATATCGACCTGATGGCGCTCCGCTGCAATGAGCTCACCACAGTGGAGAAGGAATTCAAGGTGCCGCAGGAGCATGTGGAAGTGGCTCCCCTGCTCTTCATCTCCCTGGTGGAAAACGCCTTCAAGCATGGGGTGAACGCCCGCTATCCGTCCTATGTCAAGGTGAAGATGTATTACCAGGACAAAAAAATCTGGTTCTCCTGTTCCAACAGCGTCTTCCACAATAACAAAACCATTGAAGTTGTGGGGAAAAGCGACCATGTGGGCTCCGGAATCGGCCTGGAGAATATGAAACGCCGGCTGGAACTGCTCTATCCGGGTCGATATACCTACGACTGGGTGGAAGAAAAGGATGATTATACCGTAGTGGTTTCCCTGCAAGCATGAAAAAGCTCCGCTGCATAGTGGTTGACGATGAGCCCCTGGCCGTAAAAATGCTGGAGGGCTTCATCGCTCGTACGCCGTTCCTGGAACTGGCGGCTTCCTTCAACGACCCGGTGCTGGCGCTGTCGGAGATACGGAATATCGGCCCGGAACTGGTCTTCCTGGACATCCAGATGCCGGACCTGGACGGCATGGAACTTTCCCGCATGCTGCCTTCCGAGACGCGCGTGATTTTCACTACCGCCTTCAAGCAGTATGCCTTTGAGAGTTACGAGGTTAGCGCTTTGGACTTCCTGCTCAAGCCCATCCGTTACCAGAAATTCCTGGAAGCGGCCCAGAAGGCGCAGGAGTGGTTTGCGCTCAAGGAGGCGTCGGCCGCCGTATCGGCTCCGGAAAAGACGTCCATATTTATTAAGGTCGATGGCGTCCTTCGCAAGGTCGATTTTGCCGATATCCTGTACGTGGAAGGGATGAAGGATTATGTGATGTTCCACTTGCGTTCCCAGCGGGCACCGCTTGTCACCCATCTCACCATGAAGGCGGCCGAGGACATGCTCCCCCAGGACCGCTTCATGCGCATCCACCGCTCCTTCATCGTCAATCTGGAACAAATCACCAGCGTCTCCGCCCAAAGCGACGTACTGGTCGGCGACGCCCTCCTCCACGTCTCCGAAGGCTACAAAGAAGCCTTCGACAGCTATCTCAAGAAGATGTATCTCTAAAAACNNTAATGTTATGACAAAGGCTACGTTTTCAAACAAGCTCCCCAGGCAACTGGCAAAAGATATGGCGTTGACAGGAGAACAGATCCGCTTGGCAAGGCTTAGACGCAACCTCTCCATGGAGCAGGTTGCAGAGCGGGCACAGTGCTCCATTCCCACCCTCACAAAAGTGGAAAAGGGCATTCCGACCGTAGCAATAGGCACATATCTTCGTGTACTATATGTTCTTGGCCTCAACCAAGATATCCTTCTTATTGCTAAAGACGATCCTCTCGGCCGCTCTATTCAGGACATTAACCTCCCTCATCGCGAACGCGCAAGCAAGAAATAAACGCCATGAAGCAATTATTGGTATATGCCGATTTTCATTTCCTTCCAGCTTCACAAAAACTGGGGGTTCTGAACTATGACCGTGTGCGCGGAAATGAAGTCTTTTCTTTCAGTTATGACCAGACCTGGCTGGACAAGTACGGAAACATACGTCTGGGAGAAGACTTAAACACCTTCCCCGGAGTTCAGTATGCACCGTCAGACTCCATTTTCGGGTGTTTTGCAGATTCCCTCCCCGACCGATGGGGCCGTACGCTGGCAGAGAAACGTGAAGAAATAGAGGCAATTCGAGATAATCGACCCGTAAAAAAACTCAATTCCCTGGATTATCTGTTGTCTGTAGACGACTTGATGAGGATGGGAGGATTCCGTTTCAAAACTGAGGAGAACGTACCATTTCTCAACGACTGCGGTACCATGCGCATACCGCCAATTGCTTCCATACGGGATTTGGCAGCGGCTGCTGACGCCATTGAGAGAAGTGAAGAATTAGGCGAACTGCCTGAAGAGAAGTGGCTGTATCAGTTGTTGAATCCCGGCACATCACTTGGCGGTGCCAGACCAAAGGCCAACGTCATGGAGCAAGACAACAGTTTATGGATAGCGAAGTTTCCCTCACGGGAAGACCGTCACGATGTCTCCCTATGGGAACTATTCTGTCATCTGTTGGCCAAATCCTGTGGTGTAGATGTTGCCGATGCCAAAGTCATGGAGAGTGGGAAACGCCATCACATTTACCTGACCAAACGATTCGACAGAACTTCGGATGGAAAACGTATCCATTTTTCATCCGCAATGAATCTGCTGGGGTTCAAAGATGGAGATGGGCGGGATAACGGCAAAGGATATCTTGATATTGCCGATTTGATTGTACAGCATTGTCCTGATACGGAGAGACAACTTGAACAGCTGTACAGAAGAGTAGCATTCAATATTTGTGTAGGAAACGCGGATGACCATTTCCGGAATCACGGTTTCTTACTTACATCCAAAGGCTGGGTCCTGTCTCCGGCATATGACATGAATCCCAGCCTTAGTACAGATCATTGCCTGATGATTACCGAAACCACAAATGAAGCAAGTCTAACGGCACTTTTGGAGGCTCACGATTCCTATTTCCTTCCCAAAGACCGCGCCCTTGCAATCATTACAGATGTTCGTAACGGCGTCTCCCACTGGCCCTCCCTGGCAAAGCGCCTGCACTTGAGCGAATCAGAAGTCAAAGTCTTTGAAGGCCGACTTAATCTGTTCAATGAGCCATAACAAAATTCAGCAACTCATCCATGTATTTCCTTTTTGGAGAAAGGCGGGGGACCTTGTGCTGACCGCCCAACTTCCCTTTGGCTTCCAGCCAGTCGTAAAACAGGCCGGGGCGGGCCGCAATCACTTCCAAGGCCTTGAGTTCCAAACTGGCACGGGACTCTTTATAGTCCAGATCTTCGGCCTGAACCATCTGTTCCAGCACGGCGGAGAATTTTGCCAAATCTTCAGGGTCTTTATCAAACTCCACCAGCCACTGGTGATGGCCGTCGGAGGGATTCTGTTCACAATAAACAGGCGCTACCGTGAAATCCTTCACACTGACCCCGAACTGGTTGCAGGCCCGGTCCAGGGCTTTTTCGGCCTGCTGGACAGACAGGTCTTCACCCCAGATGTTAATATTCTGGTGTGTCCTTCCCACAATGACAAAGCGGTAGGGCCGAAGGTTGGTAAAGCGAACCACATCTCCCATATCGTACCTCCACAGGCCCGAGGAATTGGACACCAGCATGGCATAATCTATGCCCGATTCAATCTCCCAGACAGGGACAGCCCTGGCATCCGGCTTACCGTAAGCCGACATGGGCACAAACTCGTAGAAGTTCTCATAGTCCAGCATAAGGGTCATGGCAGGGTCTGACAGGTCTGTCTGAACACCGAAAAAACCCTCGGAGGCGTTATAGTTCTCTATGAAGTGCAGCTTTCCGGACGGGAAGAGATCGCTGAGCTTGTTCCTGTAAGGAATAAGAGACATGCCGCCATGGGCAAAGAACTCCATATCGGGCCAGAGGTCTTCGGCGGTTTTTGCGCCAGTTTCCTTCACCGCCATTTCAAGGACATTGATGTTCCAGGTGGGAACTCCGCTGAAAGACACCAGGTTCTTCCGGCTAATCTGCGCCGCCACAGTCTTGAACACAGCGCCAGCGTCTTCCATGTTCGCAATTTCGCTGGAGGGCACTATATGGAGCACTTTCCGGAAAATGGAGGGGACGGCCTCCGACATGATGGCCGAAATAAAACCGACCTTGATTTTTTTCCTGTCGTACGAGGAGTCGAGTCTGCCGGCAAGAATCATAGAATACCCCAGTCCCACGTGCGAGTCCCGGTTCTGATCCAGGTAAGTGGCTGTTACGTCACGACCGCCAAGGAGATGGTTGCGCCGAAGGGCACGGTTACTCACCGGAATGTACTTGGCCACGTCGCTGGTAGTGCCGGAAGAAGTGGCAAATCGGGTTATGAGGCCCTTCCATAGCACATCCGGCTCACCCTCCATCATCTTTGCGATATAGGGTTTATGGGAAGCGTAATTCCCCATGGGCACCTGGGCCACAAAGTCTTCATAGGTACGAATCCGGGAATAAACATGCTCTTTCCCCCACTGTGTATGGCGGGCCTCCTTGATGAGCATCTCCAGCGTCCTCCGCTGCATGGCATCACCCTGCGTTGCGTATCGTTGGATGGCTCTGACGCGGTAATGCAACAGACGCCTTACAACAGGAGTTACCAGATCAATCATAAATGCTTAATATACCGGTTAGGAATCAAATCGTCCACATGAGCCAGGAGGCCCATCTCAACCACGTCGCCAAATTCATGGTTGACGGCGGCACCAAACGTGGTGATATGCTTGAAAATCTTGACGTAAGAGCTCAGGATGGGGGGAATGTAATACCCCTTTTGCGTCATAGCCATGCGCAAAGCCCGGAAGTCTTCCCGGTAATCGTTATGGATCAGCACTTTGTCGGCATCGGCCCACGCGGGCACCTCGTAGGGTTGGTGCGGAACGACCCGCTCCGTATCCAGGCAGTACTTCCTGAAAAAGGCTTCCAGCATGGAGAAAGCCTCTGTGGGATAGGATGGATAGAAAGTGACTTTCCCAAATACATATTGGGCTTTTTCCATGCCCGTCAGGTAACTCAAACCCGAGAAGAGATGGTCCAGCGTGAAGATATTGCGGCGCAGGCTCTCGCTTTGGCGCTGGTGCTTCTCGGCAATGAACGAGCGGCTCAGCTCCATAGTTAGAGGCAGCACCTCCTTCACAAACAGCTCGGAGAAATGGAAAAGATGGGCCGAAGGCATATCCGGCTGCCCGTCGGCCTTCATACGGCATACGCTTCCCCAAAGCACACGGTACCCGCCCATGATTTCCTTTTCCTCGCAGTCCCAGCAGATGAGCTGTCGGAAGCCCAGGGAGGCATCCTCGTCGAATCGGTCCACATCGCATGCCTGACCGGTTCCACCACCACCGCTGCGGAAAGCAATCTCCCTCAATCGGCCTATTTCCCTCATCACGGAGGGAGCCTTGTATCCATCTACCACATACAACTTCACATTGCCCCGGCTCAGCGGCTCCAGACAAGTCTGGCCCTGAAGCTCTTCCTCCAACACCCGAGGATCTATGGGAGGGACAATGTCCATTATATGCGTTATCATGTTCCAAATATACAAAACATTTCTGCTCAGAACAAATAGTTCCACTAATGTTCCACTAAAAACACGAAAACCCTCGCTAAGCACTGATTTACAGTCACTTGCGAGGGTTTTCTGTAGCCCGGAGGGGAATCGAACCTCTATTTAAAGTTTAGGAAACTTCCGTTCTATCCGTTGAACTACCGGGCCGGACCCAAAAAAAGCGCTGATTACTCGGCGCTCTTTTCGATGATCTGACGACCGCGATAGTAGCCGCACTCGGGGCATACGCGGTGATACATCACGGTGGCGCCGCAGTTAGGGCATACGCTCAGCGTGGGAACCGGAGCAAAGTCGTGCGTACGACGCTTGTCTCTTCTCTGCTTGGAGAGTTTGTGTTTCGGATGTGCCATGGTTTATCTTTTTTAATTGTTTATTTGCTGTCAAAAAGTCCTTTCAGGGCGGCGAACGGGCTGCTCGCGGCAGCCTCCTCGTCCGTACGCTCCACATGACTCAGAAACCGGACGGTGTCGGGGTTGCACTCCCCTTCCGGATGGACTCTTTGTATGGGCAGCGATAGACATACGTAGTCGTATACCGCCTGACTCAGGTCCCATTCCGGGTACTCACCTGGGGTGAGCACCTCTGAAGGTTGCACATCCACGGGAAGAGTAAGGGCTTCCAGACAACGGGTGCAGGGCACGGTTACCGTGCCGCTGAGGCGGAGTACAGCCTCCACCTTCCCGTGACCTTCCTTCCTTACCGCGACTTCCACGTTGACATGGGCGTCCAGGATTTCAGTGTTGTCAAAACTTTGAAAGAACTCTGTATCTGCCAGATAGCGGAACGTCCGCTCACCGGCAGCCCAATCGCTTAAGGGTATGATAACCTTTTTCATAGCCACAAAAACAGATTAAGGGGTGCAAAGTTACAAATAATTTTCGGAATAACAAATCTGCTTAGTCCTCAGAACCGGAATTTCTTTTCCTGTCCAGCGGATCCAGCTGAATCTTGCGCATGCGCATGTGGTTGGGGGTAATCTCCACCAGTTCGTCTTCCTGGATGTACTCCAGGGCCTCTTCCAGCGAGAACTTGATGGCCGGAGGCAGCACCACTTTCTCGTCCGAGCCGGATGCGCGCACGTTGGTGAGCTTTTTGGTTTTGCAGATATTGATATTCAGGTCTCTGTCACGCGTGTGCTCCCCTACTACCTGTCCGCCGTAGATTTCCTCACCGGGCTCCACGAAGAATCGACCCCTATCCAGCAGCTTGTTCATGGAGTAGGCAATGGCCTCGCCGGTTTCCAGCGACACCAGCGAACCGTTGGTGCGCATTTCGATATCGCCCTTGAAGGGCTGATAATCTTTGAAACGATGGGCGACGATGGCCTCTCCCTGCGAAGCGGTGAGCAGGTTGCTGCGAAGGCCCATGAGGCCGCGGGTGGGGATTTCGAACTCCAGCAGCGTCCGGTCTCCGCGCGGTTCCATACGGATGAGGGCCCCTTTGCGACGGGTACTCAGTTCGATGGCGGCGCCGACAAACTGCTCCGGCACCTCGATGGACAGCTCTTCGATGGGCTCGCAGCGTTGGCCGTTGATGGTCTTGTCCAGCACCTTGGGCTGGCCTACCTGCAGTTCGAAGCCCTCGCGACGCATGGTCTCAATGAGCACGCTCAAGTGCAGCACGCCACGGCCGTACACCACGAAACTATCGGCATTGACACCGGGCTTTACGCGCAGCGCCAGGTTCTTTTCCAGTTCCTTCTCCAGACGGTCCTTCAGGTGACGAGAAGTGACGAATTTGCCATCTTTGCCGAAGAAGGGCGAGTTGTTGATCATGAACATCATGCTCATGGTGGGCTCGTCGACGGCGATGGGCGGCAGGGCCTCCGGATTTTCGATATCGGCAATGGTATCGCCAATCTCGAAGCCTTCGATGCCTACGACGGCGCAGATGTCGCCGCACTGGACCTCATCGACATTGGCCTTTCCGAGGCCTTCGAACACCATCAGCTGCTTGATTTTGCTCTTTTCGATGATATCGTACCGCTTGCAAAGGCTTACCGGCATGCCGGTTTTGAGCGTACCGCGGGTGATGCGGCCCACGGCGATACGGCCCACGTAAGGGCTGTATTCCAGCGAAGAGACCAGCATCTGGGGCGTGCCTTCCCGCATTTCGGGAGCGGGGATTTCCTCCAGGATGGTGTCCAGCAGGGCGGTGATGTCCTGCGTGGGCTGCTTCCAGTCCTTGGACATCCACCCCTGTTTGGCGCTGCCGTAAACGGTCTTGAAGTCCAGCTGGTCCTCGTTGGCGCCCAGGTTGAACATGAGCTCGAAGACCTCCTCCTGCACCTCGTCCGGGCGGCAGTTGGGTTTATCGACCTTATTGATGACGACGATGGGCTTTTTGCCCATTTCGATGGCCTTGTTGAGCACGAAACGCGTCTGCGGCATGCAGCCTTCGAAGGCATCGACAAGCAACAGCACACCGTCCGCCATGTTGAGCACGCGCTCCACTTCCCCGCCGAAGTCGCTGTGGCCGGGAGTGTCGATAATGTTGATTTTCACGCCTTTATATATCACCGAGACATTCTTGGCGAGAATGGTGATGCCGCGTTCGCGCTCCAGGTCGTTGTTGTCCAGGATGAGGTTCCCGAGGTCCTCGGGCTTTCTCACCAGGTTGGCCTGGTAAATCATGCGGTCCACGAGCGTGGTTTTGCCATGGTCTACATGGGCGATGATGGCAATGTTTCTGATGTCCTGCATAGTCGTTTCAATAAAATCCAGCAAATTTACAATTTTTCCGCAAAAAGGACAAATGCGTGGGGGCTGTAACGGTTTTCGGGGCTTATTTTTAAACGGATAATCGGGCTGGCAGGGCGGTTTAAGGTCGATGGATGGCCGAAAATTTAAATTTATCCGTTTGGTTTCTGGAGAAAAGCGGCCTTACAGATGCACCAGGGGCCACTTTTTCAAATAAACGTTTCTAAATTTTTTACACGGATACGTTTTCTGAGCTTTGCAGCAAACAAAACTGTAACGCTATGAAACGATTTGTCTCAATGTTGACGGTTCTGCTGGCGCTGGGTGCCTGCAGCAACCAAGAGGGGCCGGAAGGCAATCCTTCACAGGTTCCCCAAGATGCTACCCTGTATCACGGTATGATCCAGCTGGGTGAGAAACTGGACGACCCTTACACCGTGGAGAACATGCGCGCCGCCCTCACCAAGGCCTACCCTACCAAGGCGGAGCGTTACGACATTACCGCCACCGACCTGTACGTCCGTTTTTTACCGGCCGATGACGACCAATTGAAGGAACTGGAAGGGATGGGGCTGTACCTGATGGATCACCCCATGGACTACCAGATTGTGCGGGAAGGAGACTATTACCAGGACCCGGATGTGGGAGAAGAGGCCATCACCTGGCAGTATGCCGTGGTGCCACAGGATTTCGTGTTCCCGGAAGGGATCAAGTATGAAGTACTGGACGAGTGTTATCTGGCCGAACATGACCCGACTACGCGCGGAGACTTTGGCATTGACTGGGAACTGGTGGAACGCGAAGCCTTCCGTCTCACGGGCAACGAAAACCTGCTGCAGCCAGAGACCAAAGGGCCCTCCGCGGCTCCGGCCGGGCGGATTACCATTGAAGACCCCAATTTCAGCGGTGGAAAGCCCTTTGGCGTAGCGGGCGTAAAGGTGGTGTGCAATATCTTCATCAAGATTGCCACCTGTTACACGGACCGGGATGGCTACTACCAGATGGAGAAGAAATTCTCCGGCAATCCGCGCTACCGCATTGTCTTCCAGAACGAGAAAGGCTTCTGCATCGGCTTTAACTGGATCATTATTCCGGCGTCGGTGAGCACCCTGGGCAAAGCAGAGCCGCAAGGCATGGATGTACATGTGAACACGGAGAGCGATGCCGCCCTGTTCCGCCGCTGCGCGGTAAACAACGCGGCCTACGACTACCTGAGCCGTTGCACGGATACGGATTTGGCCATCACGGCGCCTCCCGGAGATCTGCGCTTCTGGATTTTCCCTGACCTGAGCAGTTCCAGCGCCTGTATGCTGCACCACGGTGCCTTCCTGAACCATTCGCTTATCCAGGCCTATCTGGCAGGCTGGACGGCGCTCATCAAGCTGTTTATGCCGGATATCACCATCGGCACCAAAGAAAGTGGCTATGAGGATATTTATAGTGCCGTTGTGCACGAGATGGCCCACGCCAGCCATTACGCCAAGGTGGGCAATGACTTCTGGACGCCTTATATCGACTATGTCATTCGATCTTTCATCAGCGAAGGCCATCAGGCGTATGGGACCGGCGACGGGAAGAATGCAGGCTACTGCGAAGTGGGAGAAATGTGGGCGTATTTCATGCAGAGCACGCTGGAGAAAGACCGTTATAGCGGTTCCCTGATGCACTTTGGCAACCTGTACTGGTTCAAACCGGACATCTTCCTGTACCTGTACGAACGGGGCATGTCCCGTGCGGAAATTTTCCATGCCCTGTCGGGAGACGTCACCAGTGTTGACGATCTCAAAGACCAGCTGGTGGCCCTGTATCCGGACCGCGAAAAGTTGATTGTGGAAACCTTCCGTGAATATGGGAAATAAATACAATCCGTGTACAGGGCGGGCTGCGTTTCTCCTTCTGGTCTGTCTTATGGGGGCATCCTGCTCGCTTATCAAGGAGGACAGAACAGCCTGTCCCTGTGCACTGACTGTAGATGTTTCCAACCTCCCGTCCTGGCCGGTCCGGTTTTCCCTCAGCGGAGAGGACTTTTACCAGGAATGGGAAGTGGAGCGGGATACAAGCTTCATGGTCCGCGTGCCCAAGGGGAGCGTGCTGCTCACGGCGGTTGCCGGCGCTCCCCTTCCCCGGACCGGGCCCATTTCCATCCCCTATGGCTATGAATGCCCTCCGATCTATGCGCATGCCGAGCGAGTGCCTACGCCGGAAGACACCGCCCGGGTACAAGTACAAGTGCACAAGCACTTCTGCGGCCTGTCCATGACCGTTGAAGGGCCTCCGGGGTGGGGAGAACCGTTTTGGACGCAGGTACGCGGCGCCGTGGGCGCCCTGGCGCCGGTGGGAACACCGGAAGAGGGAGCGTTCCAATGCCGCCTGGACAGCGGGGATACCATCCGTCTCCCCCGCCAGTTGCCGGAAGGAGAATTGTGGATGGACCTCACCACGCCCGAGGGCATCGTCCGGTCCTTCGCCCTGGGAAATTACATGCTGGAAGCCGGATATGACTGGACCTTGCCGGACCTGGAGGATTTGTCACTGCAGCTGGACCTTTCCCTTACGGCTATCACTTTCCGCACCACCCTGTGGGAGAAAGTTATTCCGCTGGAAATTGAAATTTAGGGAAGAAAAGTTTGCAGTTTCAAAAAAAGTGCGTATATTTGCAGTCCCAAAAACGATGCGCGGATGGCGGAATTGGTAGACGCGCTACTCTCAGGAGGTAGTGTCCGAAAGGACGTGTCAGTTCGACTCTGATTTCGCGCACAAAAAAAGCAACTCAAGCGAGTTGCTTTTTTTGTTCTTCTTCGGTGAGGAAGCGGGAGAAGGCGCGGAAGGTCTTTTCCGGCATTTTCTTGAAGTCCAGCAGGACAAAGCCATCAACGCAGTCGTTGAAATCTGGATCTACATTGAAATTCAGGATGTTGGCGCCGAAACTGATGTATTTTCGCATAAGGACGGGCAGGCGGAAGCGGCCGTCCGAGAGCGTGTGTATCAAGCGGTCTAGGTCGTCCACGGAGTGGCAGGTTGCCAAGAGCTGGTCCGGATCCACCCGGAGGAAATCCGGATGCAGGGGATGTGTGGGCAGTAGCAGTTCATCGGCCTCCGGGAGGGAGTGATTCTTGAGGATATAGTACTGGACCAGGCTCTTGTAGAAGAGCGGGAGGTCGTTGGAAGTGCTCACGGGCCCAATGGCGTATTGCACGTCCAGGCGAACCGCCGCCGTGAGGATGCCGGACAACAGCAGTTTCAGGGTGGTGACGTCCCGCTGATAGCCCGGGGTCACAATGGTACGGCCCAGTTCCATGGCCTTGGGCAGGTAGGGGAGGATCCCCTCCTGGAACTGGAAGAGGGAAGAGGTGTAAAACGCGTTCTCCTTTTCCGGGCGGGCCATGAGTTCATAGCCCAAGCCAATCCGATAGGCGCCGGCTATCTCCTGTTTGGGAACGTTCCAGACAATCAGGTGTTTATAATAGGTGTCGTAGATGTCGGTGTCCAGCGCTTTGCCGGAGCCTTCCCCTACGGCGCGGAAGACAATCTCCCGGAGCCGGGCCAGTTCGCGCAGGGTATGCGGGATATCGGAGGGGGAAGCCAGATAGCAGCGGTAGTCGCCGGATTCGAAGAGGATGCTCTGCGGAATGCGGGCCAGTTCTTCCCGATACAGTTGAGGATCTTCGGCCTGGGCAATGGGCTCCCGGGTCTCGGTGGGTGCAACGGGTGTTTCTGGTAAACAGCTGGCCTCCAATGCATAAGTGCGGTTGCGAAGGTACTTGCCCAGCGTATCTACGTCCATATCGGCCAGTTCCGCGGCCGGGATGGGCTTGCCGATACGCACCTGCACCACCGTTCCCTGCTTGTTGAAGAGTTCGTGGATGAGCCGGACGGTGCGGAGCCGGCGGTGGATTTTGCCCAGGAAGTGGAAGTTGCGGGAATTGGTGCCGTCGAAGTAGATGGGAATCACCGGCAGCCCCGACTTTTTGATAAGCTTGATGATATTGGCCGCCCAAGGCTTGTCTTCCATGACGGGTTTTTCGCCGATAGCCGTGCGGGCTCCCTTTCTCTGATAGGTAGCCACTTCTCCGGCGGGGAAAAAGCCGATGGCGCCGCCTTCGGAGATGTGCCGGAGGGCCGCCCGGATGCTGTTGACGCTGCGGGCATCCTGTTTCCCGGAAAGGTTGTCCACCGGGAGGAAGCCTTCTTTGAGATTGGGAACCAGCGCCAGCAGGAAGGTGGTTAACAATTTGTAATCCTTGCGTTTACGAAGTACTGTATCGCAGAGGATGAGGCCATCAATGCTGCCGAAATGATGGTTGGAAACGGTAATGAAGCCTCCTTCGGCCGGGATACGGTCCAATTGCCCTTCCGGGAGTTCATAACGCACGCCCACCTCTTCCAGCACGTGCTTGGAGAAATCGGGCGCATTGTCATCGGAATATTTGGCTTGGGTGGAATTGCACTTGTCAATTTCCAGCACTTTCATCACCAGGCGCGTAATGCCCGCACCCAGTTTTCCTTTGAGCCCCAGCATGGCCTGGAGTTTCTCCCGGCTCATTACGGCTTCAGTTCTTTCCATAACTTATTGTGCAATAAAGGCATAGGTGATGGTCCCCATCTGCCGGGCCGGGGCAGAAGGGGAGGCCGAGAATTTGGAAAGCCGGGCGGCACGGACGGCGAAAGTGCGGAGGCAGTTATCGGAGGCCGATAAGTTTTCGTCCACCTTGGCGTTCACTACGTCGCCCCGGTTGTTTACGGTGATGATGACGGTGACCTCGCCGGCACCGTAGCAGCGGTAGGCGGGGATAGGAAGGTGCGAGGCGTTGCGTCCGTCCAGGCTCCAGGCCAGGACGGAAGGTCCGCTGTAAGGACGTGGCTTTTCTTCCTGGTTCTGAGGCGTTTGATCCGGCTGCGTGGAGGCGAAGGCGTCGGGGTCTTCCATCTGCTGTTTTTGTCCGTCTTTCAGCTCCTGGGCCAGCCGCTGGGCATCCTGGTAGAGTTTATCGGCGTCAATGCCTTTGTCGTCCTTAAGGGAGGCCCGGTCCACGGCGATATTCCGGACGCCGTTCTGCTGTTGGATGGCGGCGGCAGCGGCCAGTAACCTGTCCAGGTCCAGTTCGGCCTTTTCCTGCAATTCGGCCTCCTGCTGCCTCCTTTCCTTTTCTTCCTGCTGGGTGAAATCCAGCACGAAGCTGTTCTCCCGCTTGATTTCGTATCCGATCCGGACGGCCAGCAAAACGATAATCACCGCAAGATGAACGCTTACGGTGATATAAAGTCCTACTTTCTGGTCCGGAGTCAGTTTCATTTCCTGTGCTTGTTCTTTTTCTGGGAAAGAGCCTGCTCCACCGTGGTGGTGAGGATGTCGATGGCCACCTTGTTGTGCCCGCCCTGGGGAACGATGATATCGGCGTAGCGCTTGGACGGTTCAATGAACTGCAGGTGCATGGGCTTTACGGTATCGCAGTAGTGCTCGATGGCGGTTTCGATGGTGCGGCCGCGTTCTGCGATGTCCCGCACGATGATGCGCATCAGGCGGTCGTCGTCATCGGCGTCCACGAAGATCTTGATGTTCATCTGGTCCCGCAGTTCCTTGCAGGTGAAGATGAGGATGCCTTCCACGATGATGACATCGGCCGGCTCCACGGTGATGGTTTCCGTGGTGGAGCGGGAGCAGGTGATGTACGAATACACCGGCTGCTCAATGATCTTACCGCTTTTCAGTTCCCTGATTTGCTGGCACATGAGCTTCCAGTCAATGGCGTCCGGGTGGTCGAAGTTGATGTTCTTCCGCTCTTCCACGGGCACGTGGCTGGAATCTTTGTAGTAGGAATCCTGGGGAATCACCACTACACGGCCTTGCAGCTGGTTCACGATGGTCTTGACCACCGTGGTCTTTCCTGAGCCGGAACCTCCGGCAATACCGATTACTAACATA
>LXOW01252083.1_pt1 | contig 17735 bp, 16 predicted proteins | sample 1368591 | NCBI WGS metagenome assembly LXOW01 (sample SAMN04884650, study PRJNA319009) | bovine gut metagenome | isolation source: Cow rumen | host: Bos taurus | place: Italy: Legnaro (PD) | collected 2014-07-09 | reverse complement strand
TGCATTGATTGTGAACAAGCCATTGATAGCTCCTTCGGGAACGTCACTCGGTGGTGTTGGAGGTGTTGGAGGCTCAGGTTGTTCAAATACTTGCGTGTGGAATGTCTTTTGAACGGTCGTAAAAGCATCGCCGCCATTAGGGAACAGTTCATAGTAATACCAATAAAGCGTATCGCTCAGCAAATCGTTAAGGGTCAATTCGAAGAAGGTTTCCTTCTTCGGCATTTCGGTGGCATCAAACTGTTGGGCGTTGCCGTTGGCATCGGCTAGGCTGTAATGGAACACCACGCGGCTAAGTTCCGCATGGTCTGTCCGTGTGTATTCCACATGGACATCCTTCATGCCCACCGTTACGATTTCGTCATTGCCATCCCCTATCTCGGGATGAACTTCCTTGCTCTTGGTGCAGGATACCGTTGTCACCAAGATACATGCTAATATGATTGATAGGTTTTTCATTTTATTTAGATTATATTTAATTCTAACGAGAAGATTTCTTTTCAGCAACAAAATTAATAAGCTGGCATGCGGTGTTGGGTAGCGCACTACCGTGTACGCATCACCCGCCAGCTCCTTCGTCCTCGCCCGTATTGCCTATGGGCACGAGGGTTAGTTCTGACGCGCGGAGCGCACTGCCCGGACAGAGAGACCGTGGCTTCGGACGAGGTAGTACAAGCTGTAGCCGTCCGAACGCGAGTAGAAGTCCCACGCGTCGAACGGGCTGTCCGAGTTGAACGAACTCGACAAGTACCAGCCTTCGCTACCAATGTAGTGGAACCCACCATCCCATCGGAAGCCCGCGGCGGGCAGGAAAAGCGTAGCCCCGTCCGGTCCTGTAAAGCGTCTCCCATTCACACCGTTTTGCGTTGTCCAAACCGATGTGCAGTTGTTGTAGAGCTCTTGCCATTCCTCTTTTGTCGGGGTTCGAGCACCACCGCCCCAGTTGGCTGTGGCCGCATCATCGCCTGGCTGAAGGATGCTCAGATTGTCAGTATAGCCGTTGCAGCCGTAAGATGAGCTGTTGCAGTATTTTGTCAGCGAAAAGGGGTTATTGTCGCAACAATACTGGTAGGTACTCCAATTATAGTTGTCCTTTGGCTGAGTCTCACCCCATGCGAAATAGTCACCAAATTCCTCTGGAGAGCTAGCCCCAACGTTACAAGTGGCCCACAAAGTGCCGCTTGGCAGACAAAGATCAACATATTCATGGTCACCAGAGTTTCCGCCTCCTTGCGTTAAAAAATCCTTGTCCAAACCATATGCCGTACCAACCTCATTGATGGCATAGGCACGCACATGATAGGCAATATTGGCTTCTAAATCACTTATCACAACAGTAAACGTACCTATTCCTGTACCAACAGCAATATGATTATCATCCAAAGTTGGGTTAGCATTAATACCCCAGCAAATTCCGCGCTCAGTCACTTCGGCACCACCGTCGTCTGTCACTTCACCGCCGCATTGGGCAGAATTAGAGGTGATTTCCGTTACCTCTGCGGTTATCACAGTAGGCAGCGAAATCTCAGGCGTTGGAGGTTCTTCGCCTCCACCATTACCAGTTTCCGTCTTGAAACTCTTTAAATCCGTTCGCATGGAATTAAAGCCGTTGTGGAACTCGTAATAATAACCATAGGTGGTGCTCTCTTTCAAGCCAGTCAACTCCACATAAAGCGTATTCTGTACCACGCGCATTTCGGCTGAGGTCATATTGGTTTCGTCTTCACCTTCGCCGTAATATAGATAGGCTTTCTTCAAGGTGGCAATGTAGGCGTAATCACATTGTATGTTGGCGATTGTCGTGCCTACCGTCACCAAGTCTCGCTCCACATCCACATATTTCAGATTCACTTCAGGGGTTTTCTTACATGAAGCAAAAGCCACCACAAGAACCAATATTATGATGCATATCTTTTTCATAGTCATTCGTTTTAACGATTTTCAAAACAATATCCCAAGCCAATCTTGCCTTCAAAAATACTGAAGTTGGTCGTCACGGCATCCAACGAAAGAACAAAGCCTCCGAAATTGAACATCATTCCCGCTAAAATATCCACGCCCACAGCGGAATAACCGCTATTGCGCACCCAGCGGTCGTCCAAGGTTTTCCACGACAATGAACGATTGCCGAAACCCACACCCGCTCTCAGGTACATGGCATCGTTCAGGCGCATCACTCCACCACCCAGGATGGAAAGTGCCGTATGCGCATACTCGTCTTTATAGAACGGCAAGTCTTCTCCTACAAAGCCTTCCGCGTCACTTGTGGCCGCAGGGAACAGTCCCCCGAAATGGAAACCGCTCATCACCGAGGCAAACCAACCGAACTTCTGCACCTGCCCGACAGTAAAGCCAACGGAGGGATTCTGCGTGTTGGTATAGGCTCCATTTAAAGTGGCAAAGGTGATTTTCGGAATGCGCTTCACTTTAGGCGTTTGTTTTTGTTGCGCTTCCTTGGTGATGAACTTAAATCGAATCAAGGGATAGTCGCCGTAGCCCAAATCCTGGAAAGCCTTCCAGTGGATAGTTTTGTTCTTTCCTGCGGGAATCACGCGGTTTACAGAGCCTGTCACCTTCATCGTGTCGGTATAATGCACGCCGTCATCAATGGAAATCAGCAGACGCACATCCGAACGCATTTTAAGGTCATAAGTGATAGTCACCATCTTGTCTTCCTGTACAGCGCGGATATTGGTCACGTTATCCTGTTGTGCCACGAGAGCCTGTACACCTAATATAATAAATAGTAAGGTTGCTAAGAGTCTTCTCGTCTTCATGGCTTATCGTTTTTTTCGGGTTCAACAAACTGGATGGCATCGTGGATGGTCATCTCCACTGAGACACGGCGATAGCCGCCGCCTTTCTCTTTGTTCTCCACAGCGAACTCTTGGAAGGTGTTGTTGGTATGCTTCAAAGGTTCCACCTCGGTCTTCAGGAAATGCTCCACACCTTGGGTGCGCATGAAAGCCAGCTGTCCGTTGGTGGTGATGCCCGTCTTCTGCGTCACCGTCATCTTGTATGGTTCGCCGTTGAGGGTGATGTCCTTGTCCGTGAAGTCGCCGTACTCGCCTTTGTAAGCAATCTTGGAGCGGATGGGGGTGCCGTCGGTGGCACCGGTAATCTTTACGTCCACTTTCGTACCTTCCTTGAGATACTCAGCCAAGTCGTTCTCCATCTTGCTTTTCAGGAAACTGCACATCAACATGCAGGCATTGGAGTTCTCAACCTTGTACTTGCCGAGGGCGTAGTCGTCGGCAGCATCGGCCACTACAAGGGTCTCGTAAGCCACCGAGATAATCAGGTTGTTGTCCTGCACTTCGGTCTGCACCTCAATCTTCACGTTGTCCGAAACGCGCTGTCCCTCGGCAAGGTTGGCCTTCATGGCTTCCAGTTCCTCTTGCCAGTTGCGCTGTCGTTCCTCGTTGTCCTTTTGGATTTGTTCCTTGGTCTGTTCGTTTTTCAGATATCGGTAGTGGAACCGTTCCGACACCGTCACTACATCCTGTCCGAAACTTATCGCGGACAGGGAGATTAGGATTGTCATTAGTAGGATTTTCTTCATATAGTTAATTTTGAGATTTGTGTTTTCAAGATTTATTGTTCTCCCTGACGGGTAATAAAAAAAAACGAAGGCTTTACTGTCTGTAAGTTGCTTCAAAGAGGCCTTCGACTGCCGAACAATACAACTATACAAGTAAAGCCCACGTGTGGAAAACACGCGAGCGTTACGCTTTACTTGCTTGTATTGTTCCTAAGAATTGTCGAAGTTTCTTTGAAACAAGCTATAAGCTAACGCTATTGTTTTATGCCGTTTTTATTTCTTGGGCTTTATGCCCTTGGGGTCATTCGCTATTATGTTTGGTTAGACTTTTCGTTTGAATTATCGGGGGCAAAATTAAGAAGGTTTTAGGAATTGCGCAAAAAAAAACAATAGTTTTCAACCTTCCGATGCTGTCCCACTGTCTCACATGGGAGCTCCCTGGGACAGTGGGACAACAAAAGGCGTTTTTTAGGGGTTCTTCTCTCTGTGATTTTAACTGCAACAACTGCAACAAACTGCAACAGTAGCCAGCATAATACTTTTTTCGGCCAATTCCTTGCAGAATCCGGAGTTTTTGTTTACCTTTGCAAACGCAAAACAAAGCAGCGAATGAGCCGCATTAATCCTTGTAACTATCTGTGTTTGTGAACGATAAATAGCATAGATAGACTTGTAGACTCTATTCAACACCATAACATCCTCACATTCAATATGTTAAAGGCTTCAAAACTATAGCAACCCTATAGCAACGCTATACCAAGCCTATAGGTACCCTGAGGCAACTTTGAGATATCTTTGAGATAACTCTGAGGTAACTCTGTGTTACCTCCGTGTTATGCTCCTGAATGCGTTCTGATTCTCTCTGAAATCAGAGAAAAACAGATTGCATACAGATAGAAAGCCACGCCTGTTACAGTTGAAAAAACACAAAGAGAACCTTGTCCAGTCGTCCCAATCATCCATAAATCACGAAAAGTTTACGCTTTTGTTTTTCCTATCATTTATTTCCCTACCTTTGCCGCTCCTAACAAAAAGTGTATGAATATGGCTAAATATTTGAGAATTATCGCTTTATGCGGAATACTTGGTCTGGTTTTCGCTTCATGTTCGCATCCATCCGTCGTTGGAACATGGGTTGAACCCGCCGCTGAAGACGGAATGACGGGCGAAATCGGCTTCACTTTGCTCGAAGACGGTGGGATTATCCCCATCAATATGGGCTATGTCGAACTGAAAAACTGGGAGAAATCAGGTGATTTGATCCTCTTCAAGGGTACCTATACAGGCACCAACCCCCACGACTTTGTCGACACGATGCGCCTTGTGAAGGTGGACGACCAACAACTGGTGCTTGAACAAGCCGGTTATACGGTTACTTACCAAAGGAAGTAGTTGTCCGGTTGAGCTTGAATTTTGAATCTTAATTCATAAATCTGAAATATTAAATCATCGAAATGAAGAAATTAGCTGTCATCGCCTTTGGTGGAAACGCGCTTTTGAGAAGCGGACAGAAAGGCACTTGCCAGGAACAGATGCAGAATGTGGCTGATACTTGCCAATCTTTGCTGCCCTTCCTGAAACAGGGTTATAATTTGGTTATCGGTCACGGCAACGGCCCTCAGGTGGGCAATGTGTTGCTCCAAAACGCCGCCGGCGAAAGAGACGGCATCCCCGCAATGCCTATGGATGTGTGCGGTGCCGAGACCCAAGGCCAGATTGGCTACATGATTGAGATGGGTCTGGAGAAGGTGATGGTGAAGGAAAACATCGACCGTAATGTGGTGACTTTCGTGACCCAGGTGCTCGTCGACAAGGACGACCCGATGTTCAAGAACCCCACCAAGCCTGTTGGCCCNNAAGGGTAAAGGCTGGCGTAAGGTGGTGGCTTCGCCCAAGCCTATCGACATCCAGAACGTCAAGTTGGTCAAGAGGCTGGCTGAGGAAGGCAATATCGTCATCACCGTGGGTGGCGGCGGTATTCCTGTCATCAAGAAGGATGGCATCCATGTGGGTGTTGAGGCTGTTATCGACAAAGACCTGGCTTCGGCTATGACGGCCATCAAGATCGGTGCCGATGAGTTCTACATCCTCACCGACGTGCCGAAGGTCTACATCAACTTCAGGAAGGAAAACGAGAAGGCTCTCGATACCATCACGGTGGCTGAGGCTAAGCAGTATCTCGAAGCCGGTCATTTCACCGAGGGCAGTATGGCTCCGAAGATCCGTGCCGCCATCCTGTTTGTGGAAGCCACAGGCCATGAGGCCATCATCACCGAGGCAACCAAGTTGGGCGACCCGACTTGTGGAACCCGAATCATTGCCTAAGCATAGCAAGGGGCTGTGAACTCAAAGAAAAGCTGCGGAGTTGTGCTTCGCGGCTTTTTTATTGGCTGTAGGCTACACTCCAGGCGTAGCGTTTCTCGCGGTTGACGTGGGTCTCCAGCCGGTAGCCTTGTCCGTCGAGCACATGGTGCAGGTCGTCGGTGATGCCGGTGCCACGCAGCTTCACTACGGCTTCTTTCTTGGTCCAGTATTGCGTGAAGCTCTCCACAGGGTCGGAAGAGGAGCGAATCCATTCGGCCTCGGCAGGGTTCATCGTCTTGTTGACGAGGGCGAGGTTGCTCTTGCGGAAGCTCTCTATGTCGATGCCGACAGGGGAGAAGTCGATTACAGCAGCGACGCCGTTCTTGCAATGGCTGAGGTTGAAGTGGACGTCGGGATAATGCTTCAGGAAAGGCTTCCCGTGATCGTTGTAACAAAACGTCAGGTCGCTGATGCCCAAGGGCTTGAGCAACTCCTTCAGCATCAGCCACGACTTGAGGCAAGCGAACTGTCCAAAGATGTGTTTGTAGCGCAATGCCTCCTCGCGACGCATAGGGTCCACCAAGGGCAGCATACGCTGCACTTCGGATTCTGACACTTGGCTCATATCGTCGAAAATGGCAATCATCGGGGTTGAATGCGGGTGCAAAGGTAGTTATTCTTGGAAAAAAACAAGGTGGCAGGTCTTGTTTTCATTGAAAAAAACTTCCTGTTTGTCCTTAAAAAAAGCATTAGTTTGGATAATATGGAAATCACATTGTTTTTTTTTATACTTTCGCCACAATTTTTTGACTTTTATGGATAAGAATACAGATAAGGGAAAAACGGTTCAGGCCTACCCAGATATTCCGCCTCGCACATTCGACCTCTTGCCGAGATATATTGAGAAATATGGCAAGAAGAAAGCCATGTTTGCCTGCAAGGTGGAGGGCGATTGGAAAAAATACCAGGCCCGAGATTTCGTGAAGATGACAGATACCATCAGTCAGGGGCTGATGGGCTTGGGTGTGGCCAAGGGTGACCGTGTGGCGGTGATTTCCAACAACTGTCCGCAGTGGAATATGGTGGACTTTGCCGTGCAGCAGATTGGGGGCATCCTCGTTCCCATCTATCCTACCGTGCGACAGAGCGACTACGAATATATCATCAACCATGCTGAGCCCAAGATTATCTTTGTGGAAGGCTCGTTGCTGTTGAAGAAGGTGAAGAGTGTCATCGACCAGATGCCTGAGAAGCCCAGGGTGTTCGTTTTCAATCCTGTGGAGGGCATGATGACCTTACGCGGACTGATGGTTTCTGTAAAGATTGACAAGAAGAGCCAGGCAGCCTTGCAGTCGCGCAAGGATTCCGTCTCTCACTATGATGTGGCTACCATTATCTATACTTCAGGTACGCTGGGTACCCCTAAGGGCGTGATGCTGACGCATTCCAACCTGATGAACTGCATCGCCTATTACGGTCCGCACTATCCCGTACCGAGTTCGCATAAGGTGGTGAGTTTCCTGCCGCTGTCGCATATCTACGAGCGTTCGGTGCTCTACACGCATCTCTATCTTGGCAATTCGACTTATTACGTGGAGAACTTCGGCACCATCATGCGCGACCTCGCCGATGTGAAGCCGGAGCATTTTACCACGGTGCCTCGTGTGGTCGAGAAGGTGTACAACGGCTTTATGCGCAAGGGCGACAAACTGAAAGGCGCCAAAAAGCGTATCTTCCAGTGGGCCTTCAAGCTGGCTGAACGCTATGACGAGACAGGCAAGAAGAACGGACGTGCTTACCGCTTCAAGCTGTATTGGGCCAACAGGCTGGTCTTCAAGGACGTGAGAAAAGCCTTTGGAGGTCGCTTGGAGTTTATCATCTCGGGTGGTGCCAGCCTTCAGCCGCGATTGGTGCGCCTGTTTGCCGCTATGGACATCCCGATTATTGAAGGCTACGGCCTTACCGAGACTTCACCCGTGATTTGCACCAACAGCCTCGCTTTGGGTATCATCAAGGCAGGAACGGTAGGTGTGCCTTGCGACAGCGTCAACATCAAGATTGACCCAGAGACGGGCGAAATCCTGGTGAAAGGCTCTGCGGTTATGAAGGGCTACTACAAGAACGAAGAAAAGACCAAAGAGGCCATCGACGAGGACGGTTACTTCCATACTGGCGACATTGGAGAGTTTGACGAGGACGGCCTGTTGAAGATTACGGGACGTATGAAGGAAATCTTCAAGGACTCGATGGGCAAGTACATCTCGCCGGCCTTGATTGAAGCCAAGTTCACCGAGTCGCCTCTTATCAGCATGATGATGGTGGTGGGTGAGAACCAGAAGTTTGCCGCCGCCTTGATTGTGCCGAATTTCGAGAACTTGAAGAACTGGTGCGAAGAGAACCACATCGCTTATACCGGCAACGCTGAAATTATCAAAGACAAGAAGATAATCGACCGCTACCGCAAAGAGGTTGACCATTACAACAAATTCTTCGGTGACTACGAAAAGGTGAAGCGCTTTGAGCTGGTAGGCCGCGAATGGACCATTGAGGAAGGTGAAATCACCCCGAGCCTGAAATTGCGTCGCAAAATTGTGGCTGAGCATTTCCAATCCATGATTGATGCAATGTTTGCTGAATAATATTTCGCTTGGTTTGATTTGTTTTCATTATTTTTGCACTGTCAATAATAACGTATGGAAAATCTACCCGCCTTATTCTCAGACCTTGCCTTGATACTGGTTACTGCAGGTGTTACTACTGTCATTTTCAAGTGGCTGAAGCAGCCTGTTGTGCTGGGCTACATCATCGCAGGTTTTCTTATCGGTCCCAATTTTGAATGGTTCCCAGTCATCAAGGACCACACCAGTGTGGAGACTTGGAGTGAAATCGGTATGGTATTCATGCTGTTCGGTATCGGTTTGGAGTTCAGTTTCAAGAAGTTGAAGAAAGTGGGAGGGACGGTAGGTGTCACTGCGCTAACAGAATTGGTGACCATGTGTGTGGTGGGCTTTCTGCTTGGCAAGATGCTGGGTTGGTCGCAGATGGACTGCATCTTCCTTGGTGCGATGCTCTCTATTTCTTCGACGACGATTATCGCCAAAGCCTTCGACGATATGAAGCTGCACCGCGAGAAGTTCAGCGGCAACGTGATTGGCGAGTTGGTCGTGGAAGATCTGGAAGCGGTTTTGCTGATGGTGATTCTTTCGACGCTTGCAGTGAGTAAGACTTTCGACGGTATGCAGCTGGTCTACAGCATGCTGAAGTTGGCCTTCTTCCTGTTGGTGTGGTTCTTGGGCGGCATCTTCCTGGTGCCTACGGTGTTGCGCTGGGCCAGGAAATTCATGTCGGAAGAAACGCTTACCGTTTTTTCCGTCGGCTTGTGTTTCCTCATGGTAGTACTGGCCAACTTGGCAGGTTTTTCGTCCGCTTTGGGTGCTTTCATCATGGGTTCCATCTTGGCGGAGACTTTAGAGGCTGAGAAGATACACGAGCTTACCAAACCCATCAAGAACCTCTTTGGAGCCATCTTCTTTGTCTCCGTGGGTATGTTGGTCAATCCGCAGATTCTGGTCAGCTATTGGTGGCAAATCCTTGTGGTGACGCTGGTGCTGCTTCTCTTCAAGCCGCTGAGCAATGTGGTGGGTCGCCTGATAGCCGGACTAGGGTTGAAACAAGCCATACAGGGTGGCTTCTGCTTCTGTCAGATAGGTGAGTTCTCGTTCATCATCGCTTCGTTGGGACTCAGTTACGGCGTTATCGACGAGTTTCTCTATCCCATCATCGTCTCGGTGTCTATCATTACTACTTTCATAACCCCCTACGCCATCAAATCAGCGGTGCCGGCCTACACGTGGGTGACGGGCCACTTCCCCGAAGGCTGGCTCAAACGGCTTGAGAACAGCGATTCGGGCATCAAGGTGAAGAGTGGCAAGAAGGTTAACATGGGCAGTTTCCTGGCGCGACAGTTCAAGAATATGGTTATCTATCTCGCCATTATCATTGCGGTGGTTTTGATAGGTTTCTTTGTGGGCTCGTTTATCATGAAGTATGTGCCGCGTCCCTGGAGCTCGGCCATCGCCACAGCGGTATGTATCATTCTGGCCTCGCCTTTCCTTTGGGCAATGGGTTTCAAGCATTCGTTTGTCGATACGACACACAAACTGATGGAAGCCAGCACTTTCAACAAGACCTTGGTCCGTATGGTTTTTGTGCTGCGTTTCATCGTGGTTGGTGTCTTCGCCTACAGCGTGCTACAGCATTTCTTGAACAATCTGTTTTGGGATATTCTTCATGTCGGGAGTCCTTGGTACACATTTATAAACATTGGTTTCGCCCTAGTTTATACCATTATGTTGCGGGTGCTGAGTCCGGCGATGAAGTTCTACAAGCATATCGAGGAACGCTTTATGGATAACCTCAACAAGCGTCAGCAGGTGCAGGTGTTTGAGATTCCTGAGATTTTGCAGGAAAACTGCCATCTGCAGAAGATGACACTGAGTCCTGATAGCGCGTATTCGGGTAAGTATATCAAGGACACCGATTTCCGCGACAACTATAATGTGAGTGTGGTAAGCGTGGAGCGCGGCAAGCAGCTTTTCGAACTTCCGAAGTCCGACTTTCAGCTGTTTCCCTTCGACAAGGTTACCTTTGTGGGGCATGAGGACCACCTGAGGCTGTTGCAGCCGAGGGTCGAGGCTTTCGACGAAGCGCTGATTCAGGAGCACGAAGAGAGTGAGGTGGACTTGTATAAGGTGGAAGTGGAACCCGACAGTCCCTTGATTGACATCGCCTTGATGGATTCGGGTCTTGCCAACAAATACGACGCTATGGTGATTGCCATTGAGCGTGAAGGACACTTCATCCTCAACCCGTCGGCCCGCATTACCTTCAAGCCCGGCGACTTGTTGTGGTTTGTGGCACAGCAGGACAAGGCTAAGAAGCTGATGAAGATGACTGCCGCAGATGTGAGGTTGGGAATGCAAACGGCTCACTGAACAATCGAATAACCGTACAACTGATAGCTGACATGATTGTTTGTATCGCCGAAAAACCAGATGTGGCTCGCGATGTCGCCAAAGTGCTGGGCGCCAATACCAAACACGAGGGGTATCTGGAAGGCAACGGCTATCAGGTAACCTGGACATTCGGTCACCTGTGCACGCTGAAGGAACCGCACGACTATACCGACCAGTGGAAGGCTTGGGCTTTGAGTCGACTGCCCATGATTCCACAGCGTTTTGGCATCAAGCTGATTGATAACAAGAGTTACGAGAAACAGTTTCACATCATTGAGTCGTTGTTCCAAAAGGCCGACTGCATCGTGAACTGCGGCGATGCGGGGCAGGAGGGCGAGCTTATCCAGCGTTGGGTGATGCAGAAGGCGGCTGTGCATTGTCCTGTTCAACGTCTGTGGATTAACTCGCTGACGGAAGAGGCCATCCGTGAGGGTTTTAATAACCTTAAGGATCAATCGGAATACCAGTCGCTATACGAAGCTGGGCTCTCACGTGCCATCGGTGATTGGCTCTTGGGGATGAACGCCACGAGGCTCTACACCTTGAAATACGGACAAAACCGTCAGGTGCTTTCGATTGGGCGCGTACAAACGCCCACGTTGGCGCTGATTGTCAACCGCTATCATGAAATCGTCAACTTCAAGCCTGAGCAGTATTGGCTGCTCTCAACGGTCTATCGCGACACCCTCTTCAACTTGGTGGTCCCCGATAACGCTGATGAGCCTGACAACGCCGAAAGAAACCGNNGGAGTGCAGAAGAAAAACGGCACCGAGGCTCCGCCGCGTCTGTATGACCTGACCTCGTTGCAGGTGGAGTGCAACAAGCATTATGGCTTCTCTGCCGACCAGACCCTGCAGACCATCCAAAGCCTTTATGAAAAGAAATACACCACCTATCCGCGTGTCGACACCACCTATCTGAGCGACGACATCTACCCGAAGTGCCCCGATATCTTGGCCAAACTGACCAACTATGCCGAATACACAGCTCCTTTGGCAGGCAAGAAACTGCCCAAGAGCAAAAAAGTGTTCGACAACAGCAAGGTTACTGACCACCATGCCATCATTCCAACGGGAGTGGTCCCGACGGGCCTGAGTTTTGCCGAGGAGAAAGTCTACGATGAGGTATGCCGCCATTTTATCGCGGTGTTTTATCCCGACTGCAAATTTTCCACAACGACAGTGATGGGTAAGGTGGATGAGCTGGAGTTCAAGGCTACGGGCAAGCAGATTCTGGCACCAGGGTGGCGTGAGGTGATTAAACCCATGAAGCAGAACGAGGAGAAGAAAGAAGGCGAAGAGGACGAGGAGAAGACATTGCCCGTTTTCGAGAAAGGCGAACACGGACCGCATAACCCGCAGTTGACGGAAAAATGGACACAGCCTCCCAAACCTTACACAGAAGCCACTTTGCTTCGTGCGATGGAGACGGCAGGAAAGCTGGTTGACGATGAGTCGCTGCGCGAGGTGATGAAGGCAAACGGAATAGGTCGGCCTTCCACACGAGCCGCCATCATCGAGACGCTGTTCAAGCGTAATTACATCCGCAAGATACGCAAGAGCTTGGAACCTACACCCACAGGTATCGAACTCATAGGCCTTATACACGAGGACTTGCTGAAAAGTGCCGAGCTGACGGGTATTTGGGAAAAGAAACTCCGCGAGATTGAACATCAAAAGTACGAAGCCCGTCAGTTCCTCGAAGAACTGAAGCAGATGGTGACGGAGATTGTCACCAAAGTAATACAGGACAACAGCAACCGCCGTGTGACGGCAACGGTAGCGGAAGAGAAACCGAAGAAGCCCGCCGCCCTTGTCGGACAACCTTGTCCGCAATGCGGCAAAGGACATATTATTAAAGGTAAGACCGCCTATGGATGCTCCGAATGGCGCAATGGCTGCGGGTGGAGGAAGCCGTTTAAGAAACAGACATGAGTATGCTCACGAAGAAATATGATTATTTAGTGGTTGGGTCGGGACTGTTTGGCGCCGTGTTCGCCCATCAAGCCCATCAGGCAGGAAAACGTTGCTTGGTTGTGGAGAAACGGTCTCATTTGGGCGGCAATGTGCATTGCCAACAGGTTGAAGGCATCACCGTGCATCAATATGGAGCACACATCTTCCATACTTCCAACAAGGAGGTCTGGGATTTCGTCAACCGGTTGGTAGACTTCCATAGTTATGTCCATAGCCCTGTGGCCTTCTACAGAGGGAAGGAGTATGCGTTGCCGTTCAACATGAACACGTTCCAGCAGATGTGGGGCGTGACCACGCCGGAAGAGGCCATGCGGATTATCGAGGAACAGCGCAATGCGGCTTCCGCTGGGGTTGAAGGAGCACCGCACAACCTTGAAGAACAAGCGCTGCAAATGGTGGGTAGCGACATCTATGAAGTCATTGTCAAAGGCTACAGCGAGAAGCAATGGGGAAGACCCTGCACGGCGTTGCCTCCATTCCTGATTCGCCGTCTGCCCTTGCGCTTTGTGTTCGACAACAATTATTACAACGACACCTTTCAAGGGATTCCCGTTGGCGGCTACAACCGGCTCATCGATGCCCTGCTGGATGGGGTGGAGACGCGGGTCGATACCGACTTCCTCGCCCATCGTGAGGAGCTAGCTTCGTTGGCTGAATGCGTGGTATATACGGGTTCTCTCGACGCATTCTATGACTTTCGTTTCGGCCCCTTGCAATACCGTACGGTCTATTTTGAGCAAGAGGTGCTGGATACGCCGGACTTCCAAGGGCGTTCTGTCGTGAATTACACCGATAGGGAGGTGCCTTACACCCGCATTATCGAGCATAAACACTTCGAGTGTTTTGGTCAAGCGGTATGCGAGAACCCCAAGACCGTGATTTCAAAGGAATACAGCGTCGAGTTCAAGGAGGGGATGGAACGGTTCTTCCCCATCAATGACGAGAGTAACACGGCTTTATATGCTCGATACAAGGCACTTGCCGACAGAGAAGAGAAGGTCTTTTTCGGAGGCCGTTTGGCGGATTACATGTACCACGATATGGCGCCAACCATTGAGCAGGCGCTCGCCTTGGCAAACCGGCTTGGTTTATCCGCTCTAAACTCTTAACTTTACGCTCTCAATCGATTTCCAGCGTCTTCTTGCAAATCTCGATTTCTTCGGGGTCGCCAGTGTACTTGCCGAAGTCGTCGCTGAGTTTGACCACTTTCTTCCAAGTTCTCTTTTCAGTAATCTTGGCCGCTGTTAGTTTCACCACGATGTTCATCGCCTTCACGTTGTCGATGTCGCAGGTGAGGTGGGTGCCGATGCCGTAGGAGTCCTGCATGCGGCCGTTCACAGCCTCGTGGATGGCGATAGCCTCGTCGACGTTCAGCCCGTTGCTGAAGATGATGGACTTCTGCGCTGGGTCGATGCCGAGTTCCTTGTATTTGGCGATGATTTCCTCCAAGGCTTCGATGTTGTCGCCGCTGTCGACGCGCAGACCGTCAAACAGTTTGGCATGCAGCGTGGTGAAGTTCTGGAAGAAGGCCTTGCGGGTATAGGTGTCGTAGAGGAACACACCCAGGCTGCCGGCATACACCTCCTGCCAGTATTCCATTGCGAGGTAGTTCGCCTCGTTGTAGCCGTAGAGCGAGCAAGTCTCGATGAACTGGTGGCTCATGGTGCCGATAGGCAGCAGGTCGTATTTCATGGCTAACAGCACATTGCTGGTGCCCACGAAGCAGGTCTTGGTAAATTGCTTCTGTGCCTCAATGAAGCTTTGTATCACCCTGTCCTGATGCTCGAACGAGAAGCGGCGGCGTGTGCCGAAGTCGCTGAACTTGACGCCGTTGCCGATGAGGCGGATGGCTTTGTCGTAGGATTTCTTGTATTCCTTCTCAGCATCATAATGCTCAAACTCACCTTTCAACTCATGCGACAGCTCCGAGACCGTTGCGAGGATGGGCATCTCCCAGAAGACGGTGCGCCACAGGAGTCCCGTCACGGAGATATGCAGGTGGCCTTCTTCATCTTGGCTCACCTCGACCTCTGAGGGACGCATGTGGAAGCCTTTCAGGAAGGTGAAGAACCACAGCGGGAAGTAGTAGCACTTGCGTTTCATGAAACGCACTTCCTCGTCGGTGATGCGGATGTTGGCATAGCTGTCAAACTGCTCGCGCAGCTTCTCGGCGAAGCCTTCGGGATAGACCGTGTTGTTGCGGTCCACAAAGGTGTATTGCCCTATTGCGCGGGGGAACTTCTGCAGATAGGCGTAGCACACGCTGAAAGTGTACAGGTCGTTGTCGAGCAGGCTGGTGATGATTTGTCTCATGATGTTTTGTTTTTGTGCTGCCAATAGCCAATGGCCAAAGGCCAATAGCCATTTATAACTTACTAATAATACTTCTAATCTTGTCCGATATATACTTCGCCGAGTTGGTGGTGTTCTCAAGCACTTGGACAAGGTCTTTGCGCTTGATGATTTCGGTGAGGCTGTAGTCCTGTTGGAACAGTTTGCTGATGTAGCTGCCGTACAACTCATCGTTGTCGTGTTCCAGCGACTTGATTTGGTGGCACATACGGGCTATCTCCTTGCGCTTGTCGTACATCTCCGGCAGGTCTGAGATGATGTTGCCGAGGCTTTCGGCGGCAAACATGATGTTTTCAGCCATCGTGGTAAGGTCTTTATCCACAGCGAGGAAACGGCGGGTGAGGATGATGTTAGCTGAATCGTCAATGCGGTCGAGGAAGGTGTCCATCATCTCCGCAAGTTCGTGTACGTCTTCTCTTTCAAAGGGGGTGAGGACGGTGGCGAAGAGTTGGCTGTAAAAGTCGCGAAGGACGTCGTCGCCGCTGGTCTCGCAGCTCTTGATGTCCTTTTTCAGGGTCTCCAAGCGTGTCAGGTCGGTCTCAATGAGCATTTGCCGCAGGAGCTTGGAGGCCTCCACGATGTATTCCGCCTGCTTCTGGTAGAGCGGGTAGAACTTCTTCTCCACGGGGACGAAAAACTGGAAGAAACTGTTGAGGCTCATGGTCAGATGGGTAAGAGGTGGAACAACAGGTTAAGCACGCCGGCGATAATCAAAGGCACGGGGATGGTGAGAATCCACGAGAGGACGATGCGCTTGGCGGTGACCCACTTCACCGACTTCACGCCATCGGTGAGGCCCACGCCGATGACGCCGCCCGTGATGGTGTGGGTCGTGCTGACGGGAATACCCATAAACGAGGTGGCTATCAGGGTGGTGGCTCCGGCAAACTCAGCCGAGAAGCCCCTGACGGGCGTAATCTTGGCCAGACCGCCGCCCATGGTCTTGATGACGTTCTTGCCGCCAATCAGGATGCCCAACGACATGATGACATAACACACAACAGCCAGTATGTCAGGGATGTGGAACTCTTGGCTGCTGTCGTAGAAGTTGCTGATGAAGTTCTTCATCTCGGGACTGACGCCCTGGGTGGTGAACACGCTGGCCATCAGAACGGCGATGATACCCATCGTCTTGGGCGCGTCATTTGAGCCGTGACCCACGCAGAAGGCCGCTGTCGAGAAGTGCTGCATCACCTTGAAAATCTTGTCGACCCGTTTGCGAGGACTGTTCTTGAAGATTCTCAGGAAGAAACATTCAAGGAAGAAACCCAGAAACAGGCCGATGAGCGGCGACAGGACGATGAACAGCAGGGTAAGCAGGATGGGGGCCATGTGGAGCACCGAGGAGCCGTTGACAAACCAGGCAGCACCGATGATGCCGCCGATGAGAGCGTGTGAGGTGGAGATGGGCATACCGCTCTTGGTGCAGATAGCCACCCAGATAGCGGCGCCCACCAAAGCGGACAAGATAAGGTAGGGGTCGATGACGCTTTGGTCGGCGAAGTTGGCCATCGTGTTACCCACAGCGAACTGCTGGTTGAACACCAAACGGATGATGATAAAGGCGGTGAACTCCCAGAACGAAGCCCAAAGGATGGCCTGCATAGGGGTCATCACCTTGGTGGCGATGATGGTCGAAATGGAGTTGGCCGCGTCGTTCATGCCGTTGAGGAAGGTGAAGACGAAGGCCAGGATAATCGACAGGATGACGGCTATGGTAAGGAGGTTCATCACGATTCTTTTATTAGAAGACTTTTCACGGTGGTGGTTACGTCCTTGGCGCGGTCGGTGGTGTCTTCCACCACTTGGGCTATCTCCTTGTATTTCAGCAGCTCAATCTCGTCTTTCTCGTTCTCGAAAAGATAGGAGATATAATCGCCGTAGATGTCGTCGACAGCATGTTCGATGAGGGTTACCTTTTGGCACAGCTCGCTGATTTGCTGGTGGTTTTTGCCGAGGTCGTCCAGCAGGCCGAAGATTTCAATCATGATGTTGGCATCCTCGTGGATGTTGTCGATGATTTCCTTGATTTGCTTGTCAATCTTCTTGGGATTGTACATCAGGATGGTCTTGGCCGCGTGGTTGATGAAGTCGAGGAACTTGTCCAAGTCCATGGCGAGGGCATTCATGTCCTCGCGGTCGAAGGGGGTGACGAAGGCCTCGTTGAGCTCGATGTAAAACTCGCGCAGCAACTCGTCGCCTGTCGATTCCTGCTTCTTGATCATGCGGGTGAGCAGGCGTCGCTCCTCGGGGTCATCGCTCTTGACCAGCTCTTTGAGGTATTTGGCGGCAATCTGTGCCGTCTCAGCTTGCTTGAGATAAGTAGGGAAGAAGTGCTTCTCGCGGCTGCTTCCTCTGGTGAAAAGGTTGTTCAGTGCCATTGGGCAATGGTTTTTATAATTTGGGGCAAAGATAAAGAAAAATGTTTTGTGATGAAAAAGATTGGGGAAAAAGTGTCGAAGGGACGTTGGCTTGAATGGAAATGCAGGTGGCGGAGTGCACAATGGAAGGAGTTGGAACTGAAAAAAGAAAATTCACGAAAATAG
>LXOW01152542.1_pt2 | contig 17743 bp, 7 predicted proteins | sample 1368591 | NCBI WGS metagenome assembly LXOW01 (sample SAMN04884650, study PRJNA319009) | bovine gut metagenome | isolation source: Cow rumen | host: Bos taurus | place: Italy: Legnaro (PD) | collected 2014-07-09 | reverse complement strand
GAGACAGAGGGCGTTCAATTTGATGTAGCCCATTTTGTTACGGTCAATTCTTTCTGAGGTCAGGGACGTGGTACAACCCCCTTCACTTCCCCCGTTTCCCGGGGGACAGAAACACCCGCGATGCCATGAGGCATATTCCATTGATGTGTACACAGAGGCATCCAACCATTATGGCGCGGGCGAGACGCCCACGTCCCCGCGTGGATGCTCGTCATCATTATAGAAAGTGGGTACAACACATTGAATGCCATAGTTCTGAAGTCCTAGTTCTCTTAACATAATTCCACAAAACATATTTCTATTATATCACAAAATCGTCCAAAATTAGCACTATTTTGAAATTATTGTGTTAAATAGTTGCAAGTTTCAATAATTTTTTGTTATTTTGCAGATTGATATATTGTATAATGCCGCAATGTGTCCGTTAAGGTACATGTGCGCGCACGCGAATCCTTAATTTTATTATAGACTGAGCGACATACAAATATCTCTTGCGTTTAGATGTAGAATCGACTAACTATAGCCTGCTTGCTAACAAAATTTGAAATACTAAATAAACTAACAAATTTATGAAAAAACTCTTTTTGTATGCTTCCCTTTTGTGCATAGGCCTTGTGTCATGTACGAAGGATTTCATCGTGCCTCAAGAGGAAGGTGAATTGCCATCATGGCTTGGCGAGAGTATCTACAAAGAGCTTCAGCAACCCAAAGAGCTTGAGGGTACGTTCACTACGTATTGCCGGCTTATCGATGACATGGGTTACACGGAAGTTCTGAGTAAGACGGGTAGTAAGACTATCTTCCCAGCCAATGATGAGGCTTTTGCAAGATTCTTCGAAGGCGGAAACAACAAGTTTGGCGTCAGCAGCTATGACGATCTGACGCGTTCACAGAAGGCAGAGTTGCTGTTCTCCACGATGCTTGACAATGCCATTCTCGTAGGAACGCTGTCAAACGAGCAGAACAGCAGCGGTACGGTTTCGCAGGGACAGCTCATCAAGCATCCTACGAACATGCGTCTTACCTATGCCGTTACTCCCTGGTATGCTCAGAACATGCCTGCCAACAACAAGTACTTCGACCGTTTTAAGAACCCTTCCCGCGGCTCTATGCTTGCAGTATTCGACAACACCGTGGCTCCAATGGTGCACCTCACCGGCGAGTACATGCTGTTCAGAAACATGACTGTGACGGGTGACGACAGCGACTTCAAGGTGCTCACAGGTCATGACTATGTTGACGGCGATGCATACATCTTTGACCGCAAGGTGATAAAGAGTGATGTGGTATGTCAGAACGGTTATATACACCAGCTTGACGAGGTGCTCGTAAACCCAGGCAACATGGCAGAGATACTTCGCAGCAGTTCTGATACGCGTTACTTCTCGCGCATGCTGGACTACTACTGCTTCCCATACGCTGACATGACTCTGACAGACCAGTATCGTGCTGACCAGTCGGCCAACGGCGTTCAGGATACCGTTTTTGCTATCCGCTATCTGAGTAAGAACTCACAGCGCTCGGTATTGTCGCAGCCAACACGTGGCGTGACGGTAGCCGAGAGTCAACTGCTCTCCTTCGATCCTGGTTGGAACTATTTCAACCCAGTGACGAAGAACTTCACTGGCAGCGACGATGCAGAGATTGCTGCCATCCTCGCTCCTAACGATGCCGCAATGGAGGACTATTTCCTCGGTGAGGGTGCCTACATCCTGAAGAACCTTGGCGATCCGACACTTGACGTCACAGCTGCAAACCTCAACGCTCATCTTGATGCGGTATACAACAACGACCCATCTATCTTCGCAAGCATCCTGAACAATGTGATGAAGGCTTACCTGTCAAAGACAGTGCCAAGCGTCTTCTACACCGTGCAGAACGATGCCTTTGAGTTCCTGGATGTTACGAAGGAAGATATTGCGAAGAAGTCTAACGGCAACTACGACGTTACCATAGGCAACAACGGTGTCATCTACAAGATGAACAAACTCTTCGGTCCTAAGCTCTATAACTCCGTGCTCGGTCCTGCTTCTGTCTATAAGGACATGCGTACTATGGGTGAGATGCTTAACGACCACCAGACCACAGCCGGCACTCCTTCAAAGCTTGGTGCCGACATGTACTACTATCTCCTCTCTATGAAAGCACGCTACGGTATCTTCATTCCTACCGATAACGAGACACAGTTCATCATCATCGACCCAGCATCTGTTAGAGATGATGACGGCCTGAAGGGACTGCGCTTCCGCTTCAATCCAGATGAAAGTGGTTCTTTCCATATTACTGTAAAGAAATATATCTATCAGTCAGGTCCTTACAACGAGCTCAGCTCATACGTTGAAGCAGCCGGAGCACAAGAGGAAAATATTTACGATGATAATAAGAGTTTATGTAAATACTCCTCACAGATTAAGGATTTCCTTGACTATAACACCATCGTCCTTGCCGACTCTACCGAGACGGGTAAGGGTAATTCCGTATATGGTCTCTACGGCAACAGATTCTATAAGACCAAGCACGGCGGTGCCATCGCTGTTAATGGCAACAGGGTTGCCGGCGGCCTGCAGATGAGCGACCCAACACAGTGGTCTACCATCACCGAGGTATTCGATATCAACAGTGCCGACGCAAAGATTGAGAACGGTACCGTATACCGTCTGGACTATCCTATGCAGCCTACTATCAATAATGTGATGAGCACGTTGGAGCGCCCAGAGTTCTATGATGAGAACGCCGACTACGACGTTGCCGCACCGGAATATGACCACTTCCTCAACTTCTGCCTGCAGTTCAACAACGAGGATATCTATACCTTCGCTGGCATCCTGACAGGTGAGCAGGGAGAGAATACCGATGCTAAGCTGAAGCAATATCGTGTTATCGACAACAACGATAACTGGGGTATGCTCAGTGCATATAACTACACTATCTATGCTCCTACCTACGATGCTATGGTCAAGGCACAGCAGACGATGGGTCTGCCTACTTGGAAGGATGTACTCTCTGTTGTAGAAAACTGGGAGGCTGACGGTCGCTTCGCTACTGAGGCCCAGGCCAAGGAATATGTTAAGGAGCAGATAGAGAAGATGGCAAAGTTCGTGCGTTACCACACACAGAACAGTTCTCTCTTCGCTGACAAGTATTTCAAGAACTACGACCCGGAGACAGGCAAGACAGAGCCAGAGCCATCATTCTCTACATTCTGTTCAAACTCTCTCGGTATTGCGCAGACGCTGACAGTAACCGGCGGCAACAACAAGCTTACTGTCAAGGATGCATCAGGCACCTTGGTGACCGTCAACGCCTCTTCAGCCAATGCCAACCTCATTGCACGTGACATCACAACAGAAGACCACGGCTCATACAAGTCTATAGAAAGTTCTTCATTCGTGACCATTCACGGTATTGACACTCCACTGTGCTACAACAGCTCTCGTCAGTATTAAGCCAATAACAGAAAAAACTAAAAGACTAAGATACTATGTCAAAATCTAAAATCCTATTGACACTCCTGTTTACCGTCATAGCCCAGGCTTTGATGGCACAGGGAACAGTCATATCAGGTACGGTGGAAGATGCCATGGGACCAGTGATGATGGCCAACGTGGTGGAGCGAGACGGCAACAACCGTATCGTCAGTGCTACACAGACTGATATGATGGGTAACTTCTCTATGGAGATAAAAAACCCGAAGAACAAACTTGTGATCTCTTACGTAGGTAGTAAGACGAAGATACTTCCCATTGGTGATACCACCACATTCACTATTAAGCTGGAGGATGAGAAGACAACCCTTAACGAAGTCACCGTACGTGGCCGCCGTACAAACTCTGGTGGTCTGAACATCGACAAGAAAGAGATTTCCGTATCTCAGCAGACCTTCAACCTCCAGGATGTGGAAGGTATGGCGTTCACCTCTGCCGACGAAGCCCTGCAGGGTGAGATTGCCGGTCTGGATATCGTGAGCAACTCAGGTAACCTCGGTGCCGGTACTTCAATGCGTCTGCGTGGTGTGTCAACACTGAGCGGCAGTGCAGAGCCTCTTATCGTTGTTGACGACAAGATCTTCGAATATGACTCTGCCGACTTCGATCCAGAGAACATGGATGAAGAGAAATTCTCCTCTATGCTTGCTGTCAGCGTCGATGATATCGCAAGCATCACCGTACTGAAGGATGCTGCTGCTACAGCCATCTGGGGTTCGCAGGGTGCTAACGGTGTCATCCAGATTACCACCAAGCGCGGTAAGCGCGGTAAGCCAAAAGTATCGCTCGGATATAAGTTCACAGGTACGTGGATGCCAAGCGGTTACAACCTGCTGAATGGTGATAACTACACCATGATGCTCAAGGAGGAATTCTATAATCCTACACAGAGCTCCGACGCTACCTCTTCCATCAACGAGATTAACTATGTTCCGGCAGAGTCTTGGGCAGAAGCCAACAACTGGAACAAGAACACCGACTGGGTAGATGCCATCACACAGTTCGGTGAGCAGCATGAGGCTAACGTCAACATCTCTGGTGGTGGTCAGAAAGCATCCTTCCGTATCTCTGCCGGATACAACCATCAGGTGGGTACGGTGATAAAGCAGAAACTGGACCGTCTCACCACACGTCTCGTACTTGACTACAACGTGTCAGACCGTATTCGTTTCTCTACGAACTTCGCCCTGACATATACCGACAACCTGAAGAACTACACCTACGGCAGTAGCAAGAACAACAGTTCCAACAGCGCATTGCTCGCTATGGCTCTCGCTATGGCACCAAACGCCAGCATCTACCGCTATGACCGCTACAACAACAATACGGGTGAGTTCTTCCTCATGAACCCAGTGGTTTCAGGCAAGACACCTGATGATGGCAACTATACATCAGTACAGCTGCAGGACGTTGTAAACATCGGTAACCCAGTAGCATACGCTAACCGCTCATGGCAGAAGGAACAGACCTACAGTATCGTTCCAGACTTCAACATCAAGTATGAGCTGCTCGGTACGGGCACCGGCCAGCACCGTCTGACTTTCAACGGTCGCGTGTACTTTGATATATATGCATACTCAAGGCCTACATTCATCCCAGGCAGCCTCTCTAACGGCAGCTATCTTGACGGTGACTATAACTTCATTACCAATACGGAGTCTAACCAGTTCAAGATGGGTTCACGTATGGAACTTATCTTCACTCCTGCCTTCAAGAATGAGGACCTCTATCTGACGATGATGGGACGCTATGAGGCAGGTACACAGAAGAACACCTATCAGTACATAGGTCAGAATTCTATACCTAACGATGTAGAGTCTTCTACCGTTGATGCTCACCTCATCAGCATGAGCAATCAGCCCGGCACGACAAAGTCTGCATGGCACAACTGGGTTTACAATGCCCACTTCTCCTATAAGTCACGTTACAGCGTAGGCTTCTCTCTGCGTGGTGACGGTAATTCTAAATTCGGACCTAAGAACCCATGGTTCTACTCACCATCTGTTTCTGTACGCTACAATGTCAGTGATGAGCCATTCTTCAAGCCTTTGCGCAAGGTGGTGTCAATGCTCGGTATCCGCGGATCATGGGGTATCACAGGTAGCTCAAGCGCTGCTGTGGAAAACTACTTCAACCAGTATACCTCACGTGCAGGCCGCTACGGCACTGCCTACTATACCACGATGAGTGGCATGAAGCTCGACGACCTCCGTCCACAGAAGAAGGAAGGTCTTAACCTTGGTTTCAACCTCGGCTTCCTCGACGATACATACGAGATTGACCTGAACCTCTACAAGGACAGGACCCGCGACCTTATCATGAAGGGTATACCTATTCCTACCTCTGCTACATGGAATACCTCCACAACACTCTCTTACGGTAACGTGGGTGAGATGGAGAACAAAGGTTGGGAGCTGAGCGTTACAGGTAACAAGTTCATCAAGATAAACAAGTTCTCTGTATCCGCAAACTTCAACCTGGCTCAGAATATCAACAAGCTTCTTGCTATGGACCAGCGCGTGTTGGATAACATGAACCCAACACCTTCGGCTTCTAACCGTGGTGCAGCCACCATTCTCAGCCGTGTAGTAGTGGGCGACCCACTCTGCTCTATCTACGGATATAACTGCTTAGGTGTATACCAGTATTCTTACGACTACCTCCAGAACTACAACACCAAGCAGCTTCAGCTTCAGACCCAGGCTGCTGCTCGCGGTGAGGCATACGACTGGAACTATGAGGCATGGATCAACCAGCAGCTTGCAGAGGGTAAGACATTCCCGGTGGCTACTGACGAGAACGGACATGTCATCATGAAGAATACCGGCGAGCCAAAAGAACTTAAGTACTACTATGGTGTAACAGATTACGAGTTCAAGGGTGGTGATGCCATCTACGAGGATGTGAACCATGACGGTAACATCAATGAGCTCGACCTTAAGTATCTTGGTAACTCACTGCCAAAGATGCAGGGTGGTTTCAGCCTGACGCTGCAGTATGGCCAGTGGAAGATGGTAGCACGTTTCAACTACCGTTGGGGCAACAAGATCATCAACACGGCACGTATGGGTCTGGAGAGCATGTACGGCACTCAGAACCAGTGTACTTCCGTTACTTACCGCTGGCGTAAGGACGGCGACGTGACACAGATACCTCGCGCACTCTATGGCACCGGATACAACTATCAGGTTTCTTCACGCTTCGTGGAGGACGGTTCTTTCCTGCGTTTCAACAACCTGCAGATATCTTACAGCGTTCCTAAGAAGAACCTCAAGAAGTACGGTCTGAGTTCACTCTCTGCCTACGTGACAATGAACAACATCTTCTGTTGGACGCATTATACGGGTATTGATCCTGAAATCAGTGCTGGAACATACAGCCCGGCTTCTGACGGCGCTACAACGCCAAGGTCAAAGTCAATCACTGCCAGCCTTAACTTCGGCTTCTAATACAGTAGTTACATCATAAAAGACAAACAATGAATATGAAAAAGATATTTTCAATCATACTGGCGAGCATTGCGATGGTGTCATGCGTTGATACCGTCATCCTGCCTGACAACAAAACCGTCGATGAAGACTTCTGGAAGAAGAAGAGCGAGGTTGAGGCTGTCGTGGCATCTGCGTATGCACAGTTGCGTGATGCCCAGGCCATACGTAACATGATTATATGGGGTGACTTCCGTTCCGACGAACTCGTAGTGACCTCTTCACTCCCTGCATCGGCAACATACAAGACCGCACTGGCGCAGATATACTCTATGAACATTGAGACGGAGAATGCCTTCACCTCTTGGTATCCGTTCTATTCTGCCATCAACTATTGCAACCTCGTGCTGGACAAGGCTGAGGCTGTGATAGCCGTTGACCCAGACTATATGCCTGGCGACTACGATGCCAACAAGGCTCAGGTACTGGCTCTGCGTGCTTTCTGCTATTTCTATCTCACACGTGTCTTCCACGACATACCGGTGACACCTGGTGCATACCTCAACAGCAGTGATGACCTCAATGCTCCGCAGGCTACTCCAGACTCTGTACTTAATATGTGTATTGAAGACCTGAAGGAAGCGTCCAAGTATGCCATTGCAGGTGATGTATATGGTGACTGGCGCGACAAGGGCTATCTCAACCAGGACGGTATCAATGCCATCCTCGCCGACATCTATCTGTGGCGTGCTTCCATCAACCGTGACGCAAGCGACTACCAGGCTTGTGTAGACTATTGCGACAAGGTGATAGCAGCTAAGAAGGCCGCTTACGAGAAGGGTGGCAGACATCGTCGTTTCGGACAGGAGACAGTGGAACAGGACTACTACCTGTCAGAATATGACGATATGTACAATGACCTCTTCAGCGAGATGGGTCAGAATGCAGACGAGAGCATCTTCGAACTGCAGTACAAGCTCAGCAACGCCGGCAACACTGGCCTTGACCAGATGTATTTCCGCTACGAGAGCAAAAGTGCCAATAGCTTTGGATACCTGAAGGCTTCTTCCGTATATGGCAAGGAGGTGAAGTCAACTGAGATAAAGGACTATGTATGGTCTAACACCGTTGACCAGCGTCTCTACGAGTATGCCTACGATGCCAACTCTTCCAATGTAGAGCAGTTCGGCGTTCGTAAGTTCGTTGCTACAGAGTCGGCTGGTACTGACAACAAGGCTGATTCCAAGCGCTCAGGACGTGCAACGGTATACCAGAACTGGGTTTTCTATCGTCTTACCGATGTTATGCTGATGAAGGCCGAGGCTCTTGTACAGCTCTATGAGCTTGGTGGCAAGGCTGAGGGTGACACACGTAACGAGGATGCGTTTAACATAGTGAAGTTCGTAAACGACCGCGCCCTGTCTGAGGCCAATAAGACATCTTACGGCTTGAAGTACAGCCTTTACAAAGACCGCATGGAGGAACTCGTACTCGTAGAGCGTGCACGCGAACTGTGCTTCGAGGGCAAGCGCTGGTATGACCTCATGCGTTATAACTACCGTCATACCACCAATAAGGCAGACCTGACAAAGATGCTGTCAGAGTCATACGTTGCAAACAGCGACGCATTCCTTGAACTCGCACTCCGTAAGTATGCCGTACCTTCAGCCATGAAGGCAAAGATACGTGACGAGCGTTATCTCTATATGCCTATCAACCAGGACGAGATTGAGATTAACACCAACCTCAAACAGAACCCTGTATATAAATCTTCTTCCAAGTATTAATNNGTCGGCAGCGTCAGATGTGTATAAGAGACAGACCTCAAACAGAACCCTGTATATAAATCTTCTTCCAAGTATTAATAACCCAAGTGTTTAACAAATTCTAAGAAAAAAAAGAAGATATGAATAAGATTATATTAAACATAGGAAAGGTGTTAGCGCTTGGGCTCGTTGGCGTGATGTGTCTCACATCATGCACCGAGGAGCCTGATGGCTCTAACCTCTTCTCCTCCAATGAGAAGACCATAGCGGAGTTGCTGCGCGACCGAGCTGAACTGACTGCCTTCTACCGCATTCTGGAGAAAGGCTCCTTCGACAAGTATATGGGCACATACGGTGAGTATACGTGTTTCGCTCCTATGAACGACGGCGTGAACTCTTACCTCGACAGCCTGTATAATGATGAATCCTACCTCATTTCTGCGGCTAAGATTAAGCACAACGGCATCACCGAAGACCCTAACTGGAACAACCTCGACGTTATGGCCAAGGTGGAGCTGATGTCCGACTCTCTGTGTGACGATATTTCACGTTATCACCTCTCTGGAGAGGAGCACATGCAGGTGGATAACGATGGTACGGGTACCACATGGACCACGATGAAGACTGGCCGCAGCATCCGCGTAAACATCTTTAAGGAAGATGCCTACAAGGAAGAGTTCATAGGCCTTACCAGCCTTAATGATGTCTCTGCCATCGTAGAGGGCGACATCGAAGCCATCAACGGTGTGCTGCATATCTGCTCCGACGTCATCCCACGCTCTGACCGTACGATGGACGACCAGCTGCGCGTAGAGGCAGAGAAGGACCTCTCAATTTTCTATGCAGCACTTGAGAAAACAGGTCTGACTCAGACTATTCTCCAGGAGAACAAGAGGAATGCCGATGGTACAAAGAAGACTTACGAGCTTCAGTCTCATCAGGACCGCGACGGTAACGACCTCTACTATCCAAAGGAGTGTCTGGTAAAGTGGACAATCTTTGCTGAGACCGACGATGTGTTCCGTGCTGCAGGCATCAACAGCTTTGAAGACCTCAAACAGAAGTGTATCGAGTGGTACTCAGGCTGCAGTGCTTGGTATGACTATATCAACGAGAAGGGCATCACCATCAGTACAGGAGAGGACTACGAGAATCCATTCAACGTGGTGAACATGTTCGTCTCTTATCACATCCTGCGTGCCGGTATGCCTATCGACCGTATTGTATATGAAAAGAACGCCAGCACCAATGCAACATGGAACCTGTGCTTCGGCTATGAACCAAAGGAGTATTTTGAGACTCTTCTGCCCAATACCCTGCTGAAGATTTGGGAGACAAATCCAAAGACCACAAAGAACCTGTGGATTAACCGTTACCTCACCAACAACACGCTGACATCTAAGCTCGGCATGTTCGGTATGCCAGGCGATGGTGACCACGAACTTGTCTTCCCAGGTGTGGCAATTGACCGTAACAGCAGCGTAGAGACTCTCAACGGCTACATACATCGTATCAACGGAATACTGAAATACGACCAGAATGCGAGGAACTGTCTCTATGAGCGTCTGCGCTTAGACTCTTCTACATTCCTCTNNCATTCTTCGATAACATCGTATGTTACAACCCAGGTACCCTGCTTCGCTTTAACGTTATGGGAGCATGGCGTGCCAACAACTCCGACCAGTTCCAGGGATGGGATGTATACGACTTTGCCATCAAACTGCCTCATGTGCCAACGGGTGACTATGAGCTCCGTATCATCTATCCTCCTATGGCTCGTGGCGGACTGATGCAGTTCTATCTGGGTAACAGCTCAAGGCAGTCAGACATGGTTGCCATCGGCATCCCATTCGATGCTTGTGCCGATCCAAACATTGATGCCACAATGGGTTACGAGCCAATCGTAAGCCTTGAGGACGACGAACTGTCTGACCTTGGTGTGGCAGCAGGCCAGCGCATGCATGTACGTGGATATATGTATGCTCCTGCATCATTCTCACGTGGTACATACAATACTGTGACAGATCCGCTGACATACGATGAGAGTGACATCTACTCGGCAGCAAAGAATATCACAGGTTCTACCAGCTGTCGTTCTGAAACGGGCTACGGCACCATGATGCTGCGCCGTATCATCACAACACAGCGCTTCGAGCAGGGCAAGGACTACTGGCTGCGTATCAAGAACCTCGTGAACGATGCCAACCTCGGATGGTCATTCGACTTCGTGGAGCTCGTTCCGCTTGACATCGTGAACAGTCAGAGAATGTCTGAGGACTGGTACTAATCAATTGAAGATTGAAAATTGAAGATTGAAAATTGAAGATTTAAGATTAACTTCGTTGACCCACTCAGGACGCTCTTTGAAACGACAAGCGTTTCATAGTCGCCTCATTCGGGGTTGAAAATTGTAAGTTCAATATTGATAATCGAATATAACTTATGAAATTAAATAAATATATAGGAATAATGATGCTTGCAGCAACGATGTTTGGTGCAGCATCCTGCTCTGACTATTCCGACTACAACACGGTTCCTGTGGATTCTAATCCCAGTGCCAATAACACGTTGTGGGAGAATATTGTCAGTGACCCGCAGCTGACGAAGTTTGCTGCGCTGGCCCAACAGTGCAAGTTCTCTGAGGCTCTCAACAGCCCACGCTTCTATACGGTGTGGGCACCTACAAACGAAGCTATCAGCGAAGCAGAGTTCAACAGACTGATGGCCAGTGACAGTGCAACGATAGTCAAGCAGTTCATACAGCAGCACATCACGGAGTATAACTACCCGGTGTCATCTGCACTTGAGAATAAGACCATTATCTCGCTCAACCTGAAGCATCACGACTTCACACAGTCCTCTTTCGATGGCTTCCCATACGCTGCCATCAACCAGCCTGCTACTAACGGTGTGATGCATAAGATCAATGGTTATTCAGAGTTCTTCCCAAATCTATATGAGAACATCGACAATCTCGTAGGATGTGACTCTCTGAAGAAATACATCCAGAAGTATGATGAGTACTACCTCGATGTCAATGCCTCCGTTATCGGCCCGCTCGTAAACGGACAACAGACATATCTCGACTCTGTCATGAAGAAGCGTAACAATGTGATACGCTCCATCATGCGTGCCGACCTGGATGCAGAGGACAGCACATACTGCATGCTCATACCAAATGACAAGGCATGGAAGGATGCTTACGAGAAGATTTATCCCTGCTATAAGTACATAGCAAAGATGGATTACATGGACCTCAGCAAGAAGACCACCGTGGCTTCTTCAACTACTGCTACTACAGCCAAGGCCGACAAGGCTGTGGAAACCACCGAGCAGGTGCTGCAGGACTCTATCACATGCCGTAACATTGTGAATAACCTTGTTTACTCTAACTACTATCAGAAGAACCTGCCTTACTTCGGTCAGGGGACCTTCGCAGAAGAGGACACCACGCTCTCTACATCAGGACATTTCCTCACTAATGCCCAGGAGGTGATAAACCACACCATAGAGACAACGGAGATGAGTAACGGTATCGCACGCACCATCGACTCGCTCACTACATATCCTTGGGAGACCTATAATCCAGTGATATCGACTACACGTCCGGCTCAGACGCTGAAGGTAAAGAAACTTACTACCACGAACGTTATCCTCGACGAAGAGTTCAACAAGGACCATCCTTTCTTTAAGAAGGTGCCTGAGATGATAAAAAAGTGGATACTGCCTGAGACATCACGCTTCTTCACCTACATCGCTGTTGACAGTGCAAACATTGATGGTTCCACGGCTAAGCCAGAGTTCAATTTCGCATTGAAGGGTGTTCGTTCAACCACGTATCACATCTATGTTGTAACCGTTCCTGGTGTTTTTGATGCAAATCCTTCTGTGAAGCCATACTACCTGCGCTTCTATCTCAGCTGGACGGATGCCAACAACAAGCAGCAATATACAGTGCTGCCACAGGGTGCGAGGACGAACTCGGAGATTACTACTGCTGACGGTAACAGCACCGCAACGGTGACATACGTTGGTGACCCAAACCTTGTCAACGTCATCGACCTGGGCGAGTTCACCTTCCCTGCAAGCTATTACGGACTGGATGCATATCCAAGCCTTATGATGATGCACACCAAGACCTATACCTCTTCTGCAAACCGTAGCAAGTATGACCAGCAGATGCGTGTGGCAGGTGTATATCTCGTTCCAAAGGAGTATAATGACTATTGGATTAATAAAGAATAACGACGATGAAAAGTACGATATATAACTTCCTACAGCGTCAGAGTCTCAGACTCTCACTCTGTGCCATTGTCTTGACAGCAAGCACAGTGGCTTTCGCTCAGGATGAATTCGAAGAAGAAGAGACATCTGTCATCAAGCAGCCAAAGCGCCAGACAGCCGTCGATTCCAATCCTACCATCAATGTGCAGGGTGTTGTCGTTGACGATGCCACGAAGAAGCCCCTGGCTGGTGTTCGTCTGCAGACCCTCAACGACAACCGTTATGCAGCGATGACCGATGCCGAAGGTAAATTCACCATCAAGGTACCTGTCTTCGCTACCTCGCTCTTCGTTCAGGCTCCTAAGTACCTCTCACAGCAGGTAGCCATCACAGCCGGCGACGAGAACCAGCAGGTGCGCATCAACATGCTCAGCAATGTCTTTGCTACGATGTATGAGAATGGCACCAATATCACTGCCACCAACGGCTTCGTCTCTGACGGTAACGGCCTCACCATCGATGAGGAGATGACAGAGAAGCTGGGCGGCGACATCCATGCCACCATGCACTCCGGCAACCTGGAGCACGGTGCAGCAATGTTCATACGCGGTATCAGCTCTATCAACGGTACTGCACAGCCACTCGTCATCCTCGATGGCGTGGAACTCGATATGCAGCGCAACCGTGAGTCGCTACATCAGGGTGACATCTTCAATATGCTGTCAACAATATCCCCAGAGGACATCGACAAGGTGACGGTGCTGAAGAATGCCACTGCCCTCTATGGTGCACGCGGTGCCAACGGTGTAATCCTTATCGAGACCAAGCGCGGCCACTCTATGGCCACCCGCATCGATGCCAAGGTTGGTGTGGGCTGGACATACGTGCCAAGTTATCCAAAGATGATGGACGAGACACAGTACCGCAATTATGCCGTAGAACAGCTCGGTACCATAGCAGAGGTTCAGGACCGCATCGGTTCTGCTACAAACCCATTGCAGTTCAAGTTCCTCAACGATGACCCTAACGGATTCTACTACCACTGGTATCACGAGAACAACACCAACTGGAATGACTATATCTACCGCACGTCGCTGACCCACAACTACAGCATTAACGTGCAGGGTGGTGATGACATCGGTATGTATAACCTCTCTGTGGCTTACATACAGACAATGAAGAACGTAAAGTCAACGAGCTATGACCGTATCAACGTACGCTTCAATACGGACATCAACCTGCTTTACAACCTATCTACAAAGTTCGATATGTCATTCTCTCGTTCAAACACCAACCTGTTTGACGAGGGCGTTCCTGCTGACCTCAACTCTGGAACCATCACATCGCCTAACTTCCTGACGCTCATTAAGAGCCCGCTGCTCAATCCTTATCAGTACAATCAGAATATTCAAGGATTCACATCCCTGCTCTCTGATGCTGATGACCTCTACAGCACACTGGAAAACGGCAACTACTCACTCGCCAACCCTCTGGCAATACTGGACAACGGTGCCGGCGAGCGTAAGAACCGTAATGAGAACACGTTCTTCAACGTTACAATCACTCCTACCTATGAGATTAACAAGAACTGGAAGGTAAGTTCTCACTTCAGCTACTACCTCAACCGTAACTCTCAGGCATACTACCGTCCCAACCTCGGTCTGCCTTCATTCGCTATTGAGAATCTCGGTACGGTTTATTCCAAGACTGCATCAATCTTCTCAAAGGAGACAAACATTCTCAGCAATACCCATGCTGACTGGAACAAGAAGTTCGGTGCCCACAATATTGAGGCTACGGGTGGTTTCCGCTACAACTACTACTCCTACGACAATAGCGACCTCGCTACACAGTATTCTACCAAGGGTGAGGACGATAAGAACCCAACACTTGCCGTAGGTAATGACGTGTACTCTACCGTTACAGGTGCTGACGACGTATGGAAGAACATACAGTGGTATCTCTCCGGCAGCTATGACTACATGAACAAATACTTCGCCACCGTATCAGTCCTTGCAGAGTCAAACAGCCGCTTCGGTTCAAATGCCAAGGGCGGTGTGAAGATGTTCGGCACCAAGTGGGCCATCTTCCCAAGCGTTCAGCTCGGATGGGTGATGACCAATGAGAAGTGGTTCCCAAAGAATGGCGCAGTAAACTACCTGCGTGTCAATGCCGGCTTTGACGTAAGCGGTAACGACGATATCTCCAACTACGCTGCACGCACCTCTTTCAATACCGTGCGTTATAACTACACACAGATCGGTATGCAGCTCACCAACGTGGGTAACGAAGAAATCAAGTGGGAGACCACGACGAAGCTCAACTTCGGCGTTCAGGCCAACTTCTTCCACAACCGTCTGGGTGCTACTGCCAACTTCTTCATCCACAGCACAAAGGACCTCCTGGCTCTGAAGAGCTTTGAGAATCCTATCGGTGGTATCAACAACTACTGGACCAACGACGGCGAAATCCGCAACACCGGTTTTGAGTTCGGCATCAACGGCAAGCCTGTTGTTACGAAAGACTGGCATCTGGAGGTAGGTGCAACGATGGGCCACTACAAGAACGAGGTAAAGTCACTGGCTAACGGCAACTACACCTCTTCTATATATGGCGACAATAACATCCTCACCTCTGTAGGCAACCCTGTAGGTGTGTTCTACGGCTACCAGACCAACGGTGTGTTTGCTACCACTGAGGCTGCTACAGCTGCTAATCTCAGCATCATCGACGAGACGGGTGCCAAGATTCCATTCGTAGCTGGCGACGTTAACTTCGTCGATCAGAACAAGGATGGTATCATCAACGAGCAGGATAAGGTCGTCATTGGCGATCCTAACCCTGACTTCTATGGTAATATCTTCATGAACCTCAATTGGAAGCGCTTCACGCTGGGTGTGAACTTTAACTACAGCCTTGGCAACGATGTGTACAACTATCAGCGCTCTATCCTCAACAGCGGTTCTACACTCTACAACCAGCAGGTAGCAGAGATTAACCACTGGCGCTATGAGGGTCAGGTGACCAACCTGCCTCGCGTCAACTATGGTGACCCAATGGGCAACAACCGTTTCTCTGACCGTTGGATAGAGGATGGCTCATACCTGCGTCTGAAGAGCCTGATGCTTACTTATCAGGTTCCCATCCCGGAGGCCTGGCAGTCATGGCTGCAGGGTGTGTCAGTATGGGCTGAGGGACGCAACCTCATCACCATTACCAAGTACACAGGCAACGACCCAGAGTTCTTCATCAGCAACAACCAGCTCTATCAGGGCATTGATGCAGGTAACATCGCTCAGGGACGCATCTTCTCTATGGGTGTAAAGATCAACCTCTAAGAAATGCATAATTCATAATTCATAATGCATAATTAATAGTGCATAATCCATATTGCATAATTAACATGAAAAAGATATTATATTCAATCATCGCAATGCTCGGCATATTCGGAACGACAGCCTGTTCCGATATGCTTGACTCGGACAGCTCGCGTCAGTTGTTTGATCCTGCGCTCAATCAGAAGACCGACTCTGTCTTCTATGCCTATGGTATCATGCAGGCCATGCAGCAACTTGCTGACCAGTATTACTATCAGAACGAGATGCGTGGCGACTTGGTAAAGCCTACCTCCAAGGCCACTACACATCTGCGCAACCTCGCAACATTCTCGGCTGACGCTTCTAACAAGTACGACAGTGTGTACCTTTACTACAAGGTGATAAACAACTGTAACTACTACTTGAACAAACGCGACACCACGCTCGCTACGGGTAACCGTAAGGTGGCTATCAACGAGTTTGTTGCCATTGCCTCTTTCCGTGCATGGACCTATCTGCAGCTCACGCGTCAGTATGGTAATGTGCCATATATCACCGACCCTGTGACCACCATCAACCAGATTAATGCCAACACCACTCCTACAGCCTTTGAGACAATCCTGGCTGGCGAGGCACAGATGCTGGAGACACTGAAGGCAAGGTACACCGATGAACAGCTCTCCGTTCCTACCTTCAACCAGACCTCTATAAATATCGGTGCGCTCAACTGGGGCAATCAGTCCAAGTTCATCAACCCACGCAAGTGCTTCATACCAATCAATGTGGTGCTGGGAGATATCTATCTCGAACTCGGCGAATATGCCAAGGCAGCTAAGTGCTACTATGACTATCTGCGCTATGCCGGACTTGAGGATATCAGCAATATCTCTGTCAACTGGATTGAAACTATGAGCCCTGCCTACGGTTACTACAATCCAATCTTCAAGAACTTTATCGAATGGCCTGCTGACTACGATGCAGCAAAGAACAGCTCTCTCTTTAATGGTAATCTGACATGGCGTAATTCCTTCAGCCATCAGGCATCACCAGGCGATGTCATCTCTTATATACCTATGGCTGTGAACTATACTATGGGTAAGACGACAGACATCCCAGCTTCCTATGGCTTCAGCTACTATGGAACGGAGCGCTCCAGCCAGGTGTCAATCGGTACAGATTTCATCTTCAACTGCCCACGCACAGAGGATATACAGATTGTTCCATCACAGGCTTACTGCGACTCTGCACGCCGTGCACAGTATTACTATTATACTGAGCAAGTTAAGGTGGCTCCATTCAACTGGATAGTGAAGAATGATCGTATTGGCGATGCTCGTGCTGGACGCATCATTGCACAGGGTGAAGGTGCCGACTCCTCCTATGTGTATATCTCAAAGCCTTCTACGGCCTATATTCTGCTCTACCGTAACGCTACGGTATGGCTGCATCTGGCGGAGGCCATCAACCGCATGGGATATCCTGACGCAGCCTTCGCAGTGCTGAAGAATGGTTTGCACTCTGAG
>LXOW01037403.1_pt1 | contig 17743 bp, 11 predicted proteins | sample 1368591 | NCBI WGS metagenome assembly LXOW01 (sample SAMN04884650, study PRJNA319009) | bovine gut metagenome | isolation source: Cow rumen | host: Bos taurus | place: Italy: Legnaro (PD) | collected 2014-07-09 | reverse complement strand
CGGTTGTTGATGCCGCAGAGGTCAGGCTCCAGCTCAGCATACTCCAGTTCGTCCTCGCTGTGCATCTCTAGCAGCACCTCCAGCCCCAGTTCATGCGCCCTCGCCATAAGCGTGCGGCAGGCCTCCTTGGTGAGGCAGGCAGCAATGAGCAGCACCGCAGAGGCTCCGCAGAGGGCAGCCTCGAAGACCTGCAGTTCGTCGATGACGAAATTCTTGTACAGGACAGGGATGGTCACGCCCGACTGTCTGGCCATGCGGATGAAGTCGTCGTGTCCGCCAAAGTAGGTCTTGTCGGTGAGGATGCTGAGGGCAGCGGCACCGTTCTTCTGGTAGCTCAGGGGGATGATGTCGGCACGCCCCTCCTCCTTGATCCAGCCTTTTGAGGGAGAACGGCGCTTGAACTCAGCGATAATGCCACTTTCGCTACGGAGCAGGGCCTGCCGCAGGGAAGGCTTCGCGACCCGCATCCTTTCCAGCTCAAGGCGCTTGTGCGATACTATTTCTTGGAGAATATCTTTCATGGGGCTATGGGTGTAATGGGACTTATAGGGCCTATGGGGCCTATAGGGCTTATGGGGATCATGAGTTCAGTTCCACGAATTTCTTGAATGTGCGCAGGGCGGCACCGCTCTCAATGCTCTGGCGAGCGATGTCGATACACTCGTCGATGGGCTTCTGCCCCTTCTCCAGCACCTGTATGCCGAAGGCGGCATTGGCCATGACGATGTTCTTCTGCGCGGGCAGGGCACGGTTCTCCAGCACGGAGTCGAAGATGTCCTTTGCCTCCCGCTCAGTGGCACCGGCGACAAGCTCTTCGGGTTTTGCAGCAGCGAAGCCAAGGTCGGCAGGACTGAAGATGCGCTCATAACTGTTGGTGGTGACCTTGAAGTCGCCAGTGAGCGAAATCTCGTCGTAGCCGTCAATGCTGTTCACGATACCATAGTCGATACCCAGCCGCTGATACACCTGATGATAGAGCCGCATCTGGTCGAGGTTGGCCACACCGAGCAACTGGCAACTGGGCTGACTGGGGTTTACCAGCGGGCCAAGGAGGTTGAAGATAGTGGGGAACGGCAGTGCCTTGCGGATGGGACCGACAAATTTCATGGCCTTGGCAAAGAGCTGCGCATGAAGGTAGACGATGCCTACTTCCGCCATGCAGCGGTTCAGCTGGTCGAGGTTGTCGGTGAACTTCACACCATGCTGGGCAATCACATTTGAAGCACCGCTGGTGGAGGTGGCGGCATAGTTGCCGTGCTTGGCAACCTTGTAACCGGCACCGGCAATAACAAAGCAGCTGGTGGTAGAGATGTTGAAGGTGTTCTTGCGGTCGCCACCTGTGCCTACCACGTCGATGTATCGGTCGCAGTCCAAGGGTACAGGCACGCCCGTCTCCAGGATGCCGTCGCGAAAGCCTAACAACTCATCGACGGTGATACCACGCATCTGCAGGGCGGTGAGCAGGGCAGTAATCTGCTCTGTGGGGTATTCACTATGGGTGATACCTACCAGGATGTTTTTCATCTCCTCGCGGGAGAGCTCCTCATGGTTCAGGAGCTTTGTCAGAATCTCTTTCATAGGTTTATATAGTTTTTAATAATTATTTTACCTTCGGGGGTCAGTACGCTCTCAGGGTGGAACTGTATGCCGTAGACAGGATATTCCCTGTGGCGCAGGGCCATGATTTGCCCTTCGTCGCTCTCGGCCGTCACCTCCAGACAGGCAGGAAAGTCTTCCTTTGAGACCACCCACGAGTGATAGCGGCCTACGGTGATGGTGGCGGGAAGCGTGGCAAAGAGCGGGTCGGCTGCCATGTCGCTGCCATCCGAATGTTGAGCTGAGAGGATGTGGCAGGGAGTGGCTACGCCATGAAATACGTCGGAGAGGTTCTCCAACTTCCCGCCAAAGGCCTCGCCGATGGCCTGATGGCCCAGACAGACACCAAGAATGGGCTTCTTGCCCGCATACATACGGATGACATCGAGCAACAAACCGGCTTCACTGGGGATGCCTGGTCCGGGACTCAGAATGATTTTATCGAACTGTTCCAGCTCATTGAGGACGAACTGGTCGTTGCGCACGACTGTGACGTCAGCGCCAAGCTCTTTCACCAAATGACTCAGATTGTATGTAAACGAGTCATAATTATCTATGATTACTATCTTCATGATTTTGGGGATTATGTCTTTTAAAGGCTAATGGGGCCAATAAGGCTCATGGGGCCAATAGGACTAATGGGGCTAATAGGCCGGCCTTATAGGACGGCAGCCTTCTCTATGGCCTTCCTTAATGCGCCGAGTTTGTTGTTCACTTCCTGAAGCTCATACTCATCGTTGCTCTTGGCCACGATTCCTCCGCCTGCCTGGAACCACAACTCGCCGTTGCGGGAGACGAAGGTACGGATGGTGATGGCCTGGTTGAGAGAGCCGTCAAGTCCGATAAAGCCGATACAACCTCCGTAGGCCCCGCGGTTATGCGGTTCATACTCACTGATGAGCTGCATGGCCCTCACCTTCGGGGCACCGCTCAGCGTGCCTGCCGGGAAGGTATCGATGAACGCCTTGATGGGGTCGGCACCCTCGTCCAGTTCACCGCTCACCCTCGACACGAGATGTATGACGTGCGAATAGTATTGCAGGTCTTTGTAGAAATCCACCTTCACGTCGTGGCAGTTGCGACTCAGGTCGTTGCGAGCCAGGTCTACCAGCATCACATGCTCGGCATTCTCCTTGGGGTCGTTACGCAGATATTCAGCTCCCCGGCGGTCGGCCTCGGCATCACCCGTGCGCTTTGTGGTACCTGCAATGGGGTCGATGTAGGCTTTTCGAGTGATGTGTTGAGCGTTAAGAGCTGAGGGCTGGGAGATAATGCGGCAATGCGTCTCAGGACTGCTGCCGAAGATGCGGAAGCCACCAAAGTCGAAGTAGAACAGATAGGGCGAAGGATTGATGCTTCTCAAGGCGCGATAGAGCTTGAAGTCATCGCCCTCATAGCGCTGGATGAAACGACGGCTCAGCACAATCTGGAACACATCGCCACGCAGACAATGCTTGATGCCACGGCGGATGTTGGCCTTGTGCTCCTCGTCGGTCAAGGGACTACTCACCTCGCCTACGGGATGGAAGTCATAGGCCTTCACGCTGTTGTTGTTCATCTGCCTGGCGACAAGGTCGATAGCTGATTCTTCGCCTGCCCCCAACAGTTCGACAATCTTCAGCTGGTTATTATGATGGTCGAAAACTATCACCACCTTATATAATATATACAACACATCGGGGGCATCGTTCTTTTCCTGCGTCTCGTCCTTCACGTTGATGCCCTCAAAATAGCGCACAGCGTTGAAACTGGTGTAACCGAAGAGGCCGCACAAAGCAGCTTCGTCGCCTGAGACGCGGATACGGTCGATGAGGGCGTGAATGGCTTCGGCTGAGCCAAAGCCTGCCCCCAACTCACGACGCAGGCAGGAGCCGTCGGGGAAACTGACAACCGCATCTCCATGACTGATAGCCACCGAGGCGATGGGATTGATGCCAATGAAGGAGCGCGAGTTGCTGGCTTCATGATAGTCGCTGCTCTCCATCAGGGCACTTTGAGGATAGAGGTCGCGCAGCCGCATGTAGACACCGACAGGGGTATAGAGGTCTGCCAGTATGGTACGGCTGGTTGTTGTGTAATTAAAAGTTTCCATATTCTTTTGCCATTTCTTTGTTTTTCAGATAAGTTTCCACATCCTTGTCGCCGCGTCCGCTCACGGTAAGCACGACCACGTCATCAGGCTTGAACGTCAGTTTCCTGAGTGCGGCGACAGCATGGGCACTCTCGATGGCAGGGATGATTCCCTCCATGCGTGTCAGCTCGTAGCCGCCATAGATGGCTTCATCATCGTTGATGCTCAGCACCTCGGTGCGACCTTTGGCAGCCATGTTACAGTGCATGGGGCCAACGCCGGGATAGTCGAGACCTGCCGAGATAGTGAATGCCTCCTCAATCTGGCCATCGTCATTCTGCATCACCAACATCTTCGCCCCGTGAAGGATGCCTGTCGTGCCACGATGAATGGTGGCGGCGGTATAGTCTGTGTCCCATCCGTGACCACCAGCCTCAGCCAGCACAATGCGCACCCGTTCATCGTTCACATAGTGGTAGATTGTGCCTGCCGCATTGCTGCCCCCACCTATACAAGCGATGAGATAGTCGGGGTAGTCGCGACCGATTTTCTCCTGCAGCTGCCATTTTATTTCCTCGCTGATGACGCTCTGCATACGTGCCACCAGGTCAGGATAGGGATGGGGTCCCATGGTGGAGCCTACGATGTAGAAGGTATCTGATGGATGGCAGCACCAATCGCGGATGGCCTCACTACAGGCATCGCTCAGCGTCATATTTCCCGTGCGCACAGGATGCACTTCGGCTCCCAGCATCTTCATGCGCTCCACATTCGTGTGCTGGCGCTCCACGTCGGTAGCTCCCATGAACACCTCGCACCTCATACCCATCAGTGCACATACCGTGGCCGTTGCCACACCGTGCTGTCCGGCTCCCGTCTCAGCGATAATACGTGTCTTGCCCATCTTTTGGGCCAAGAGTATCTGACCGATGGTATTGTTTATCTTATGTGCTCCGGTATGGTTCAGGTCTTCGCGCTTCAGATAGAGCTGACAACCGTAGCGCTCGCTCATCCGCCGGGCAAAATAGAGCGGCGAAGGTCTTCCCACATAGTCTTTCAGCAGCGCGTGATATTCCTGCTTGAATTCCTCTGTCTCAATAATCCCAAGGTATTGCTCCTGCAAGTTCTTCACCGTGGCATAGAGAATCTCCGGCACATACGCCCCACCAAACTCTCCGTAGAAACCGTTCTCGTCAACAAAATAGTTTTCTCTCATATTATTATTTAGTTTATCGTGTCCTTAAACTTTAAAAGGCTCGCCGTAAGAACGACGAGCCTTTATCTTATGATGCATACACACATGGCTTGCTTCTCACGACTTTATGAATCTTGAGTTACGCCACCACCATGCATTTGCTATCAGTTTCATGCTTTTTTGTTCAGTTTTGTAATAAATCGGCTGCAAAAGTACACACTTTTCTTTTAATCTGCAAATTTTTTCGCCTGTTTTTTTCATCTGGGCAAAAAAAAGTAATAAATCTCAAAAAGTTTGCGGAATAATCGAAAGTTTTTCGTAACTTTGCCGAATGAAAAGAATCCTGTTTGTCTGCCACGGAAATATCTGCCGAAGTCCCATGGCAGAGTTCGTGATGAAAGACCTGGTGAGGAAGGCCGGGCTTTCTGATGATTATCACATTGAGTCGGCAGCCACCTCCACCGAAGAGATTGGCAACTCCGTCTATCCCCCTGCCCGCCGCAAACTGGCCGAGCACGGCATATCGTGCGAAGGAAAGACAGCCCGCCAGATGACCCGCGCCGACTATGACCGTTTCGACCTCCTCATCGGCATGGACAAGTGGAACATCGAAAACATGCGGCAAATCTGCGGCGGCGACTCCGAGCACAAGATTCATTTGCTTCTGGACTACACTGCTCGTCCAGGAAATGTGGCCGACCCATGGTACACCCGCGACTTTGAAGCAACCTGGCAAGACGTGCTCCTGGGGTGCAAAGGCCTGCTAAAATAAAAAAACGATGCAAACGGCCATTATTAAAAAAGAAATATGTATCTTTGCACGAAGAATCAGCTAATAACTCTACAAAAAACTATGAATAGAACTTTTTACAGAGTCACAGCCCTGACCTTTGGGTTGTTGATGGCAGTCCAATTGATGGCGGCCAACACGAAAGAAACCGTTGAACAGGTGTTGCAAACCATAACCCTGACCAATGACGTGGACTACATCGTCACTTCCGACACGCCCTTTGGCGATGAGGGCGTTGTTGACATACAAAACACTGAACACGCCGTGCTCATCCTGACCGACGTGAAGCCCTCGAAAGCCAAACGGCTGCTGGCCAGTCATGTGCAGATACAAGGCACGAAGGCTGTTGACGGCTCCAATTGCCAGGTGAAGCTTTACAACCGAGGTACCATCATCATGCCCTACGACAAAGACCTGAAGCCCCTGACCGTCTACTCAGAGCAAAACTTCGAGGGTGAGTCGTGCAATGACTTCGGTCTTGAGAGCAATGGAGGCTATATGAACACGCTGACCAGCGAGAAGCTGAACAACCGCATCCGTTCGTTTAAGTTGAAGCGAGGCTATATGGTGACCTTCTCGCTGAAACAGGGAGGGCGCGGCTATAGCCGTTGCTTCATAGCCGCCGACCAGGACTTGGAGATGGCCACGCTACCTGTCATCCTCGACCGCAGCATATCCAGCTACCGCGTATTCAAGTGGTACGATGCCGGAAAGCCTCAGCTGGCAGCCGCCGGCGGCGACACAGGAGCCTGCTCGGCCCTGAACGTGACGAGCACCTACTCCTGGAACCAGGGCACCAACATGCTGCCCGACCAGGAATGCGTGTCGCACCATATCTATGAGAACTATCCCTCAGCATCAACCTGCGGCAACGTGGACTATACCTGCCACATGAAGACGAACAACGAGCCGAAGAACTCTGCCGACGACCACCCGCAGGACCTGAAGACCATCCTGGATAACTGGGAAAACCTGATGGCCACAGGTATGCGCCTCTGTTCACCCTCGTCGTGGGACGGCAGCGACTACTGGAACGGCACGGGATTCCTGAAGGAGTTCTTCGACAGCATTGACGCTCGCGGCTGGCGCTGCGACATTATCGACATGCACTGCTACTGGGCTGAAGGAAGCTTCCCCAACCTGCAGAACTGGGTGAATGCCGTGAAACGTCCGGTCTGGATTTCGGAGTGGTGCTGGGGAGCATCGTGGAACTCCAACGGTGCGTTTGCCACCGGTGTGACTGAAAACCAGGTACGCGACGCACTCAAGCGCATCTGCACCACCCTGAACGGCTACGACTATGTGGAACGCTATTTCTACTGGAACGGCGAGCGCGACCCGTCGAAAATCTACAAGAACGGAAAGCTCACTCCCGCCGGCGAAATGTACAGCCAGCTGGACGGCGGGCTGGCCTACAACGGCAAATACGACTACGCGCCGAAGGCCCCCAAGCAGCAAGACCCCAAAGACCTGACCATCGACTTCAACAGGGAGAAGGGCACCATCGATCTGTCGTGGTACGAATACAATGGTGAGATGAACGAGTTCATACGGCTGGAACGCCGTGAAAGCAACAGCCAGACTTGGACGACCGCAATGGAAATCACCGACGCTGAGACGGAAGGATACTATGTCTATGAGAACATAGAAGCCCGGCAGGGCTGGGAGTTCCGCATCCACGAAAAGGATGCCAACGGCAAGGACCGCTATACCAAGACCGTGATGGCAGCCAGTGCCAACATGCAGAGCGGCGATGCCATTGACATTGACGGCGAGACCTGGTATCTGGGAGGCAACGTCTTCTGCAACGGCACCTTCGACATGGGAGCAACCGGCTGGACCAACGGCGAGGACAACCCCATCGACATGCCCTGGTTCCAGGTGATTCCAGCAGGCAGCAGCACCGACGGCCCATTCCTACAGTGCTATGGCAACGGAACGACCAAGACTGAGGAGGCCCTGAAGAACACCGTCGCCCTGGCAGGACCACACACCAACTACTACTTTACGGCCGACGTGGCACTGAACACCAGCACCTCATGCCGACTGGTCCTCAGTGCCGACGGCGAATCGCTTGATTCCACCATCATTCGCCTCACTAACGACGCTGTCTACTGGCAGACACTTTTCACAACCTTCAACAGCGGCAGCTACGACAAGGCTGTCATCACCTTGAGCCGTCTGGGAGCCAAAGCTCAGTTTGGCAACATTCAGCTGTTCCGCCTGTTCAAGACGCAGAAGGAAGCATTTTACGACGGTGCTGAAACCGAGCTGGCACGCACCCGGATGGCCATCAACTATCTGCCGATACAACTGGGACTTATTCTTGAGCAAGACATTAATAATCTCGATGAGATGTTTCAGAAGGATGACCCTCAAGCCCGCATGGACTATTTGCGCCTGCGTACCAACCAGGCCATCCAATCCTACAAACAATGGAACCGTCTTACGATATTGGCGGATCAGGCACATGTATTACTCGACAACTACCACTTCAACGGCTACGACGAACTCTATGCTGAATGGGAGAACGCCAATGCCCTGTTGACCATCAAAGGGGCACTGCCTTCTACCGATGCCGTCACCAAGAGCCATGAATCCTTGAGCAAAGCAATAGAGGTGTTCATGCCCATGGTCACTCTGACCGATGCCGTGAAGTCGCCCACTTTTTCCAACGGCTCCATAGGTTGGCAGACATGCGCCGGCACCTACAAGGAAGGTATCCAGGAAGCCATAAGCATCAACCCAGAGCTAAGCTATTGGCTGGCCTTATGGGATATACCCAAAGAGGGGAACGAGCAACAGACCATGGCTATCAAACAGGAAATAACGGGTCTGAGCCATGGACTATATGCCGTTCAATGTACGGCCACCACCCAGCACTTCTGCATCAGCGACCAACACGCCTTTATCACCAACGGCACCGACTCGCTGGCCAGCCCTACCCTGACCACCGACTACATGGATGTTACCGTGGATATGGAGCATCAGTGGGATACGCTTACCTCGCTGCCGGTCTACGTGGAAGAGGGAGGCTCTGTCGTAATCGGTTTCCAGAGTTCAAAGCAGGATGCCATTGACGCGGCCCACCATGAAACAGGTAATACCAACTCGAAAGCCGACCATCACGAGGGATCATGGGAAGCCACTAACTTCCGTCTGCTCTTCCACCCACTCTATCACACCACCACCGATGACACTGGCTGGGGTGTGGCCTGTGTGCCATACGCTGTCAGCGTATCCCCGGGCTTGAAGTTCTATCAGATTGCCGCCATCACCAGCGACTACCAGCATCTTTGTCTGGAGGAAATCAGTGAGACTGAGCCTGGCGTACCCTTCATCTACAAGTCCGACCAATCCGATGTCTGCCTGATGGAGCATGGCGAAGCCGTGAGCAGTGCCAACAGCAATGGCCCCGGCAACCTTCGTGGCTTCTTCATCACGGGAGCACGTGTGCCCGAAGGCTATTACTTGCTGACCGAGGGCGTATGGAAAAAGCAGGGCAGCACAGACCGTCCGCGCATAGCCAATTACACAGCTGTCATGCGTCCCCTGAATGACAAACAGAGCCAGCCTATTACTAGAGTAGACACCTGGAACGGCCCCACCATGCCTATTGAGGGAGTCACTGAAGAAGAAATCGCATCAGGCATTGAGGACATCAATCGCACTTCAATGAATGGCAACCAAATCGTCTATGACCTCCAAGGACGCAAATGGGTAAATGGCTCCGTGAAGAAAGGTGTCTATATTCAGATGAGAAACGGGAAAGCTGTCAAGAGGAGCATCCGGTAGAGTTGAGAGTTGAGAGACAATAGATAAGAGTTGAGAGATGAGAGTTGAGAGACTATAGATGTGAGACTGTAGATGAGAGTTAAATCTATAGAGAATTAAGTATTAAGTTTAATGTAAAATATTTAGGATTTAGAGAACTAACATGAAGAAGACTATATTAGGCCTGTCACTCCTGCTGTTGCCGTTTACTGCGATGACAGCTCAGGATGTCACCGTCAGCTTCGACCTCAGCCAGCCAGGCCACCGTTTCCAACCCACTTGGGGCTTAGACCAAGCCTGGATTAGCGAGCAAAACATGCGCAAAGGCATTAACCACATGGGCAAGGAGAACGTGGGCATTGGACGCTCCTGCTTCCGCACCGTCAAAGCCCTAGTCGACGACTCGGCACTGGTCAATACCGAAATCAGCAAGCTACGCGAGCGCAACCGATGGCTCAACCTGGCCAGCGACTCCCTGCCCATCGTGCTCACCGCCGACCAAGAGGCAGGCTCCGACAGCTACTTCGTGGTGAACAAAAGTGCCGATGTCAACCACTGGTCGGCCAACATCAACAGCCATGTTCATTGGTTACAGGAGAACAGCAAGCATCCCGTTATTGGCGTATCGCCCTTCAACGAGCCTGACTACTGGAGCGTGGAGGAGGGAGCCACCGTCGACAAACAGGTACAAGTGGCCAAGCTGCTACGTGAGAACTATCCACGCCTGGACAGTACTGCCATCGTCGGTGCCAACACGCTGAATGATGACAAGGCCATGGAGTGGTACGTTTCTGGCAAGACATACTTCGACTGGGGCAACACCCACCAACTGGCAGGCTCTTTCGACAACTTCGCCAAGTTCTACCAGCAGCTAAAGACAGACGGCAAGGTGGGCTATGCCGATGAGATGCACAATGTGGGTGAGGCAATGGTTGGGCTGGAGTATGGCATGACCGTAGGCATCTGGTGGGGCTTCGACAGCCGTGCACGCGGTGAGTTCTGCGACATCAGCCGTCACGGCGAGCGTCTGGCATACGGCGAGCACCGCACCAATTGGACTGCCGCCTCCGTCTATCGGCATGACGACGGGCGTGTGAAGGCATTCATCGGTTCCAGCGAGCGCCAGGCAGCCACCACTAATTATCAGTTCGTGTCACTCGACCGCAGCGTCTACTTCGATGGTCACGGTCCTCTGCGGACGTACAGCATGGAGATACCTGGCGGCAAAGTGGGCAGCTATCAGAACGGGCAGACCAACGCCGAGCGCGTCATCGATATCTGCCAGGGCGAGGACGTGCCGCCAACAGCCATTGACGAGGGTGTCTATAAACTGGTGAACAAAGGTTCGGGCAACGTGGCCGCCGTATCGGGCGACAATGTGGTGATGATGAAGTACACCGGCAACAAGTTGCAGCAGTGGAACGTCAGTCTCGTTGACCCACGCATCGGTGGCGACTACAGCTTCTACGATTTCCGCGTGGCCAGCAACGGCAAGACCTGCATGGACGTGCAAAACTACTCCTGCCTGACGAATGCCAACGTCATTGCCTACACTCCTGGCAACAACCCCACCAGTAACCAGCAGTGGTATCTGGAGTATGCCGGCGACGGCTACTATTATGTCCGTAACCGCGAGAGTGCCCTCTACCTCTCCGGCTCCTCAAACAGTAACACCAATGGCATTAACATTGTACAGCGCACCCTGCAAACCGACTCCACGCTCCATGCCTGTCAGCTGTGGCGCCTGCTACCAGTCGGAACGACTTACGAGACCGACGCTCCCGCCATGCCTACAGGGCTGATTGCGACACCGAAGTCAGCCTCCGTCTGCCTGACGTGGAATGACAACACCGAGGAAGATCTCGACGGCTACATGGTGCTTCGTGCAAAAGTTGTTGATGGAATTGCTACTGAGTGGAATACTATCGCCCGCCACGCCAGCACGCCTTATATAGATAATACGGTGCAGCCCGGTCTCCAATATTGCTATAAGGTGAAAGCCATCGACCTCGCCTGCAACCAGAGCGAGCCGTCGGAGGCGACAACCGTGACAGCCCCTTCAGACAAGGCCATGACAGCTTGGTGGCCTTTCGACGGCAACCTTTGCGATAGCACTGATAACCAACAGCATGCAACCGCTGCACTCAGTGAAGTGGAGTTCGACGCAGACCACAGTCAAGGCTCTAACTCCATTTTCCTGCGCAAAGACCAATACTTGCGACTTCCTGCCGACCTGTTGAAGGGTGACGAGCTGACCGTCAGCCTCTGGGTGAACAGTATGAGCAGCAAGTCGTGGCAGCGGTTGTTCGACTTCGGGCACGACACCGACCACTACCTTTTCCTCACGTCCTATAATGCTCAGTCGCGTATTGCCTTGGGCATCAAGGCCGGCGGCGACGAGCAGACGTTGGCCAGCTCCACCCGTCTGTCCCTGTTGCGCTGGAAACACGTCGTTGTCACCCTAAAGCCCGGTGATGCCACCATCTACCTTGATGGTGAGCAAATTGCCCACAGTGATGCCATCACCATCAAGCCCTCCGACGTAGGTGCTTTCATCAACTACCTGGGCAAGAGCCAGTTCAAGTCTGATCCCATTTTCACAGGTTATCTCGACGATGTGCGCATCTACAACTATGCCTTCTCGTCCGACGAAGTGATGCAATTGTTCACTGAGACCTCAGCCGTAGAGCGTCTGGATGCCGACAACCCGTCAGCACCGGCTACCATACACTCCCTCGACGGCATCCGCCGACAGCAGCCCCGCCGGGGAGTGAACATCATCGAAGGGAAGAAGATTATTAATTAGGATCCTAACTCCTAACTCCTTATCTCTCGTACTTAAAACTGGAACCTCCCACGAACTCGCGCATGATGCTTGTGGGGGGTATTTCCTGGTCGCTCACAGGAATGAAGTAGCGGATGAACTTCAGCAGGCGATGAGCCTCGGCATATTCGGGGCAGTTCTTGGGCACCGACATGAGGATAACCTCGGCATGTGGACGCAGTACCGCAAACTCGATGTTCAGTGCCGAGTTGAACATCACGTCGGCAGTCTCCTGGAATGGCACAATCCACTGTTCCTCTGCCTCACACACATTGTGCCACTGCCTGATGGTTTCACGGGCAGTGAAAGCCCCCTTGTTGTAGTCGCGGATGATGCGGCGCAACAGACGGTTGTCGCTGGTGGGAATCCAGTTATGGTCATCTAGCGAAATGCTGGTCAGTGCCGACACGAAAACCTTGTATTTCAGCTCATCGGGGATATGCTCTGTCAACAGGGGGTTGAGGGCATGGATGCCCTCGATGATAAGCACAGTGTCACGCTGCATCTTCAGCTTCTTGCCATTATACTCACGCTTGCCGGTGACAAAGTTATACTCCGGCACCTCTACGGTCTCTCCCCGCATGAGCTGAGTCACATGCTCCTCCAGCAGTTCGCAGTCGACGGTCTTGATATTGTCGAAGTCGTACTGGCCATTGGGTAGCAGCGGCGTGTCAACACGATTCACGAAATAGTCATCGGTGGAAAACGACAGAGGGCGCAGGCCACAAGCCTTCAACTGAACCGACAGTCGCTTGCAGAAAGTGGTCTTTCCCGAGCTGGAAGGCCCGGTGATCAGCACCACTTTCTTCGTCGACTCGGCTATAGTCTCCGCAATCTTCACGATTTTCTTCTCCTGCAACGCCTCACTCACCTGGATTAGCTCCGAGCCATTACCACGCAATACTGCCTTGTTCACATCGCCGGCATTCGACAATCGCATAATGACATCCCAGTGCACTTTCTCGGCAAAGACCTCAAAGGTGCGTGGCTGCTCCATCTTCTCCGCCACCTTCATGGGATTCTTCTTGTCGGGAACCCGCAACAACAAGCCCTCGCCATAGCGCTCCAAGGCCCACACACGCAGGTAGCCGGCAGAGGGCACCAGCGGCCCGTAATAGTAGTCAACGGTATCGCCCAGCGTGAAATAGTCGGTATAGGCCTGTCCGCTTGTCTCCAGCAACTTCACTTTGTCCAGAAAGCCACGCTCGGCAAAAATGCGGACGGCCTCCTCGGTCGGGGCCTCATTACGGCGGAAAGGCATGTCGAGGTCTATGATTTCCTGCATCCGCTGGCTGATACGGGCCACGTCGTCGTCGGTAAGACTGCTCTCCAGACGCGACTGGCTGGGCACGCCCTTCTTCCTCAGATGACAATAGAAACCACGACTCAGTGCATACTCAATAAACAGTTTCGAGCCAGGGAAGGTATCGACACAAGCTTTGTAAAGCACAAAGCACAGCGAGCGCACATAGACACGATGGCCACTACCCTCACGGGCATCAAGAAACTCAATGTCACGGCTGTGATAGATACGGAACTTCAGTCCCTGCGACGTATTGTTCACCTTGGCCGACACCACAGGATAGGGCAACTGCAACTCCTTGGCAAATTCCTGATAGGCATCGAGCACGGATATACCCTCAGGAAAGCTTTTCGTGATACCATTGTTCTGGCAGCGAATCTGTAGCATAATATCTTGATTGTTTGTCTTGACCTGCAAAGGTAACAAAAATTCCCGTAACCACCAAATATCATCCTTATTTAGTGAGTGTACGGCCACTCAAATAATCGTTGAACTGGTCTCGATAGTTCTCGCCAATGGGCAGATATTCATCGGGACCCATGATGACACGGTTCTTGTTCACCTCCTGTACTTTCTGCAGATTGACGATATAGGAACGGTGGATGCGCATGAATCCGGCAGGCAGGAACTCCTCCATCTTCTTCATGGAAAGGAGGGTGATGAGCGGACGGGGCTGACTGTCGAGGTGCAACTTGAGGTATTCACTCATGGCTTCGACATAGCGAATGTCGCTGATGGTGACTCGCACGGTGCGGCTGTCGGTCTTAACGAAAAAGGTGTCATCCTCCTGCTGGCTGTCGGCCTGTGTGGCAATAGCTTCCTTCAGACGTGAATCCTGCTGATATTGGACATTGCGCAGTTCGTACTGCTCTTTCACCTTCATGGCCGCACGCTGGAAGTCCTGCAAGCCGAAAGGCTTTAGCAGGTAGTCAATGGCATTAACACGGTATCCCTCGATGGCATACTCAGAATAGGCAGTGGTGAAAACAACGAGCGGAGGAGCTGTAAGCTGCCGCACGAAATCCATGCCGTTCAAGTCGGGCATGTTGATATCGCAGAAGATGGCATCCACCACCTCGCGCTCCATGATGTCGCGGGCCTCCAGGGCACTCATGCACGCGCCCTGAAGTTCCAGGAAAGGTATTTTCTTGATATAGGCAGCAAGCTGCTGCAGGGCCAATGGCTCGTCGTCGATTGCCAGGACTTTTATCATGCTATTCTTTGGAGTTCGAGAGTTCAGGAGTTCGTGAGTTCACCTAATGGAACTATCAGTTTGACATAGTAGGTGGCAGGCTGCTCTTCTATCTGCAGGGTATATCTGTTGCCGTATATGAGATCCAGCCGCTGCCGCACGTTCCTCAGGCCTACGCCTCCATGATGGTCATCGGCGACAGGGATCCGGCTGTTCCGACACGTGAACCGCAGCTCCTTTGCGCCCATAGGCTCTCCCTTTACCTCTACGGCCATATCAATAAACGACTCCTGACGATAACTGATGCCATGCTTGAACGCATTCTCCACAAAAGTAATGAGCACCAGCGGCGGAATCTGACCATCGGGAATGTGCGCCGGCATCGACATGCTGATTTTCACATGGTCGGTGACGCGCATCCGCATCAGCGTGATATAGTCTTGCGTAAAGGCCAGCTCCCGGCTCAGGGGAACGGTCTTCTTGGAACCTTCATAGAGCACGAAGCGCATGATTTTCGACAGTTCGACGATACAGTCCTTGGCACGCTCAGCATCAATGTCGATAAGGGCATGGATATTATTCAGCGTGTTCATGAGGAAATGAGGGTTAATCTGATATTTCAGATACTCCAGTTGCTGCTCCAGGTTCTGTTTCTCAAGCAGAGCCAACTGTTCACGGTCGCGGCGCTGCCGGAAATAGAGCTTCACGCCCAGGTTCATGCCCAGCATGAGAATCATGATGATGGTTGCCACCATGTCGTGCTGTCCGAAGATGAGGGGTGGGCGCACCTCCTCACGGTCTTTCTCCCATCCTGGCGGAGGGGGCATGTCGCCGGGGTGGAAGTCGTCGCCGGGATGAACGTCTTCGCCGGGGTGGAAGTCGCCGCCGGGATGAACGTCTTCGCCAGGGCCAAACTCTGGGGGCGGACGATGACCATCTTTCATCTGCCCTCTTTCCGTGGGTTTCATGCCGACGGGACGGTCGGAACACTGCACCACAACAAACAGAGCCAGTAACACTGCCACCAGCGAGAAATAAAGCCAGCGGCGCTGCCGCTCGACAAGCAGCGGTGCCACCAGGAAATTATGGACAAGGAACACGGCAAAGAACAATGCATACTGCTTCCATACGAAGAACACGTCGACCCAGCGGAATGACAGGTCTACACTCTGCCTCGTGATGAGATACTGCCCCAGCAGGGGGGTCAGGAACAGGATGCCCCACAGCAGTCCGTAGACAAGCAGCTCTTGCTTGTTGCACTTCACCGTATGCATGGGTGCTACTTGAATATCATCTTCATTATCTTGCCACCCTTGCGCACGATATAGATGCCGCCTTTCTGACAATTGTCGGCCGACAACTTGTGACCTAGGAGATCGTAGACGGAGCCGTCGCTCAACGAGTCGGCATCAAGCGTCTCTATGCCAGCATAGATTTCGGTGTCACTGGTAGTGAAGTTCTGCTTCCCGCCACTATAGGTAATCGTGCCGTCGGTCTTGATAGCCTTGCCGCCATAGTCGCTGATGGTCAGCGTGCCGTTGAGCATATAGAAATTGCCGGTGTTCTCTTCATCATGGCCAGCGGTTATCCCCGTCTGGGGATCGCCGCTCAACTCCACCTGTATGCCGTCGTCCTGAGCCCCGCTTATTTTCACGGTGCCGCTCTCCATGAGGAAATACTCCTTGCAGTGGATGCCGTCCTTGGGGGCTGCGGTGATATTCAACGTCAAGTTCTTCAGCTCGATATACTCTTTGCTGTAGACAGCGTGTTTGCTCTTGCTTGAAACATTCAGCGTTCCCTTGCCCTTGAATTTGGTGTGACCCTTGCAGTGAAAGCAGCCGTTGTAGGTGTCGTTGGCCCCATCGGTCAGTGTATTGGTAGTACCACTCTTGACACTCACGGAGACGCGCTTGCCATTCTGGATGTTGATGGCCGGGCCGCTGGGGTTGGTCAGCGTCAGGCCGTTCAGCTCAACGGTGCACTTAAAGGATCCTTCCAGGTAGAACTCGCCGTTTGTCGACGTACCCGAGAGGACATAGATGATTTCACCATCCTCGTTGTCGGGCGTCCTGTTGATACCGAGAAAGTTCTCGCTCTGCACCAGCTTCACGTGAGAACCGCTACTTTGATTGGTGATGTAGCTACTGATGTTGTTGGCCACGGTGACGGTAGCCGTAGTACCATTGAACTTCACCTCAACGGTGTTGTTGTTTATGGCCAAAGCGGTGTTGACGCTTGCCAGAAAGGTGAAGACTGAGAATAAGATTTGTTTCATATTCATTTGTGTGTTGATTTAATTTCTACCAGCCGCCGGGGCGTCCGCCGCCGGGACCGCCAGGTTGCACGCCGCCACCCATACTACTGCTAAGCGAGGTGGAGGCTGTCACTGTCTGCGAGCCGCTGCCCAGTTCCAGGGTGTAGCTGCTCCCGTTGCTCATGCCAGGCGCACTCAGCATGATGGTTCCATTGCTGTAGCTGTAGGGAGGCATGGTAAAGGTGGCCAGGGTAGTAGAGCCGTCGGCGACGGAGACCGTCGTGTTGGCCGATACCGAGCCGCTGGTGCTGACGATGCCCTGCGAAGTGCTGCCCAAGTTGGCATCGATGCGCCCGCCGATGCCGAAGATGTTGCCACCGGTGATGTAGAGCTTGTACTGCTCGCCGATGTCGATGCCCGTCTCAGCGCCGCCAGCACCGAAAGCAACTACCGTGCCACCCTGAATATACATATTACCATTGGCATCCAGACCATCGTTGTTGGTTCCCACTGCCATGATGTTGCCACCCTTGATGGCCAGGTCACCGGCCGAGTTAATGGCATCGTCATAGGCTGACACCTGCACCGTACCGCCTGTGACAGTAATAGTGCCTTTCGACTCTATACCCTCGCCGCCATTGCCCTTTGTGCGTACCATGACATCGGTACCATAGAGTCCCAACAGTCCATGCACGTTCTTCGTGCCAATCTTGATTCCCTTGGGCGAGGCTGTGTCGTTGTTGC
>LXOW01052255.1_pt1 | contig 17750 bp, 15 predicted proteins | sample 1368591 | NCBI WGS metagenome assembly LXOW01 (sample SAMN04884650, study PRJNA319009) | bovine gut metagenome | isolation source: Cow rumen | host: Bos taurus | place: Italy: Legnaro (PD) | collected 2014-07-09 | reverse complement strand
CGTCTCCTCCGCTTTTGGCATGACCGTGTACAGGATCGTGTTGGCCGCGCCGAAGGCCTCTGCCACGTTCGCAGGATCCCAGCCGCCGAAAACGACCGTCAGCTCCAGCGGATCGATCCGCACGCGGCGGCACGCTCTGCGCACCATGGCGCCGAGCGCCCGGAAGGCCGTGTCGATCAGGTCGAGGAGATCCTCCAGCGTTGGCTTTGGGAGCGAACGCTTCTTCCCTGCTTTTTTCGGTTTCTTTTCTTTTTCCGGATTTGGTTCTTTCGCTTCGGATTCTTTCTTCTTTCTGGCTTTCTTGCGCGGATAAACCGTCAGCTTAAGGGGCCCGACGCGCAGCTGCACACGCAGGCATTCGCCGAAAGTAACGACCGCGCCGAAGCGTAGAAAGCCGATGAGAAGAACGATCAAAACGATGATGCCGAGGATCTTGAGCAATGTCAAACGACCGTCTCCTTTCGTCTGGGATCAGGCAGATTGCCTATGCATCGTCTGCCTTTGCCGGTGGCGCAACCGGCCCGTCAGACAGATCAAGCAGCTCGCCGTTTTCGCCGATGCGGAGCTGGCCCTCCGGCTCGATGCCGGGCATCTCAGGCAGCTCTTCCAACGAGGCGAGGTGAAACACACGCAGGAATTCCTTCGTTGTGCGGTAAAGGTGCGGCCTGCCGGGTACCTGCAATCGCCCGCACTCCTCGATGAGTCCGCGCTCCAGCAGGAGCCCCATCGTATAGGAGCTGTCAACGCCGCGCACCTGATCGACATAGGCGCGGGTGGTAGGCTGGTAGTAGGCAATGATGGTCAGTACCTCCAGCGCAGGCTGGCTCAGCTTCGCGCTCTTGCGAATCTCAAAAGCTTTGCGGATGGCATCGGCATACTCCGGCGCGGAGCAAAGCTGATACACGTTATCCATCCGGATAAGGCGGACTCCGCGTCGCTCGTAGGCATAGTGATCCTCCAGTCTGTGCAGCAGCATCTCCGCCGTATCGCGGTCAAGCTCCAGCGCAAGGCAGATGCGCTCGACGTTCACCGGCTCGCCGGAGGCGAACAGGATCCCCTCAATCGCAGCCTCAAGCTCATGTAAATCTCTTGTTTCCACGCGTACAGCTCCTCACAGCGCCGGCGTTTCCGGCGCATCTTTTTCATAATCCACCGTGCAGTCGACATCCGAGCCGACAAGCCGGATCGCCTTGGAGCGGCAGAGCTCCAACACGGCCAAAAATGTCGCGACGATCTCGCTGCGGCTGCGGCTGCCGCGGAACAGCAGCAGAAACCGCGTGATGCCGAAGCGCTTCAGGCGGGAGACGATCTCCCGCGCCTTATCCGCAACGGAGTAAGGCTCGCGCCGCACAATCTCGCTGAACGCGCCCCGGTCCGGCGGCGCCATGCGCTCCGCTCGATCGGTCACTGCGTCCATCGCGGCAATCAGGTCTTCCCTGTCGTGATCGTAGTCGTAAATCGCGCCGCGCTCGCGCGGCTCCGGCGGGCGCGTCATGGTGTTGCGGCCGAACTCGCTCATGGTGCCCATGGTGTCGATCAGCAGCTTGATGCGGAGATAGGTGTCCTTCTGCTGTCGCTCTTGCAGCGAACGGATCAACTCGTCCATCTCGCTCTTTGCCTCTTCATCCTCCAGCGAGAGCAGCATGCGCGACTTGATGAACATCAGGTGCGACGCCATCAGAATGAACTCGCTTGCGATCTCCAGATCAAGCTGCTTGCGCTGCTCGAGATACGCAAGATACTGATCCAAGATCAGCGCGATCGGGATATTCTGTATTTCGATCTTGTTTTTGGAAAGCAGGAACAGGATCAGGTCGAGCGGCCCTTCAAAATCCTGCAGTGACTCCTCGCTGCGCTCCTGAACGACGCCTTCCAGTCTATAAATGGGGTTATCCATAAAAAGCCTCAGTAGAAGATCAGATTGACAAACAGATTATACACGGCGGAGATGGCATGGCTGAGAAAATCATCCAGCGCGCCGAGAAAAACCAGTGCGTAGAGCACGATAAAGCCGTAGCGCTCATAATACATGAGTTTTTCATACGCAGCGTCCGGCAGAATGGCGAACAGCACTTTGGAGCCGTCCAGCGGAGAGATGGGGATCAGATTAAAAACTCCCAGGCCGATGCTCAGCTGTGCCGTGATCATCAGAAAGGCGTAAAACCAGCCCCAGGCCGCCGTATCCGGCGAGGCGTCCAGCACGAGCCTACCCGCCAGCATCAGCAAAAATGCCAGCAGCAGATTGGAAACAGGTCCGGCCAGCGCAGTCAGCGCCATGCCGCGCTTCGGATTTTTGAAATATCGCATGTCCACCGGCACAGGCTTTGCCCAGCCAAAGCCGAGCAGCACCATGGCCGCGAGGCCGAACCAGTCGATGTGGTGCAGCGGGTTGAGGCTCAGGCGGTGCTGCCGCTTCGCCGTCAGATCGCCCAGCGCGAGCGCCGCAAGTCCGTGACAGGTCTCATGCACCGTAAGGCACAGTAGAACCCCTGCGACGCGCAGCGCCAGCCGAAGCATCGCCGCCGTATCCAACGATGTGAAAAAATCGCGAAACGCGTCCAAAAGGACTCTCCTCTCTGTGCTTCAGGCCTGNNTTCCGCGCGTCTGCGATGTATGATACGGAAAACACAGGCTCGTCATGGCGTATTCTCCCGCCACGTACAGGAGGTCGCCCTGCTCAGAGCCACGGTCGGGAAAGTCGACCTTCCAGCACTTGTTCCTGCGATCATAGTGCGGTCGATAGCTTCGCTCGTCGTTCATGCCGCCTCCTCCTGCCGTCTGAGAGCATATCAAGCCCAATTAGTATACCATCCGCGTCATGCTTTTACAAGGAAATTCTGCAATTTCTCCTGCATTTATCCTGCAAAAAAATCCCGGCTCCGATCGGAGCCGGGATTACAACGCAAGCGCGATTTACTTCTTGAGGCCGGCGAGCGTCGCGATCTCAGCCGCAACGTCCTCCTGCTTCTTCTCAATGCCCTCGCCGCGCTCGAAGCGGACGGCGTTGACGAAGGTCACCTTGCCGCCGAGTTCCTTGGCAGCCTTCTCGATATACTGCTCGACGGTACCTTCGAAGACATCCTTGCGGACGAACTCCTGCTGGAGCAGGCAGTTCTCGGTGTAGAACTTGTTCAGCTTGCCCATGACGATCTTTTCCTTGACGGGCAGCGGCTTGGCGGCCATCTTGGGATCGTTGTCCATCTGGGCGAGCATGATCTTCTTCTCTTCCTCGATGACGTCCGCGGTAACCTGGCTCTTGTCCCAGAAGCGCGGATTCAGCGCAGCGATCTGCATGGCAACGTCCTTGCCGATGTCGGTAGCGTCAATACCGCCTTCAACCTTGAGGTTGACCAGCACGCCGATCTTGCCCTTCATGTGGACGTAGGGGACGCAAACGTCGGTGTCGATGCGGACAAAGCGGCGGATGCCCATGTTTTCACGCAGGGCGAGGAAGATCTCGTCCTTCGCCTCAGCAACAGTGCCCTTGCCGTCCACCCACGCGCAGGCGTTCAGCGCGTCGAGATCGGCGGGGGCTTCCTTCGCGACTACGAGGGCAAGATTCTTGACAAAGTTCTGGAACAGATCGCCGTTGGCGACGAAGTCGGTCTCGCAGTTGACCTCGACCACAACGCCCACGCCGTCGATAACGGCGGCATACGCCATGCCCTCGGCGGCAACGCGGCCGGCCTTCTTCGCCTGGGAGGCAAGGCCCTTCTCGCGCAGATACTCGATTGCCTTGTCGATGTTGCCGTCGCTCTCAACAAGCGCCTTCTTGCAGTCCATCATACCGCAGCCGGTCATCTCGCGCAGATTTTTAACGTCAGTAGCAGTGAAAGCCATTTTCGTATCCTCCAATTCTGATATTCAAATTATTCAAATCGTGAAAACGGAGCGAGGCTCTGCCCCGCCCCGTCAAAAGGCCTGCTTACGCCTCGGCTTCGGCTTCGCCCTCGGCCTTGTCGGCCAGAGCGTCTTCCATGACCTCGCCCTGCTTGCCTTCGATCATAGCGTTTGCCATGACGCCGGCGATAAGCCGGATGGCGCGGATCGCGTCGTCGTTGCCCGGGATCGGGTAGTCGATCTCGTCGGGATCGCAGTTGGTGTCGGCGATGGCGACGACGGGGATGCCGAGCTTGTGCGCCTCGGCGATGGCGTTGCGCTCCTTGCGGGTGTCGACGATGAACAGCGCGCCGGGGAGACGGTTCATCTCCTTGACGCCGCCGAGGTACTTCTCGAGCTTCTCGATCTCGCCGAGGTGCTTCATGACTTCCTTCTTGGGCAGCATGTCGAAGGTGCCGTCCTCCTGCATGCGCTTGAGCTGGTTCAGACGGTCGATACGGGTGCGCATGGTCTTGAAGTTGGTCATCATGCCGCCGAGCCAGCGGGCGTTGACGTAGTACATATTGCAGCGAAGGGCCTCGTCCTTGATGGCCTCCTGCGCCTGCTTCTTGGTGCCGACGAACAGCAGGGTCTTGCCCTCCTCGGACAGGCTGCGCACGAAGCTGTAAGCCTCTTCGAGCTTCTTGACCGTCTTCTGCAGGTCGATGATGTAGATGCCGTTGCGCTCCGTGTAGATGTAGGGAGCCATTTTGGGGTTCCAGCGACGGGTCTGATGACCGAAGTGGACGCCTGCTTCGAGCAGGGCTTTCATGGATACGACGTTTGCCATGTTTCTTTGTTTCTCCTTTTTATTTTGTTGTTGCCTCCGGAGAGTTCGCCCTTTCCGCTCACCCTTGCGGGCACAAACGAAAAGTCCGTCTCCGTGCGGAATGCCCTGATAGAATAGCATATTGGTCCACAAATTGCAAGCCTTTTTTGCTTATATTTTCAGTTTTTTGCTTTGTGCGGGCAGGAAAACGCGAAAAGAAGAGCGGCCTTATCGCGGCCGCTCTACCATCTCTTTTTGCCCCGCTTTGGCGGCGGAGGCCCATCCCGATGCGGGATCGATTGCTCGATGAGGATGACGTCGTCTCCGATGCGCTTGATACAGCGCCACGGGATATAGTGCTCCTCCCCTCTGCCGAACAGTCCGAAAAAGCGCAGCCGTCCCGGCACGATGATTGCCGTAATCTCCCCCTCCGGGATGCGGATGTCGAGATCGCCGACGTAGCCGAGCCGACATCCGTCGTTGACGTTGATGACCTCCCTGCAGCGAAGGTCGGTGAAGCGCTGTTCCATTCTCCCGTCTCCTTCCGAAGAAGCCTATGCCGAAAGACGGAAGTCCTATCCCTTCCTGGATAGAGAATCGTCAGAACTGCCTGCGGATCGCTTTGATCGCGTTCTTCTCCAGGCGCGATACCTGTGCCTGCGAGATGCCGATCTCCTCGCTGACCTCCATCTGCGTCCTCCCGTCCGAGAAGCGCAGCGCAAGGATGCGCCGCTCACGAGGCGTCAGGCGCCCGATCGCGTCGTGCAGAGCAATGCGGTCGAGCCACCGTTCGGCGGTGTTGTTCCGGTCGCGCACCTGATCCATCACCGTCAGCGCATCGCCGCTGTCGGAGTAAACCGGTTCGGAAAGCGAGACCGGATCGGTCACCGCGTCCATTGCGAATACGACCTCTTCGCGCGGGATATCCAGCGCCTTTGCGATCTGCTCCACTGTCGGCTCGCGCTGCTGCTCGCGCAGCAGACGTTCCCGCGCCTGCAGCACGCGATACGCGGTGTCGCGCATGCTGCGGCTGACGCGGATGGCGCTGTTGTCCCGCAGATAGCGTCGGATCTCCCCCACGATCATCGGCACGCCGTAGGTCGAGAAGCGCACGTTCTGGCTGACGTCAAAGTTGTCGATGGCCTTTATGAGGCCGACACAGCCGACCTGGAAGAGATCGTCCGCGTTCTCGCCGCGCCCGGCAAACCGCTGGATGACCGAAAGGACGAGACGCAGATTCCCCTCCACCAGCGTGTCGCGCGCGCTTTGGTCGCCACGTCCGGCGCGCAGGAACAGCTCGTCCATCTCTTTTGATGAGAGCGTCGGCAGCCTTGCGGTGTTGACTCCGCACAGTTCGACTTTTCCAAGAATATAGCATCAACTCCCGCGTCATGATGCTTCTATTCTTTCCGTGCAGAAAAGAAACATACAACGCGGGAGGCTGAGAATTTTTAATTGTTCGATGCTTTTCGATGGACTTTTCGCAAGGCTCCCATCAAGCCTGCTTTACGCGCGAGAGAAGTGTCTCCCGATCCAAAAGCTGCATTCGGTCGGCTGCGAGGACCAGATTGAGCTGCAGCATCAACTGGTTGACCGGAGCGGTGACAAAGCCCAAAATCGTCTCCGTGATCAGGGCAATGGTCAGTGCTTCCGCCGGGATACCCAGTCTTGCAAAGATGACCGTATAGGTCAGAATTCCGATACCGGTCAGCGGCGGCGAAGCGGAGACGAGCAGAACGGTCAGTCCGACGGCAAGGATGTACCAGACGATGTTGCTTTGCACCCCATAGAAGTTTGCGGCGTAGACCGTGAAGACGACCGTCGCGATGACGCTCGCCGGCATATAGACGATCAACCCGAGGGAGAGACGCCGGGAAAGAAAACGGCGGTTGATGCCCAGCCGCTTTTCGCAGCAAAACTGATTGGCACCGAAGGCCTCGTCGACGGACGCGCTCCGCATGGCCAGCAGAAAGGATTCCTTCACCTTGGAAAAAAGCGTCCGGATGCCGACATGCGTACGTGCCCTGACCGTCAGCAGACTGACTGCTACCGTAAGCGCCGTCAGCGCGAAGAACAGCAGCAGCGGCTTCCAGATGCCGAGCAGCTGGAAGCCTGTGCCGTTCCAAAGGCCGAGGATCAGCAGGATCGAAATAAAAAACGGAGACAGCCGGCTGACCCAGTCGGCAACGATGAGCCCTACGGACTGAGCCTGCTCGACGATCGAAACAAGCGTTCCCGCCTCCTGACCGGCGGAGAGAAGCGCGCTGCCGAGGAAGAAAGCGAGCAGGATCAGCTGCGGCGAATCGCTCGTCATCAGCGGCGTCAGCAGATCGTTGGGGACGAGCTCGGAAATTGCCTTCAGCAGGCTGACGGCAGATTCGCCGCCAAACTGCGCTCCGACAAACGGAAGCGGGAAAAACGCCATGGTCACCCAAAGTACGAAGAGCACGTTCACCGTGCAGATCAAAAAGAAATTCGCTGTAAAACGACGGATTTGTCTGCTGGAGGACGCTATGTTGCCGACGCCGCAGATCGAAGTCAGCACGGAGAGAAAAATCACCGGGCCGGCCGCCGCGTTCAGGATGCGGAAAAAGACGTTTTGGATCGGGTCCAGGATCGCCCAGGATGCGCGTTCCCTGACCGCATCGGAAAGAATCAGCGCGCCCAAAACGCCGAAAAACAAACCGACGGAAAGTGAAAGCAGCAGCCTTCTCGCAGGGCTTATCTGCAGGCGCGGCAGGTGGATCCGGGCGATGTTTACGCCCTGCTGATAGAGATAGTGCGGGCTGAAACCGACGCTTGTGAGCATCGCGCCGGCCCAGCCCCCTTGATCATCCTCCGCATCGCGGAAGGGATCAAAGGGATCGCCCACCAGCTCCAGCGTGACGCTCGGACGGCGGCGGTAGACGCCGCAGCTGAATTTGACCTCCGCTTTCTCGCCGAAGCGGTCGCGCCAGCGCAGCAACGCCTCTTCAATGCCCAAACGGATGCGAAGCGCATTGAGCCGTTCGATCTTCAGTTCGCTCAAAAACACTTCCATGCGGCCGGCAATTTCGTCAACGGAAACGGCGGTCAGCGAATAGACCGCGCTATAATTCTCATATCTCACGCTCCGGATCACTCCCCCTCCGTACGTCGTCTTCAACAGCAATAGCAATATAGCACGCTTCGATCCAAAATACAACAAAAACGAAACAAAAGAGAGGCGCTTCCCTGTGAAGCGCCTCTCTTGCAGCGTCATTTGACCGAAACCGGCTTCCTGCTTACTCCTGTCTGCCGTCGATCTGACGGGGACGTCTCTGCTCCGGCTTGGCTTCGACCGGCTTCGTCTCTGCCGGCTTGCTTTCGCCCGTCTGGACGATCACCTGCGGCGCGGGTGCGCCGCTGTCAGCGAGCAGCTTGCCGCCGACCATACCGGCGACCAGCGACTTGAAGTCGATGCCCATGGAGTGAGAGATGCCCTCGGTGACCTGCGTGGTGCCGTTGACGATATCCTGCAGGAGCTTCGCGCTGTTGCCCTCGCCGTACATCGTGATGTGATCGACCTTGGACAGCGGTTCCGCAACGTTTTTGGCGATCTCCGGCAGGGCGTCCATGACCATCTCGATCACCGCCGCCTCGCCGTACTTCTTCATGGCCTCCGCCTTGCGGTCGATACCCTCGGCCTCCGCAACGGCCTTTGCGCGGATCGCGGCAGCTTCCGCCTCGCCGACCGCCTTGATGCCCGCAGCCTCCTGCTCCTTGGCGAACTTCGCCGCCTCTGCCTGCGCACGCATAGCGAGCGCAGCCTGCTCCTGCTCGTACTTCTTCGCCTCGGCGTCCTTCTGGCGGCGGAAGAGGTCTGCCTCCGCCTCCTGCTGCTGGCGATAGCGCTCGGCGTCCGCCTGCGCGCGGATCTCGGCGTCCAGCGTCTTCTGCCTGACGTCGACCTGCTTGGCGCGCAGCTCCGCCTCGCGTTCCGCCTTGGCGATCTGCGCGTTCACCGTTGCCGCTTCGATGGTCTTCTGCTGCTCCTGCTTCTGGATCTCGTAAGCCGCGTCGGCGATGGCTTTCTTGGTGTCCGCCTCGACCTGCAAGCCCGCCTTCTTGATGGCAAGGTCGTTGTTGCGCTGCGCGATCTCCTGCTCGGAGGCGACCTCCGCCTCGTTGGACGCCTTGTTCGCCTCAGCCTGCGCGATCGCGATGTCGCGCTCCGCCTGCGCCTTAGCGATGGCGGCGTCCTTCTTGATCCGCGCGGTATTGTCCGCGCCGAGGTCCTTGATCAGGCCGTTCTCATCCGTGACGTTCTGGATGTTGCAGGAGAGGATCTCGATGCCGAGCTTCTCCATGTCGCGGCTCGCCTTGCTCATGACCTGGTCGGAGAAGGAGTCGCGGTCGGTGTTGATGCTCTTGAGGCTCAGCGTGCCGATGATCTCGCGCATGTTGCCCTGCAGGGAATCCTTCAGATCCTCGGTGATATCGGCGGATCTCTTGTTGAGGAAGTTTTTCGCCGCGAGGCGAATGCCCTCCGGCGTCGGGGAGATGCGCACCTTGGCGACGGCGTCTACGTTGACGTTAATAAAGTCGTTGGTCGGGACCGACTGCTCGGTTTTGATATCGACGGTCATCTGACCGAGATAGAGCCTGTCCAGACGCTCAAAGAACGGGATGCGCAGACCCGCGCGCCCGATGAGCACACGGCCCTCCTTTCCCATTCCGCTGATGATGTACGCCTGATCAGGCGGCGCCTTAACGTAGCCTCTTGCGATCAGGATGAGCACGACGAGTACGATGACTGCGATGGGCAAATAGCGAAGCAAATCCATATGATGGCTCCTTTTCTCTTTTTTTCTGTCAATTGTTTACAGCAAGAGGCGCGAACGCCTCTTGCTGCAGGACTTACAGTTTGGACTGTAGCTTTTCCTTGAGTTCCTCCGCGCGGGCCTTTATCTTCTCGTCCAGGTCGGTCTTGTCCAGCGTCTCCTGCACCTTGCCCTTCAGCATCTCCGCGTTCTCCTTCACCTGCGCCTTCAGCGCGTCGGTGTCGATCTCCGTCACCTTCTCTTTGAGCTTTTCCGCGCCGGCCTTGATCTTTTCGTCCAAATCGGTCTTGTCAAGGGCTTCCTTCACTTTTTCGCTGATCTTGTCAATATCCATGATGTGCGCTCCTTTCACTGATGTCGTTCCTTAGTATGCGCCGCCGTTCACTTTTTAAAGCTGTCCTTGAGAGAAACGGTACGATTGAAAACGATGTGCTCCGCTGAGGAATCCTTGCTGTCCAGGCAGAAGTAGCCCAGACGCATGAACTGAAAGGTCGGCGCGGTCTTCCCCGACTTCTCCGCGCTGTCATAGGCGCGCGCGGCCTTTGCCAGCTCCGGCTCGATCTTGCATCCCTGCAGGATCTCCAGCGAGTCGGGATTCAGGCAGTCGAGGAAGTTCTTGTCCGGGCCGTCCGGCGCGGGATCGCTGAACAGATAGTCGTACAGACGCACCTCGGCATCCTCGGCGGTCGCGGCGTCCACCCAGTGCAGCGTCGCGCCCTTGACCTTGCGCCCGTCGGCGGGATCGCCGCCGCGGGACTCAGGATCGTAGGTCGCATAGACCTCGACGACGTTGCCCGCATCGTCCTTTTTGCAACCGGTGCACTGCACGAGATACGCGCCCTTCAGGCGGCACTCGGGGCCGTTCGGCGTGAGGCGCTTGTACTTGGGCACGGGCGTCTCCATGAAGTCGTCCGCCTCGATCCACGCCTCGCGGGAGAAGGTGATCTCATGCGTGCCGGACGCAGGGTCGGTGGGGTTGTTCTCCACGGTGAAGGTCTCGCTCTTTCCCTCGGGATAGTTGGTGATGACGAGCTTCACCGGGTGCAGCACCGCCATGGTGCGCTCGGCATGCTCGTTGAGGTCTTCGCGCAGGCAATGCTCCAAAAAGCCGTACTCGATCGTGGACGGCGCCTTGGCGACGCCGATGCGCTCGCAGAAATTGCGGATGGAAGCGGGCGTGAAGCCGCGGCGGCGCAGGCCGCAGAGCGTCGGCATGCGCGGATCGTCCCAGCCGGAGACGTAGCCCTCCTCGACCAGCTTGCGCAGCTTGCGCTTGGACATGACGGTGTAGTTGATGCCGAGGCGGGCGAACTCGATCTGCCGCGGCTTGTGGTACGGGATGGAGACGTTGGTCACCACCCAGTCGTACAGCGGGCGGTGCTCCTCGTACTCCAGCGAGCAGAGCGAGTGCGTGATGCCCTCCAGCGCGTCCTGGATCGGGTGGGCGAAGTCGTACATCGGGAAGATGCACCACTTCGTGCCCTGACGGTGGTGGTCGATGTAGCGGATGCGGTACATGACCGGATCGCGCATGTTGAAGTTGCCGCTCGCGAGGTCGATCTTTGCGCGCAGGGTGCGGCTGCCCTCGGGGAACTCGCCGTTCTTCATCCGCTCGAAGAGGTCGAGGTTCTCCTCGACGCTGCGGTCGCGGTAGGGCGATACGGCGGGCACGCCGATGTCGCCGCGGTTGGCCTTGAACTCCTCCGGCGAGAGGTCGCAGACGTAGGCGAGGCCCTTTTTGATCAGCTCGACGGCGTATTCGTAGGTCTTTTCAAAGTAGTCGCTGCCGTAGAAGAAGCGGTCGCCCCAGTCGAAGCCGAGCCAGTGGATGTCCTCCTGGATGGCGTCGACGAACTCGGTGTCCTCCTTCGCGGGGTTCGTGTCGTCCATGCGCAGATTGCACAGGCCGCCGAATTTCTCCGCGGTGCCGAAGTCGATGATCAGCGCCTTGCAGTGGCCGATGTGCAGATAGCCGTTGGGCTCGGGCGGGAAACGGGTGTGCACCGTCATGCCCTCAAACTGTCCGCCGGGGCCGATATCCTCCGCCACAAAGGCGTGGATAAAGTTTTTGCTTTCGCTCTCTGCGGTTTCCATGGTCTTCACTTCGTCCGCCATTTTCGTTTCTCTCCTAAATATCGAAATTGTCGGTATTATAACCCACTTTGCTGCGCTTGGCAATATTTTTCCAAAAACTCCGATCTTGTCCACAGCAGATTGAGCACGTCCAGCAGCGCGTTGGCGCTCAAATGCTCCGGCAGGTCGAGCTCCCGGATGAGCGCGGCGCGCCTTGCTGCGCTGCCGTCGCCGATCAGTCCGGCATCCAGCAGATCCGCCTTGGTGATGAGGTCTTCCCTGCCTGCCGCTGCTTCTCCTTCAAAGGTCGCGCCCGCGCGACGCAGGGCTTCAAGCAGGACGTCGGGCGGCATGCCCTCGACGCCGAGCTTACCTTCTTTCCCGCCACGCTTTTTGCGCCGCTCCTTCCCATAGAAGTCCGGCACATAGGCCTGCTTGACGCCCTCCTTCGGCAGCGCGCCCTTGAGCCGGTTTCGGATGACGAAGCCCGCGCCGTCCGGATCGGTCAGCAGGATAACGCCGTGCGTCTCCGCCAGCCGCCGCAGCAGCGACAGCAGCTCCCGGTCATGAAACGCGGCAAAGCCGCCGATGTCAAGGATGGCGGCGTCAACGACCTGGGAGAGCGTATTCTTGTCGTACCGCCCCTCGACGACGACGACTTCTTTGATCCTCGGCTTCATTTCGACTCTTTCCGGGCAAGCTGCATCAGCAGGAGCTTGAGCTCACCCTCATCGTCCGCGCCCTTCTCGCTCTTGAGCCGGCGGTCGAGCTTCTGGCAGAGCATGAGCGAACGCTCGCACCACGCCCGCGTCGTCCGCCGCGCCGCGTCCAGCAGAAGCCGCGCCGGATAATCTGAGCGCATGCCCCACTGCTCCATCAGCCAGGTCCTGTCGCGTCCCTCGTCGAGCGCGATACGCGCCGTATAAAGCCGCCGCAGCTCCTTGCCGACGACGGAGAGGATCATGTTCGGCTCCTCCTGCTGCTTGAGCAGGCGGCCCAGGATCTCGCTCGCCGCGTTGTAGTCGCCGCGGGTGATGGCGTTCGTCATGTTGAACACGACCGCGTCCAGCACCGGATCGGCGACGGCATTGATATCCTCGACCGTGATGTTTCTCCCCCTGGTGTATGCGGCGATCTTCTCGATCTCCGGCACGAGCCCCGTCATCAGGCTCCCGCAGGTAAAGATCAGGTGCTCCGCCGCCCGGCTGTCGATCTCCTTGTCCAGCGCGCGGAAGCGGCGGCGGATCCAGTTGGTCAGGTCGCTCTTGTCCTGTATGTCGAAGCGCACGACCTGCACACGGCTGTCGATCGCCGCGCAGAGCTTCTTGTATTTTTTGTCCGGCTTGTATTCCAGCACATCATAGGCAAAAATGAGGCAGCAGTAGTCCGGAAAGTCCTCCAACAGCGTGACGAGCATGGTCCTGGCGTCCTCCGCCAGCTTGAAGAGATCGCAATCCGTCACGACGACCAGCGTGCGCTCCGCCATCATCGGCATGGCCTCCACGGCCTCGGTCAGTTCGCCGACGGAGAGGCCCTTGCCGTCCAGCCTGTGATAGTTGAACTCCTCAAAGCCGGCTGGGATCAGCGCTTTTTTGACCGCGCCGAGGTAATACTCGCGCAGATAGCTCTCCTCACCGTGGAAAAGGTAGACCTGTCCCAACGTTCCCGCCGCGAGGTCGCTTTTCAGCTTTTGATAGCCCTTGTCCGGCCCGGTTTTCGCCATGTCGTTCCTCCCTGTCCGCTCATTCGCGCGGGCAATCTCAATGGACCGTGATGTGTATCGTTCCCTGCAGATCCGTGCGGCACACCGACGCGCCGGCATCGATGATGCGGCGGAGCGCCTCGTCGTGCGGATGGCCGTAGGAATTGCCGATGCCGCAGCTGACCACGACGAGTTCCGGCTTTACCTCGGCAAGCAGATCGCCGCCGGTAGCGTAGCGCGAGCCATGATGCCCGGCCATCAGCACCTCGATATCGGGCAGGCGATGCGATGCAATCAGGAGATATTCCGTGTTTGCGTCCATGTCGCCTGTGAACAGCGCGTCAAAGCTTCCCGCCGTGCAGAGTACGCTGAGGCACTCTTCATTCATATCTCCGTCGGTCAGCGGCGGATAGACCGTGAGCGACGCCGCGCCAAACGGAAGCGTCAATTCCTCCTCCGCGAAGGTCACAGGGACGCCGTACGCCTCCGCCAGCGCGAGGACCTGCGCACGGACCGGATCCTCCGGCTCGATGTCCGGCAGGATCAGCACGCCGACCTTGATCCGCGCGAGCAGCGACGACAGCCCATTGCAGTGATCGTCGTGATAGTGAGAAAGCACGATATAGTCGAGCTTCCTCACGCCGGCGCTGCGGAGATAGTTTGCCGCGATGCTCCCGGCGTCAAGATAGGAACTGCTTCCGCAGTCCAACAGCGCTGTCGCGCCGCCGGAATGCAGGACAACGCTCTGCCCCTGTCCGACATCCAGGGCGGCCATATGGAGCGTACCGCTCTGAAACGGAAGCGCGTTCAGCCACAGGACGAGTCCCAGCGAAGCCGCCGCCAGTACGCCCGCCATGACCCAGCGCAATCTGCCGCGCCTGACAAGCAGGCAGGCTGCAAACATCGCATAGACATAGACAAGCCATGCGCGCAGTGCACTGCCAACGAAGAAAACCGCGTGGAACGGGATCTTTGCCAGCCAGTGCGCCGCCGTCAGAAGATAATACGCGCCGCACTGCGGAAAAACGGCAATAAGCTGCGCGGCGCTCAGCCACACGAGACCGAGCAGCACCGTGATAAGTCCGAGAGCAAAGGTAAGCGTCGCCGCCCAAAGGCACAGCAGATTGCTCAACGGCGCGACCAGCACGAGATAGCCGAAGTAAATCGCCGTCAGCGGGACGGTGAAGACCAGGGCGCCCGCCGTCGTGAAGAGCGAGGCGAGCACGAAACGCGCCGCCCGGTTCCGTCCCTTCTTCGTGAAGCGCTCGTAAAGCTTCGGCGTCAGCCAGATGAGCCCCGCCATCGCCGCGAAGGAGAGCTGCAGCGAGACGCTCTTCGCCGCAAAGGGATTCTGCGCCAGGATCAGAAACAGCGCGAGCGAAAGCGAGGTTGGCGGATCGCTCTCCCGCTCGAAAATCGGCGCGATCAGCAGCAGCGCAAGCATGGCGCAGGCACGCACGACCGAGGGCGTCAGTCCCGCCGTCAGCGCGTAGAGAACGAGCACAGGGATCGAAACGGCGGAGAGCAGACGCGGTCGGTGCCGGCCGATGAAAAAGGCCAGCAGTGCGATCAGAAACGCGCAGTGCAATCCGGAGACGGCCGTGAGGTGATAGAGGCCTGCCTCGCTGAGATATGCCTTGTCCGCAGAGGACAGCTCATACCGGTCGCCAAGCAGAATGGCGCTCATAAACGCCTGCGTCCGCTCGTCGAAGCAGGCGCGGATTATCTCCTGTATGCGGTGGGCAAGCCTCTGCGGCAGATACCGGATCGCTCCGGCGTTACCCGGCTCGGCAGCAGCCTCGCCCCGCGCGTAGAGCAGCGCGAAAACACCGCGCGAGGTGTGCGTCGTGACTTCGGCGTCGCGGATGGTCGCGGCGCTGCTCACATAGGCTTGTCCGGTCAGACGCGTACCGGGTTCGATCTCCGCAAGCTCCGCGCCGCCGTAATAGATTGCTTTTCCGTGCAAGCCGCAGCCCAGAATCCGCACCTCGATGCGGCAGCCGCGGCCGGACAGGGACGGATAGTCAGTGACCTCCATCCTCAGTTCTTCCACAGAACCGGCCATCGTCTCATAGGGCAGCTGCACGACGCGGACGTAAGCCCAATCCCAGCACAGCGCAAGCGCGATACCGATTCCGATCAGCGCCGCGCGGCGGCGGTTGTCGCCGTGCAGAAACAGCGCCCAGAGAACGCCGAGCAGTGCGCAGCCGGCAGCCGCATACGGCAGCAGCCGGAGCGGCAGCAGATACTGCGCGGCGAAGACGCCGGCAGCAAAGGAAAAGCAGAAGCAGGCAAGCTTTCTCATCAGAACAGCGAGATCTGACTCGTCTCGCTCATACCGGCGAACGCACCGAGCGCGCGGAGCTGTTCGATGTGCGTTTTCGACAGCTTGCTGCACGTCATGGCAAACTCCTCAATGGAGATAAACTCTTTTCCCTCCCGCTTTTCCGCCGTATCCTGCGCGGCGGCCTCGCCGAGGCCCCGCACGGAGGTCAGCGGCGGCAGCAGGCCGTTATCCGTGATGAGGAATTTTGTTGGGTCGGAGCGGAACACATTGATGTTGTCGAAGTGGAATCCGCGCAGATAGAACTCGTAGCAGACCTCCAGCGTGGTCATGAGATCCTGCTCTACCGCGGTGGCGTCTTTATTGTTTTCGATCTCGCGGATGCGGCGCTTTGTCCGTTCCGCGCCCTCCTCCGCGTTCGGGAAGCAGCATTCCTGCGCGTCGAACGCCTTGGCGCGGACAGTAAAAAACGTCGCATAGAACGCCAGCGGCCTGTGTGCCTTGAACCAAGCGATGCGGAATGCCATCATCACGTAGGCGACGGCATGCGCCTTCGGGAAGAGATAGCCGATCTTGGACAGCGAATCGATGTACCACTCCGGCACCTTATGCGCGCGCATCGCCTCGACCCAGCCGTCCTCAAAGCCGTTCTTCTTGACCTTGCCCTTGCGGACGGACTCCATGATCTTGAAGCTCATCTTCGGTTCGAGCCCCATCTGGATGAGGTAGAGCATGATATCGTCACGGCAGCCGACGGTCTCCAGAACGCTTGCCGTGCCGTTCAGGATCAGATCCTTGGCGTTGCCGAGCCAGACGTCCGTGCCGTGCGAGAAGCCGGAAAGCCGCAGCAGCGTGTTGAAATCTTTCGGCTGCGTGTCGACCAGCATCTGGCGCGTGAAGCGCGTGTTGAACTCCGGGATCGCCACCGCACCCGTTTCGCCGACCACGTCGTCGTTTTCGTAGCCCAGCGCACGGGAGCTCGTGAAGAGGCTCAGCGTATCCGGATCGTCGAGCGGGATCTTCCGCGCGTCGACGCCTGTCAGATTCTCCAGCATGCGGATCATCGTCGGATCATCGTGGCCGAGCATATCGAGCTTGAGGAGGTTGTCCTCCATGCAATGATATTCAAAGTGCGTGGTGATGATGTCGCTGTCCGGGTCGTCGGCCGGGTGCTGCACGGGGCAAAAATCCTCCACCTCCATGTCGTCCGGCACGACGACGAGCCCGCCGGGGTGTTGTCCCGTGGTGCGCCGGACGCCGACGCAGCCCTCGGTCAGGCGGTCGACTTCTGCGGCGCTGACGGCGCGGCCGTTCTCCTCAAGGTACTTCATCACCATACCGTAGGCGGTCTTCTCCGCCAGCGTGCCGATCGTGCCGGCGCGGAACACCTGTGTCTCGCCGAACATCTCGATGGCATGGCGATGCGCGCGGGCCTGATACTCTCCTGAGAAGTTGAGGTCGATATCCGGCACCTTTCCGCCGCCGTAGCCGAGGAAGGTCTCAAACGGGATGTCGAACCCGTCCTTTTCGTACTTCGTGCCGCACTGCGGGCAGAGCTTGTCCGGCATATCCGCACCGCAGCCGTAGCTGCCGTCGCGCACAAACTCCGAATGCCGGCACTTCGGGCAGCGGTAGTGCGGTGGGAGCGAGTTGACCTCGGTAATGCCCGCCATATACGCAACGAGCGAGGATCCCACGCTGCCGCGCGAGCCAACGAGATATCCGCTCTCCAGCGAGCGCTGCACCAGCTTCTGCGCGCTCATGTACACCACGTCGTACTTGCCGAGGATACCTCCCAGCTCCACGTTGAGCCGCTCGGTGATGAGTTCGGGCAGCGGATCGCCGTAGAGCTCGTGCGCCTTCGCCCAGACCATCGTGTTGAGCTCCTCCTCAGAGTTGGCGAGGCGCGGCGGGAACAGCTTACCCTTCGGCAAAAGCTCGATGGGCTCGACCATGTCTGCGATGGCCCGCGTGTTGGTCACGACGACCTCGAACGCCTTTTCCGCGCCGAGGTAGTCGAACTCGCGCAGCATCTCCGACGTCGTGCGGAAGTAAAGCGGCAGCTCGGCGTTCGCGTCGGCAAACTTTTTGCTGGCCAGCAGGATATGGCGGTACTCCTCGTCCTCCGGCTCCTGAAAATGCACGTCGCCGGTGGCGCAGACGGGCTTACCCAGCTCTTCGCCCAGGCAGACGACAATGCGGTTGAAGGTCTTCAGCTCTTCGTCGTCCTTCGCCTTGCCC
>LXOW01111528.1_pt1 | contig 17766 bp, 4 predicted proteins | sample 1368591 | NCBI WGS metagenome assembly LXOW01 (sample SAMN04884650, study PRJNA319009) | bovine gut metagenome | isolation source: Cow rumen | host: Bos taurus | place: Italy: Legnaro (PD) | collected 2014-07-09 | reverse complement strand
TTACCCATCGCTTCCTTCATCTGACCCATGATCCAGTTCTGGCGGTCGAGGTCGGTGCAGGATTTCTTCTTAGGAGCGAAGCCAGCGCAGAGGTTGTCGAGCTTGGTGAGCAGGTCGTCCTTGGCGAAGCGCTTGAAGCCCATCTTGTCGAGGACTTGCTGCATATCCATCGAGGCATCGTCCACCAAGGCGGGAGCCATATTCCAAGCCAAGCGACTGTTCAGGCCCTGTTCCTTCAGGAAGGCGAAGAGCTTGAACAAGGTCTCGCCATTGAACTTCGAGGCGGGATTCTTGCCCAAGAGGTGCTTGATTCTCATGCCGACAAAACGACCGACGGTGCGGCCATCGACACCGAGTTTCTCGACGACTTCGGCAATGGCGGGGAACCAGTTTCTCGCGAAGATATATCTGAAGCAGTCCTCCGGCACATTCCATTCCTTGAGTTGATAGTAACGGTCGATGATTTCGGTGGGCAGCTCGGCGCGCATGGCCTTGATGTAAGCCGGGTCGAGCGGAATGGGAGCCGAGTCGGTGTCAGGATACATACGGTCGGCACCAGGAAGCACGCGCTCGAAAATGGTGATGCCGTTGCAGATGGCCTTACGCGTCTCCTTCGGCACGCCGTCGAAAGCCATGAGGCAGCGCTCTTCCACTGTCTCGATGGCGGTAGGCATGTCTTCCTTAGGACCCCACACGAGGATGAGGGCGTCATCAGCGGTGGCGTGGACTTTCTTGCCCAGTCTGTGCCATTGTGAATGCGTCAGCACAGGCTCCAGCATCTCGTCATGGAGCATGTTGGGGCGTTCGAGGCAGGCGATGACCTTCAGGCGGTCGGCGATTTCGTCGGCGAACATCTTGCCGGGTTGGGTGAAGTGCGACAGCACACCACGGAACTTCGGCAACTTGATGATCTTCATCGCGCCACCCTTGGCCTTGTTGTCGAGTATAGGTAAGTAGTCGGTAATCACCGACGCGTCAGCCACTTCCACCTTCCAGCCTTCCTTGCCGATTTCGCGGTTCAGCCTTTCCTGCAGCTGCACCAGCGACCACTGGCGGAAGCACTCGTTATGAGAGAGTTCGGGGATCCACTTGGCATGTTGCACACCCTTCAGCTCGATACGGGTGCCGCCCGTGCAGCTCACGTTGACATCTTGACGGCCTGCGCCCATACCCGTGCGGACCAAACCCGTTGAACGGCCAAGGAAGCGGATGTATTCGCAGGTCTCGCGCAGCTCGTCGGGGTTCTTGCAGTCGGGATAGGTGACGGTCTCAATCAACGGCACACCGAGACGGTCGGTCTGATAGACACGGCGGTGACCAATGTCGCTAATCTCGCGGCAGGCGTCCTCTTCGATGCTCAGCTGAATCAGGCGGATGTCCTTCTTCGGCAGCTTGAGCAGGCCTTCCACGCCGACGATGGCGGTACGCTGGAAGCCCGTCGGGATGGAGCCGTCGAGGTATTGCTTACGGGTGATATGCACCTCGCCCACGATGTTCAGGTTGGAACGCAGGGCGATGACGATGGCGTTGTGCAACGCCTCGTTGTTGATGGGGAACGGCGGGGTGTCGTCGATGTCGTAGGTGCAGGCGGTGCCGTTCTTGATGCGGTAGACGATTTCCTTCTTCGTCTTGAACTCCATCAAGGCCGTGCCGTCGTATTCGCCCAGTTCCGAAAGGGTCGGGCGCATGTGACGGATCAGCTCGGCATCGTAGTCCTCAAACTTGTTGAATTGTCCGGCGGGACAGTGGCAGAACAGCTTTTCTTTCGTCTTGATTTGCTGGTGCACTTCGAGTCCCGACATGAAGCCTATGCGGTCATAGTCTTCTTGGGTGGCTTTTTTGCGCTCCACGTAGCCGGCCTGTTGCTTGGTCAGCTCGTAGTTGGCGCGGGGGTCAAAGTTTGTGCTCATTATTTATTGATTTGTTGATTTCAAGATTTCTTATTTCAAGATTCTTTTGACACGGGACTTCGGGACGCGGGACGCGAGACGATGTCACCATCCTCAAAAACAATCGGCTAAAATAGAAAATATTTGGATTGCTTCTGCAAAATGGCCCAAAATTAATTCCCTTCATCAATCGTCCTGGCAATCTTCTCAATATTCAAGCTGCGGGCCGAAGCATCGATGATATCCTTGTAGATGCCGCCTTTCTTGTAGATTTCGTCGGGGTCGCCGGATTCTTCCACGTGGCCTGTCTTGAGGGCGTAAACCATATCGCTGTCAATGATTTGCGAAATGCTGTGCGAGATGATGATAACGGTGCGATCCTTCTTGATGGCGTCGAGGCTGTTCTTGATTTGCTCGGTGGCGATGGCATCGAGGCTGGCGGTGGGCTCGTCGAGGAAAATGATGGGCGGGTTCTTGAGGAACATACGCGCGATGGCGATGCGCTGCTGCTGGCCGCCCGAAAGGTCGGAGGCCTTGTTTTCGAACTGTTTGGGCAATTCCATGATTTGGTCGTAGATATACGACTTCTTGGCGGCTTCCACCACTTCCTCATGCGTCGCGTTGGGGTTGCCGTAAAGGATGTTTTCCTCGATGGTGCCGTCGAAAATGTGGTTTTTTTGCAGCACAAGGCCGATGTTCTCGCGGAGGAATTTCGTGTCGTATTCGCGCAGGTCGATGCCGTCCAAGGTGATGGTGCCGACTTGCGGCTCGTAAAACTTGTCCAATAGGTTCACGATGGTGCTCTTGCCCGCGCCTGAAAGACCTACCAAGGCCGTTATCTTGTTCGGCTCGATGGTCATGTTCACATCGAAAAGGGCTTGGTTGCCATTGGGATAAGTGAAGTCCACGTTCTTGAGCTCAAACTTGCCGTGAATCTTTTCAGGCTTATAACTGCCCGAAGGTTCCACTTCTTCTTCCGAGTTGAGAATGCCAAAGAATCCTTCAGCATAAATCAAGGCATCGTTCACGTCATCGAAGATGCGCTGCAGCTGCGTGATGGGTGCGATGACGTTGCTGAACAGCATAACATGGTACATGATTTTACCGATGGTCATGCCAGGGTAGCCTATTAATACAAGGTAGGCTGTCAAAATGATGACCAACACCGTGCCGACTTGCTTCACAAAACTCTTCACGCCGTTGTAGTAAAACGCCACCTTACGCGTTTTCATCTGGTTTTCAGTGACTTGGTTCTGAATATCCAACTGCTTCTGCCCTTCAATCTGCTCGCGGTTGAAACTTTTTATGACATTGATGGAGTCGATGATGTTTTTGATGCCTTGGCTCTTGGTCTCCAAGTGGTTGCGCATCTCGCGACGCCAACCCTTCAGTCGTTTGGCCTGACGGTAGGTAATCCAAAAGTAGATGGGCACAATGCCCAAAGCCACCAAGCCTACATAGACGTTGGCGGCAAACATCAATATCAAGGCCAAAAGAGCGCTCGTGAACAACGGCAACAGGTCGATGAAGAAGTTCTGCACCGTGCGCGACAGGCTGCTCACGCCTTGGTCGATACGGGCTTGGAGCTTGCCCGTGGCATTGTCGCCCGACGAGAAAAAGGCCATGCGGAAGGTCAGCACCTTTTCGATGACGCTCTGTGCCAAATCGCGGCTGACGTAGATGCGCATGCGCTCGCCGTAGTAGTTTTGCGCGAAGGTGATGCCTGCCGAGAGGATTTCCTTGCCCAAGAGCACCGATGAAATCAGGATGATGATATGAGCGGCGCGCTGCCCCCACTGCTCCCCTGCCGTGACAAGGCCATTCACTTGGTCGACGGTCCAGTCGAGCACGACGGCGTTGACCTGCGCCATTATAGAGCCAACAAGTGTTAATATTAAAGTAATGAATACCAATCCTTTGTAAGGCTTGACGAAGGGACTGACGTTTTTGAAGAGCTGAAAAAGATTCATAGGGTTTGTTGCGTTGTTTCAGGGCAAAAATACAAAAAGAAAGGCAACCCAAACGGATTGCCTTTCGATTTTTCGGAGGGTCTGGTAGAGACGGTGTGCACACCGTCTCTACAAACCATTCCTAATTAGTGCAGCACAGTGACACGCTTCACCGTCACACCTTCGTCGGTGTAGACGCGGACCATGTACATACCCGTGTTGAACTTAGCCATGTTCAGGATGTACTCATCTTGATCAAGCTCGGTGTCGAACACGACCTGGCCGAGGACGCTCACCACAGTGATGCGGTGCATATTCACGGCCTGGATGGTCACATTACCCTTCGTCGGGTTCGGGAAGAGGTTCACCTCGGTGCTGTTCTCGCCAATGCCAGTGCGGCCAACCATGACGTAGTTCACGGCCGGGTTCTCGCCAGAGACGGCGGGTTCGGATTCGCAGTTGGCGTACACGGCGGTCACCTGATAGTAGAACGTGCCTTCGCCAGGATTGTCGAAGTACTCGGTGGCGTTGCCGTCAGCCGAACCAATCAGAGCGTAGTCAACGTTGTCTTCCGAACGGTAGATATTGTAGCCGATGATGCCATCGCGGTTGCCCTTGTTAGCGATACCCAGCTCAACATCGTCGACGTCGAGGATGAACATGTCGGTGCAGTTGAAGTGACGGATAGCGATATAGACATCCATACCGGCATAGTCGCTCAGGTCAACAGTGTACTGATACCAGTTGCCTTGGGCACGGCCGTCGCGGACAGCGTTGGCACCCTTGGCACTCTTGGCAGTCATCGTCCATTCAGCAACCGTCGTGAAGTCGGTGGCGCTGGTGTTGCCAGTCGTGGAGACGGCAACGCCGAAGTGCTCAGCGACCCAGCTGGCATCCTGACCGCAAGCCCAGAAGCTGAAGGTCGAACCAGCAACGATGCTGCTCTGCGGGAACACCAAGAAGTTGTTGGGAGTCAAAGCATTGCCAGTGGCGTTGCTGAACGAACCGGAGCAAACCAGGTCGTTCGAGGCATTGTGGCCGCTACCTGCCAATGAAGCACCGGCAGCCAGATAGACACCGCCAACGGCGGAGCCAAGCACCCAGTTGTAACCATCACCGTCAGCGTCGATGGTCGTCAGACCTTCGAAGCTGCTGTTCTCGAAGTCGTACACGAAGGTGGTGCCTTCACCAGGTTGCGGAGTGGGCTGATCATCCCAGTACACGCGGACTTGGTCGTCGGCAGTGATTTCGGCATAGATCGGGGCACCAGGCTCGCAAGTGGGCTCGAGGCCACCAATACACTCGTCGCAGCTCATGGCATAGTAGAAGTTGTTGCTCGGCAGTTGTGCAGTACCGTCATAGACCATGCGGACGCAGATTTCCTGACCGTCGCCTTCGTAGGTGTAGGTGTTGGTGGGATACTCAACATAGGCTTCCCATTCACCGTCCACGAAGATCATGGCACCGAGGATACCTTCAGCAGGAGTCGGAGGTGTCGGAGGCGTCGGAGCGGAGGCGATTTCATAGATACCGATGAGGTTAGGATCTTGCTGGCAGTTGCCGAACCAGCAGGTCATGTTGTTGTAGGTTCCGAGGAAGCTACCACCGGCAATACCGTCAAAGCCAGGAGTCACAGCAAAGTCGAAGATCGGGTTCGTACCCATCGTGTTGGTCGTGATGTTGTAATCATAGACCTTGGCATCGCTATTGGGCTGGCAGAACAGATAGAGGTGTTCAACACCATCTTCGGCGAAGTAGACCGAGCTGTAGGCGCTTTCCGGATTAGGACCTTGTTGGAGAACAGCACCAGCGCGGCTGTACAGAGTCAGCGTCGACCAGTTACCTACCCAGAAGCCGTCGCGAACCGGGTCATAGGAGATATGGCGTGAAGTGGCACCCGTGCAGTTGATCGTGCCCACCAGAGTTCTGGCAGCAAGGTCAAGGATGAACACATTGGCAGCACCAGAAGTACCATAGAAGTACTGACCGTCGTAGGTGAGGTCGCGGATACCCGTGGCACCACTGATGTTGAAGCCTTCAACGAAGGTACCATTCATGTCATATTGATAGAAGGTATAACCACCCGTAGGAGAGGTTTGCCAGCTGGCAGTGTAGATGGAGTTGCCATCGGTGGCAACAGCTTGCTGACCAGCACTCGTACCAGTGAACGAATAGACGAGATCCCATCTGTTGCGCTCGCTCTTGGCACCAGTGGACAGCTCAACGTCATCAATCCACACTTCGTACATGTCGTAGTTCACATCGCGGAAGGCAATCCACACGCTCTGGCCAGCGTAAGCACTCAAGTCAACGCTGTGTGAACGCCAGTTGTCGTAGCGGTTGGCTTCGCTGCGGACAGCGGCCTTCGCATTGCTGTTATCACTCAAAACCGGCTTATAGCTGTCGGCAGAGGCCTTTACATTGCCCTTGGCGCCGCCACTCCAAACTTGCGTAAAGCTGTTGGCAGTCGGGCTGTCAGCAGTGGAAACGCAGACCGAGAAGTTCTCAGGATAGCTGTCGTTGGCGTTGTCGGCCCAGAAGGTCAGCATCGAACCGTTCACGATGTCATACTTCTGAGGCGTGTACAGATAGCTGTCGGTATTGTATGCACCGTCGTAGTCAACGAACGAGTAGCACAAGGCGAAGCCGGTGCCACCGTGGGCATGCGTGGTGTAGTCATAGGCACCAGGATTGTTGTTGCTGTGGAGCCATTGGCCACCGTCGGCATTGACGGTCAGCACGTTCCAACCATTCAGGCTGCCTTCGAAGCCTTCGGTGAATGTGGTTGCACCCGCCGGAGGAGGAGTCGGGCCAACGCCGCCGCCAGGATAATCCCAGCTGATGGTGTTGCCTTCAGCAGTCACGCCGTTGACAGTGCCAGCATAGTGCTCGCAGGATTCATATTGCCATGTAACCTGCTCGTATTCGCTCATGCCGGTGCTGTAGATAGCAGCCACCTTGCAGACGTAGGTTTCGCCTTCAACGAGTTGATCCGTAGCCAACTGGCAGAACGGCTGGTCGGCAGGCGTATTGTGGTTGAAGATAGGCTCGCCGTCGATGCTCGTGCACATGATCTTGTAGCCTTCGAGGTGACGCTCGGCAGTGGCAGCACGGCCAGCGGACAGAGTAACGTCGTCGATCCACACTTCGTACATGTCATAGTTCACGTCGTGGAACGCAATCCACACGCTTTGGCCAGCGTAAGCGCTCAGGTCGATGCTGTGCGAACGCCAGTTCTCATAGCGGTTGGCTTGCTGGCGGTTATTGGCCTTGGCATTGCCGTTGGCCTTGGCGGCGCCACTCCAAACCTGCGTAAAGCTGCTGGCAGTCGGGGTGTCGGCAGTAGAGATGCAGACCGAGAAGCTCTCAGGATAGCTGTCGTTGGCGTTGTCGGCCCAGAAGGTCAGCGTCGAACCATTGACGATGTCGTACTTCTGAGGCGTGTACAGATAGCTGTTGGTATTGTATGCACCGTCGTAGTCAATGTACGAGTAGCACATGGCGAAGCCAGTTCCACCATGAGCAACATCAGTGTAATCGTAACCAAGAGGATGGTTGCTGCTGTGGAGCCATTCGCCACCGTCGGCATTGACGGTCAGCACGTTCCAGCCGTTCAGGCTGCCTTCAAAGCCCTCAGTGAAAGTGGTGTTACCGGTAGGACCAGGAGTCGGACCAGGAGTCGGACCAGGAGTCGGGTCGGCACCACCCGGGCACGGAGCCTGAGGATCCCACATAGCCCAACCAGTACGGCTGACGTACAGGTTCTGGACAGTGCAGATAATCTCAATCAGCACATAACGCAGGTCTCTGGGCTCCCAGATGGATTCCTCAACCTCGAGCGTGTAGTAGCCAGGCATCGACACGGTCACGAGATAGTCGCCCTTGCGGAAGCGCGGGAACAGATAGTAACCAGTTTGGTCGAGCGTGACACCTTCCTGAGGATGGTTGAACTGCTCGCCTTCGTTCAGGTTCTGGAAGTCAACACGCACGCCTGCCGGGTTGTCGGCGCTGTTCAGCACCACGTTGACAGAGACTTCATTGTCAAGGTACATATCCTTGTCGATGCAGGGCGAGCACATGTTGTGCCACACAATCTCGCTCTCACGAGGCTCGAACGGATAGTCGATACGCGGGTTGTTCGGGTTGCCTTCATAGTTGCCGGCATACACGGCACTCACACCATACTTGTACACGCCAACGGGCACTTGAGGCCACTGGACATCGAAGTAAGATGTGTCAGGACGCCATGCCGAAGCAAGGAACACAGTGTTGTCGCTGTTGTAAGGACCATCGTTGTAGCAGTCGGTACGATAGATGTTGTAGTGGTGCAAGCTACGGTCGGCACGATCAGCATGGCCAACGAACACGATATTGTCGATCGTGAAGTTGTCGCCAGTCGGGTTCACGCTGCTGTCCTTGGTGTAGCTCCACTTGAAGGTGTGGCTACCAGCGGTGATAGGCATGCTGTAGGACTGCCAGCCGCTCAGGTCGGCACCATGAGAGAACATCGTTTGACCGTCGAAGACGAAGTCGCAGTGGTCCCAATAGGTATATGTACCTTCACCTTGGCATCTGTAGTCGAAGCTGAACTGACCATCCTGCGGGATTTCGACAGTCACGGAAAGCTCCGAAGTGCTGCTGGCAACACCGGCGTTGCCGCTTTGGAAGGCGTAGGTGCCTTCGTGAGCATCAGTGGTCAAAGCCCAAGGATAGGTCGAGTTGTTCACCCAAGCATACGGGGTGTTGGCCCAGTCTTCAAAGTTCTCGGTCAGAGTGGTGAAGAAGTTGAAGTCCCACCACACTTGCACCAGGCTGTCGCCTTCAACGCCTGCCACATAAACGGGCTGGGCGCAGACATGGGCGGGAGCAATGAACAGTTCGTCCATGATGAAGTCGACATCTTCGGTCTCTTCGTCGTAGACGACGTCGAACGGCAGCGGATGGATGGTCTCAGCATTCTGATAGTGCTCCATCGTGGCAACGGCATAGCCATACACACCAGCGTGGACGTTACCCTCATAGGTGCCATCCGATTCAGTGATGAAGGTGTAGGTTTCAGGCTGGCCAAACTCGTTCGTGCCCGTGATGGTGACGGTGACACCGCCAATCGGGGTGGTTTCGTCTTGTTCGTACACGGTACCGCTAACGCTACCATTGCCGCTCACCCAGATTTCGACAGGGTTCGACACAGGGCTTTCGCCTTCGTCGTAAACGGCGGTCACGTTGAAGATGTAGCCGTGATCATTGTACATATTGTAGGTCAGCAAGTTCTGAGGAATAGCCCAAGAAGTGACGACCTGGTTGTTAGGCGTCTGGTGAATCATTTCACCATCCATGTAGATGCGATATCTACGATAGGTACGATCTTGGATAGGCGTCCAGCTCAAGGTCACGGTCTCCTCGTATTCGAAGATACGATTGTTGGAGGCCTGCAGGTTCTGAGGCACGTTGAGGCTGGTGGTGAAGCCGAAGACGGGACCACTGGTGTAGCACTCATACGGCGTGCCATGGTTGCTGCGTTGCTCGATACGCCAGAAGTAGTTGGTATTGTTCCACAGTTGGACGTAGTCGGTGATGCGCAGGCTCTCGGCCAAGTCGGTGCTCCACTCGCTCACGTACGTAGCGGGGTGGTTGGTGGCAGTGTCGTCTTCCGGATAGTAGGTGCTGCTGAAGATGATACGCCACTCGTTGCAGTAGTCGTCCAGCGTCCAACGCAACGTCAAGTCATCCTTCGGGATGTCGCGGTCGTTGTCCACAGGATAGATACCAGTGACAGCAGCAATCGGGCAGGGCAGCTCTTCGAAGTCGATGGTCACCTCGAAGTCTTCGCAAGTGGAGGAAGCCACCAGATAGTAGGTGCCAGCCAACACGTTCAGACCTTCGATGACGGGACCGGCGCTGAAGCCGTGTTCGGTGGGATCGACAGGATCAGGACCAGGACCTGGAGTGCTGGGAGCGGTGATCACAACATCGTCGATATTGACGCGGAACTGGTCAACGCTGTTGAAGTGACGGATGGCCACATAACCGGTTTGACCAGCGTAGGCGCTGAGGTCGATGGTGTATTGGATATAAGCACCTTGTACACGATTGCCGCTACGGGTATCCGAGGTGGGAAGACCGTTACGGCTCATCGGAACCGTCCACGAGCTCAGAGTCGTGAAGGCCGAAGCACTGGTGTTGCTGGTCGTGGAGACGGCCACACCGATTGTCTCAGGATATGCATCTTGGTTGCAAGCCCAGAAGGTGAGGGTGCCGCCAAGTTGCACTTGAGGCGTAACGAGGTAGTTGTCAGGATAGAGCACGGCACCATTGTAAGAAGCGGAAGTGGCAATACCATAGCCGCTGTGACCTGGGATGGTTTCGATATTCAGGCCATACCAGTCGTTGCCGTCGCCATCGGCGTCGATGGTGGTCCAACCAGTGGGCAGGGCGTTGTCATCCGTCACACTTTCGAAGTTGTCGCTGAAGACCACGTCGTCGCGGTTGCCAGCCATCAGGCGGCCACCGTCGAAGACGATGTTGTCGACTGCGAAGTAGTCGCCAGTGGGGTTCACGCTACCGTCCTTTTCGTAGATCCAGGTGAAGGTGTGTTCGCCAGCGGCCACATCAGCGCTGAAGCTGTTCCAAGCTTGGACAGCACCATAGCGGAATTGCTCGACACCGTCGATCTGGAAGATGCACTTGTCCCAAACGGTATAGCCATTGCCTCCTTCGCCAGCGGCAAAGTAGTCGAAGCTCACGGTACCGGCGGCGGTGTAGTTCACCGTGGTAGAGCACTGGGATTGGCCATAACTAACACCAGCGCAGTTGCTCTTCATGCCATAGGTGCCACCGTGTGCAACGTTTGCACCAGTGCTGACCACCCAAGGATAGGCGCTGTTGTTGGTAAAGTTGTTGAACTGGCTGAAGTTGCCGGTTTCGAAGTCGATGCTGGTGTAGGCACCAGTAGTAGAACCACCGTCATTATGGAACGGACGGCCATCGTAGTAGTTGTTGGCCATCGGACCAGCTTCGCCATTGAAGTTGGCAGGATAGAGAACCACCTTGCCGTTCACTTCGTCGCCTTCGCATTCGCCATCGCTGACGTAGGCGTTCAGCATCATGGCGTGGTTAAGCGTGAAGGTCATGACAGCATCATAGCCATCAGGAATGTTTTCAGCGAAGTCGGGCAGGTCATAGTTGGCGTGCAGCTCGTAAGGAGCAGCCTGGTTGGCTTGGTTCCACATCTCGGAAGTCCACATGCTCCAATCCTCTTCAACATTGATGTTGGTGATGCGGAAGGCCGTTTCGACCACATCCGGGCAATAAGGAGTATAAGGAGCAGCAATGATCTGATAGAGGTGCGTGCTGCGCTCGGTGGTGTTCACGGCCAGCAGGCTGTTGATTTCCTCAGTGTCGGTCCAATCGGTATTGGTGTTGATGTAGAGGTCAACGCCAGGACGACCGGTGGCGGTCACGGTGAAGGGATATTCAGTGGTCTCTTCGTCCATGCTGAAGTAGCCGTTGTTGTGCAGGAAGTCGATCACGACAACCTCAACGTCTTCTTCGCCGTCGTTGTAGAGTTGGAAGTGATAGGGCTCCATCCAAGCGCCGTTAGGACGTTCGATGAGGAGGCGGTCAACGCTTTCGTAGGCATTGTCACCCACGCCATAGGTCGACAGGGTGTGCAGACCTTCCTCATAGGGATAGTACGCGGTGGTGTAAATCATAACAGAGCCCACCGGGAATGGAAAACCTTGGGCCGTTTCCGGAGTAATAATAGTAGCTATGAGGATATTCTCTGCTGAACCATTAATGTAAGCATCAATAATGGGGAGGATAAACCCTATGGGGGTAGTCATCTGCGAAGTGGGGATGAATTCATAACCCTCATTGGGAACCAAACTGAATCCCCAATAGTAATCTCTATCAGCAAGGTTGTAGATAGGATCGGGGTTCATCTCGCGGAATGGAAGTGTAACACCATGAGGCAGTGAGAACCATCCGGCATTCAGGAGGGTGTAATTGGCATCCTCAGGGAGGGTCACTTCTTGAGCGACGGGTTGTCCCCAAACGGGCTCAACAAAGTCGTTGATGTAGACCTCAGTGATGCGCTCGAGGCCAGAACCTTCGGTCAAAGTCACATTGATTTCGATATCGTCGAGACCAACGCCATAGCCATAGCTGTCTTCCATCAAGAAACCAATCTGGTAGTTATTGGCAAAACCAGTGAGTTGGATTTCTCCCATCTCAGTCCATGAAGAATGGGCAGAAGTGGTGTAGTAGAGCTCTTGCCATGCGCCACCGTTCACGCGGTAGTAAACACCGAAATAGTCGGTGTCGCCAGCCCAGCTGCGGTTGATGAACCAGCAGTTGATGGTGCCTTCTGTCGCATTGGCAAAGTCGTACATCGGGGAGACCAGATAGGTCATGTTTCCGGTAGAGTTGTGAGTAATCAAGGCATTGTAGCTGCCGCTGTGGGCGCCAGTGCTGGTGGAGTAATCACCAGTACCAACGGTCCAACTGCCGTTACCTTCAACAGTCCAACCTGCAGGCATAGCATTGTCTTCGAAATCGATGATTTCGGAAAACTCAGTAGTGCCACCACCAGGCGTATAGTCGAAGGTGGTCTTCGGCAGGAAGTTACGCTGATTGAAAGAGGCGCTAGCAGGGCTAGAGCCGTTGTAACCAGCGGCAGAAGCGCCAGTCACAGTTTCACCATACCAATAGGCGGAGCTGTAGGTGCCCGTGTAAGTCTCATAGATACCCACGAGCAGATTGCCGCCATTGTAAGTGTAAGGCGTGGTGAAGTTAATGGTTACTTGGATCTCTCCACCAGCAGCATCAACGGCACCATCGTAAACGATAGTGGCATCCGTCATGCCAATGTAGGAGCTAAGGGTGGTGTTGCTCACTTCCTTCAGGTAGACCTGGAAGTTAGCCACACCCCAAGAGCTGGTGGTGGAGGTACCTGACTTATAGAACGTCAGGCTGTTAATGGTCGCGCCGGACATGACATTCAACTCAGAGGCGGGATAAATCATCTCGCTTCTGGTGTAGTCGTCCACCCACAAACCATAGAACGGTACATAAGTGTCCGTGGCAGTACCATCATGGACAGTCAGTACCTCTGCTCTCACCAAGCCAGTAACGGCAAGCAAGAGCATCATCATCAAAGAAAATACTTTCTTTTTCATAATGAATTGAATTTGGTTAATAATTTAGTGAATTGATTAAATTGATTGATTTGTTTGTTGTTTCGTTGACTATAAATGCGAATTGCATCGCCCCAAATCGGCACGATGGCAGCTATTTTCCTAAGCATGAAAATTGCATTCGAATGCATAGCAAACGCGTTTGTTTTTAAATGTACGTACACCAATAAGACGCATAAAACAGGTTTTACCCCTAGGAAATTATTATCCTTCTAGGGTAAAATTTATGGATTTATAGGATAAAATGATGATTTATGGCTTGCAGATGTACATTTGGCAATGGCGGCAGTCGAATTCCAAACGGAAGGTTTGGTTGCCGTGACGCAAAAACAAATCCCCCTGTAGGGAAGCACCGCGTGCGTCCGTGGCACCGCGTGCGTCCATTTGACGCAGGCACATGCCGTTGGCAAAACGGATGCAATGGTGGCAGGTCATCAGATGGTCAGGGATGGCGTCGGGATCGACTACCCCACCCTGCTGGCGTCCGTTTTCATCTGCGGCGGACACACGCGGTGTGTCCGTACAACGTGTTTCCCGTTGCGATTGGTGGTGTTCCACCAAAGCATCAGTCAATTGTTCCACCAATTGGCGTTTCATCTCGCCAATCACCGAGGCGGGGATGAGGCGCGGTTCTGTGAAACGCAATTCCAGGTTGACAGGGAGGAAGGGCGTGTCGCCCCATTGCAGGGCCTTGCGACGGATGTTGTCGGTGGCCTTTTCGGGGTTGGTGGCAGGAATTTTTTCGTAAATCACGGAAACGGCGTCACCGTTTCCGTGATTTACGAAAAATTCATAGCCTGTTTCCGTTTCGGCCAGCACCAAATCGATGGCGATTTTGCGGTTGCCCGTAGAGGCCTCCACCTGTTTCTGCCATTCGATGTCGTAATTGCGGTAGATTTTCGCGCCGCGGTGGGCGCCGTGGGGACGGTTGCATGAAACCGTGGTAGAGACGCACGGCCGTGCGTCTCTATCATGGACCACATCGGCGCGAATCCCTATCAATTCGTCGTTTTCATTCAAAAAACACAAACCATCGCCGTTGTGCAGGGTTTTGTCCGTGTCGATTTCCATGCGGAGGGGATTGCACCAGGCCACCTCGCCGATGTATTCGCCCATGGATTTCGGCGTGAAAGGCGAATCGATGCCCTTCTGCCGCCCGTTGATGAAGAAATCCGTGAAACCACGATTGAAGGATTTTTCGGGGTTGACCTCAAATGTAGAGACGTGGCGCGCCGCGTCTCTACAAGAGGATTGTATGTATTCCGGACGACGTTCAAAGATTTCGTCCAATTTCTGGCGATAATACGCCGTGACGTTTTTCACATAATCGGCATCCTTCATGCGCCCTTCGATCTTGAAACTGGTGATGCCGGCATCCATCAGTTCCTCCAGATGCGCGCTGTTGTTGAGGTCTTTCAGGCAGAGCAGGTGGCGGTTTTTGATGAGGACGTTGCCCTCGGCGTCGAGCAGGTCGTAAGGCAGACGGCAGGGCTGGGCGCAGGCACCACGGTTGGCGCTACGGTTGCCGATATATTGGCTGAGATAGCACTGCCCACTGTGGCTGACGCACAAGGCACCGTGGACGAAGAACTCCAACGGCACGGTGGTCTTTTCCCTTATCGCGCGGATTTCCTTGAGGCTCAGCTCACGGCCCAAGACGACCTGGCTGAAGCCTAGTTGTTCGAGCTGTTGCACCCTCTCGAGGGTGAGGTTGTCGCACTGCGTGCTGGCGTGCAACGGGATGGGCGGCAAGTCGAGGTCGAGGAGCTGCATGTCCTGAACGATGAGCGCGTCAACGCCGGCGTTCCAGCAGTCGTAGGCCAGCTGTCGGGCGCGTTCCAGCTCATTAATATATAATAAGGTGTTGAGGGTGACGTAGACCTTCGCATCGTAGAGGGCGGCATGGCGGCAGAGACGTTCGATGTCAGCGATGCTGTTGGAGGCCTTCTCGCGGGCGCCGAACGACGGTCCGCCGATGTAGACAGCATCCGTACCGTGGTTGATGGCAGCGATGCCCACCTCGGCATCCTTGGCAGGTGATAGCAGTTCTATCTTCTTCGTAATCATGCCGCAAAAATAGGCATTTTCGGCACGATGCGGAAGAAATTGACCATGTCAAATTATTATTTCCTATTTTTGCAGGTTATTTACCTCTAAATGAAAGCCAACGTCAAGGTCATATTGTTTGCCCTCACCGCCGTCCTGTTGTTCCTCTTCCCGATACAGCAGGCCACGGGGCTTTTCAAGTTCAAGAAGCTGTATGGTGTGACGGAAGAGAAGCCCAAGCCGCAACTGACGGCACAACATTGGCTGGACAACAGCTTTCAGGCCGATGCCGAGGCCTACCTGCAACAAAATTATGGCTTTCGGGAGCCACTGACACGCCTTTACAACCAATACCTCTGGGATTGCTACGGGCTGACTTTCGCCAAAGAAAGGAACTGGGTCTTCGTCAGCGACGATGGATGGTATTACGAATCGAGTTACGTGCAGGAATATTACGAAGGCTGCTCATGGAAATTTGCCAGCGATTCTTCGCAGATGGCGAATATCCTTGGCAGAGAGGCACTTATGATTTCCCAAACCCAACAAATTCTTGACAGCCTTGGTGTCCACCTCTTTGTGTTGCTGGAGCCTGGGAAAGAATTAATCTATCCCGAGCATATCCCTGCCAACACGCGATACCAGCACGACAAGGTGTTCTCCGCCCATGAGTTTTTGCACCAACGTTTCGAGGAATTAGGCATCCACTATATTGACGCGGGTGAATGGTTCCAGCAGATGAAGGATACCGTCGACTTCCCCTTGTTTCCGCAAACGGGAACACACTGGAGCAACCTGGCCGCCATGTATGTGGCCGACAGCCTCATCCGCTACATGGAAGACTTGGGCAACGTCAACATTTTGAATTTCGAGATTGGGGAAAATTTCGTCAGGACCAAAGAGCCTGACAACGACCTGGAAGAATGGCTGAACCTGATGCGCCCTCTGAAAGGCGAGCCCAACTATTACGCCAAGACCCCCATCGTGGACGACCCCACCTCCGTGAAGCCTAGACTCATCACCATCGGCGACTCGTTCTACTGGAACATCCTCAACCACGCGCCATTCAAGAGAATCTTCGGCAGCGTCCCCTATTGGTATTATTTCAGCACCATCTATTTCGACGGCCCCGAGGTGCATGTCGCCGACATCGACCTGCTCGAAAAGGTGACGGGGGCCGACTTCATCATGCTGGCCTACAGCACGCCACAGCAATACGAGATGAGCAACGGCTTCGCCCAGCGCTTCCTGATGGAATGGTGCTACGACGAAGAAGAACTTGAGCCTTTGAAACAGAAGATGAAGGAACGCATCAGCAACGACAAACCCTGGATGGACGGTATCATCAAAAAAGCCGAAACCATAGGCGTTCCCATAGATTCTATCCTGAACATGGAGACCGCCTATTTCATCACCAAGCGTCCCGATGCCTGCTTCCCCGCCTTGGGCGACAGCATCCCGCTCAAACGGTCGAGCAGAGCCGAGCAAATCCTAACACAAAAGAGCCGTACCGATGAATAGCCGCATCCAAGTCATATTGTTCGCCTTGACCGCCCTGTTGCTGTTTGCCTCCGCGATACAACAACAGACGGGACTCTGCAAGTTCAAGGAGCTGAGTGGAGTGGTCTATTCGAACCCCAAACCCGAATTGACTTGGCGCAACTTCATCAACTGCGGCTTGCAGGACTCGACCGAGGCCTACCTGCAACAAAACTTCGGCTTCCGCGAGCCGCTGACGCGCTTCTACAACCAAACGGAGTGGACTTTGTTCCGCTATTCGCAAGTGGCCGAGGACAAACGCATCGTCATCACCCGCGACAACTGGATCTTTGAGCCATGGAACGTGGAAGAATACTACCAAAGCCTCACCAATGAATTTGCCAAAGACTCGACAGAGCTGGTCGAAAAGCTGGAAGACGAGGCGCAAAGGTTGCTCAAAGTCCAACAGTTGCTGGAGCCTTACAACACCCGCCTCTTCGTGGCCCTGCTGCCTGGCAAAGAACTGGTTTGTGCCGAACACCTGCCCGAAAACCCAGGTTATCTCAAGAAAAAGACCCTCACGGCATACGAGTTCTACAGGACACGCTTCAAGGAGCTGGGCGTCAACCATATCGACCTGGGCGAGTGGTTCGTGCAGATGAAAGACACGGTAAGCTATCCGCTGTTTCCGCAGACGGGCACCCACTGGAGCAACCTCGCCGCCATCCACAGCGCCGACACCCTCATCCGCTACATGGAACACCTGAGCGACTCCAACATGGTCAACATCACCATAGGCGATGTCTACCAGCGCACCCTCAAGCCCGACGACGACCTCGAAAGCCTGATGAACCTCATCTGGCCCATACAGAAAGCACCCAATTTCCTCGTGCCCACCTGTTACGACTTCGACACTACGGCGTGGCGTCCGAAACTCATCACCGTCGGCGACTCATTCTATTGGAACATCCTCAGCTACACGCCCGTGTGGGATGTGTTCGAGGGTGTCCCCTATTGGTATTACTTCAGCACCGTCTATTTCGGCTGCGACGACTTGTATAAGACCCGCAATATCAACGACTTGGACGTGCTACAGGAGGTCATCGACGCCGATTTCGTCATGCTCGCCTACTCCACCGTATCGTTATACAAGATGAGCAACGGCTTCTCGGAGCGGCTGCTCAAAGAATTGGAACAAAAACAAAACGA
>LXOW01421340.1_pt1 | contig 17772 bp, 14 predicted proteins | sample 1368591 | NCBI WGS metagenome assembly LXOW01 (sample SAMN04884650, study PRJNA319009) | bovine gut metagenome | isolation source: Cow rumen | host: Bos taurus | place: Italy: Legnaro (PD) | collected 2014-07-09 | reverse complement strand
ATGACCGATGAGACTTGACAAGATGTCATGCATAAAATCAAAAAGCAGCCGAAAAGGAAGAATACCCATCAGTGTTAAACTCTAAGTGGGAATCAATAGAACCCACCTTACTCAATAATGGAAGAAAATCAGAACAAAGAGACGAATTACACTGGCAGTAGCATTCAAGTGCTCGAAGGCCTTGAGGCTGTGCGCAAACGCCCTGCGATGTACATAGGCGACATCTCAGAGAAGGGTTTGCATCACCTTGTCAATGAGACCGTAGACAACTCTATCGACGAGGCCATGGCCGGCTACTGCACCGACATTCAGGTAACAATCAATGAGGACAACTCCGTTACGGTAGAGGATAATGGCCGCGGTATTCCCGTAGATGAACACCCCAAGATGCATAAGTCTGCACTGGAGGTAGTCATGACGGTACTGCATGCAGGCGGCAAATTTGACAAGGGCTCATATAAGGTTTCCGGCGGCCTGCACGGTGTGGGCGTAAGCTGTGTCAACGCTTTGTCAACACACATGATATCACAGGTGTTCCGTGACGGCAAGATATATCAGCAGGAATACGAGAAGGGTAAGCCACTATACCCCGTGAAGATCGTCGGCGAGACCGAGAAGCGCGGCACGCGTCAGCAGTTCTGGCCCGACAACACCATCTTTACCACTACTACATACAAATATGACATCGTAGCACGACGCATGAGGGAGCTGGCATTCCTCAATGCCGGCATCACCATAACGCTTACCGACAAGCGCCCCAACGAAGAGGGTGAACTGAGAAAACCAGAGGTGTTCCATGCGAAGGAAGGTCTGAAAGAGTTCGTGCGCTACGTTGACCGTCACCGCACAAGCCTCATCGGTGACCCTATCTACCTTAAGACAGAGAAGAACAGTACGCCGATAGAGATTGCCCTGATGTATAACACCGATTATTCGGAGAACATCCATTCATACGTAAACAACATCAACACTATCGAAGGCGGCACACACCTTACCGGCTTCCGCATTGCACTGAGCCGTTCACTGAAGAAATATGCCGACGAGGACGATGCGCTGAAGAAGCAGATAGAGAAAGCCAAAATAGAGATTGCCCCTGATGACTTCCGCGAGGGACTCACTGCGATTATCTCTGTGAAGGTGGCAGAGCCACAGTTTGAGGGCCAGACGAAGACGAAGCTGGGTAACAGCGAGGTCAACGGTGCCGTACAGCAAGCCGTGGGAGAGGCTATGGGCATCTACCTTGAGGAGCATCCGAAAGAGGCTCATCAGATATGCGAGAAGGTTATTCTTGCAGCTACAGCACGCATAGCAGCCCGCAAAGCCCGTGAGAGCGTACAGCGCAAGAGCCCGATGGCCGGAGGAGGTCTGCCCGGTAAGCTGGCCGACTGCTCAAGCCGCGACCCGAAGAAGACAGAGATATTCCTTGTGGAGGGTGACTCCGCAGGCGGTTCAGCAAAGCAGGGCCGCGACCGCCACACACAGGCCATCCTTCCGCTGCGCGGTAAGATACTGAATGTAGAAAAGGTACAGTGGCACAAGGTGTTCGAGGCTGAGTCAGTAAACATCATACTGCAGGCCATTGGCGTGCGTTTTGGTGTGGACGGCGAGGACTCAAAGACCGCAAACATCGAGAAGCTGCGCTATGACAAGATTATCATCATGACCGATGCCGATGTCGATGGCTCACACATCGACACCCTCATCATGACACTGTTCTTCCGCTTCATGCCACAAGTGATACAGGAGGGACACCTGTACATCGCTACTCCTCCTCTGTACCAGTGCACATACAAGAATCACAAGGAATACTGCTATACGGAAGAAGATCGTCTGCGCTTCATCGACACTTACTGCGCTGGTGACGCCGACGATACCAAACTGCACACTCAGAGATATAAAGGTCTTGGCGAGATGAACCCCGAGCAACTGTGGGACACCACCATGAACCCTGAGACCCGCCTGCTGAAACAGGTGACGATACAGAATGCTGCCGAGGCAGACGAAATATTCTCTATGCTTATGGGCGATGATGTGGAGCCTCGACGTGTCTTCATCGAAGAGAACGCCACATACGCCAATATTGATGCGTAATTGCTATACCCTAACCCTTTAACCACCCACAAGCGATATGGCAAAAGACAAAAACATCCTACCAATCTCCATTGAGCGCCTTAAGGAGCTCTACAACCTGCCGCATCTGGATAATGACCTGCTACTGATAGATTCGCTGCATGCGCTGCCAGTATTCCAAAATGCACGACGCATGTCGCTATGTCTGTATATCGGCGTGTGCACAAGCGGAGTCGTAACACTTAATGTTAATGGAAAGCGACGTGCACAGAGCCATCAGCAGGTAATGCTTATCACAGAAGAATCTGTCATCACCGACATAAGATATAGCGATGACTTCGACGGAATAGCCTTCTTGGTGTCTTACAGCCTCTTGCAAGACATCTTACGGGATGTGCGCAATATGAGCGACCTGTTCCTATTGTCGCATAACCATCCGGTTTTCACCCTCACACCAGAGGAGATGAAGAGTGCAGGGAATTATTTCCATTCCATCCTGCAACATATCAACGAAAAGGACAAACTATATCGCACGGAGATAATACGCCTCACCATGCTCACAATGATATATGACGTGGCCAGTGCCTTCAACCGCGCTATAGACAAACCAGGCAAGAACGAGAAACAGTCAAGGGCAGAACAACTGTTTGTGGAATTTGTTCAGAGAGTGGAACATAATTTCCGCGAAAAACGGCAGGTGCAGTGGTATGCCCAGCAAATGGACCTCACACCTAAGTATCTGTGTGAGATAGTAACAACGGTGAGTCGCAGGTCACCGAACGAATGGATAGACAAATTCGTGACATCAGAGATGCGCAATCTCCTGCGGCACACCAATATGAAGATGAACGAGATAGCTCAGGCGATGCATTTCCCAACACAGTCGTTCTTCGGAAAGTACTTCAAGGAGAACGTCGGGGTTTCACCATCCGACTATCGTAACGGCAAAGAGCGCACAAGCTAATTTAACCGCTGCATTATGATTGTTCAAATAGGTGATGTCCTCGTTTCTTCCGAAATACTGACAGAGCATTTCTGCTGTGATCTTTCAAAATGCAAAGGAGCCTGTTGCATTGAGGGAGACGCCGGAGCGCCCATAACCATTGATGAGTTGGAACAGATAGAACTGAACCTTGACGAAGTGAGGCACCAGCTATCTGTTCCCGCTCAGCTTGTCATAGCTGCTCAGGGAGTAGCCTACAGCGACAAAGATGGGGAAATGGTCACATCTATCGTAAATGGTAAGGACTGCGTATTTACATGTTATCAGGACATTACCCTACATTCAGAGGACAATGAAAAAGGAGAGGGAACATCCACGAAGAACACCGATGAAACCGTAAAAAACTGTTGTCTATGTGCTTTTGAACGTGCTTTCCGTGAGGGAAAGACAAAATGGTGCAAGCCAATCTCTTGTGCACTCTACCCTATACGCGAAAGCAAACTGAGCAATGGACTCACTGCAATAGTATATCACCGTTGGAATATATGTAAAGATGCAGTAACGAAAGGTCACAAACAAAACACTAAAATATATCAGTTCCTCAAAGATCCGCTAATTAAGCGTTTCGGAACTGAATGGTATGAGGCTCTGTGCATAGCCGCAAAGGAAATAGGGGAATAGACTTCACCATTGTATCGGAGTAAGTCCCTGTTGCTGCAACCATACGTTACACGATGAGAAATGTCTGTTGCCAAACCATCCTCCGCGGTTGGCGGATAGTGGTGAAGGATGAACGGACTCCAAGACAAGATGCTTGCTTCGGTCTATCAAAGATGCCTTGCTGCGTGCGTATCCACCCCATAAGATGAATACCACATGGTCTTTCTCGTCAGAAACCTTCTTAATCACAGCATCAGTGAATGTCTCCCACCCATGACGCTGATGGGAACCGGCCAGATGTTCACGCACGGTAAGCGTGGCATTGAGCAGGAAAACACCCTGCGAAGCCCATCGGCGCAGACTTCCATCATACATTTTTCTTCCCATTTCATCGGTGATAATGGCAGGTACACAACCTGTATCAGACTTTACCTCCTTAAAGATGTTAACCAGTGATGGCGGGAGCGCTATACCAGTCTTCACCGAGAAGCATAGTCCCTCTGCCTGACCAGGACCATGGTAAGGGTCCTGCCCTAGGATAACGACCTTGACATTGTCAAGCGGACACAGATTAAAGGCATTGAAAATCTCCTTCCCTGGAGGATAACATACAAACTGTCTGTACTCGTCGTGGACGAATACAGACAGTTTGTGGAAATATTCCTTATCAAATTCTTCGGCCAGGGCCTTACCCCATGATGCCTCTATCTTTACCATAGGGCTATTGATAATAGTAAGTTAGCTAATACAGAAGCAGCCTTTAGTCGGTGATAAGATTCTCACCGGTCATATCGGCAGGCTGCTCCATACCCAGGATATGCAGTATGGTTGGTGCCACATCGGCCAGACGACCATCCTTGATAGTGGCTGAATTGTTGTCCGTCACATAGATACAAGGCACAGGATTCAGCGAGTGGGCGGTGTTTGGAGTGCCATCGGCATTGATAGCGTTATCGGCATTGCCATGATCAGCAATGATGATAGCCTCATAACCAGTGGCCTTTGCTGCCTCTATCACGTCGCGAACACAGTTGTCTACAGCAACGACAGCCTTAGCGATAGCATTGTATACACCAGTGTGTCCTACCATATCACCATTGGCAAAGTTGACAACGATGAAATCGTAGATATCCTTCTTGATATTCTCTACCAGTTTCTCCTTAACCTCGTATGCTGACATCTCAGGCTGAAGGTCGTAAGTAGCCACCTTTGGTGATGCAACGAGAACACGGTCCTCACCATCAAAGGGTGCCTCGCGGCCTCCGTTGAAGAAGAATGTAACATGTGCATACTTCTCCGTCTCAGCAGTATGAAGCTGCTTCTTACCCTGGGTAGAGAGGTATTCTCCAAGAGTATTTGTGACATTCTCCTTGGGGAAAAGGATGCCGACACCCTTGAACGATGCGTCATAAGGCGTCATGCAATAGTACTTCAGGCTCTTGATGGTTTGCATTCCCTCTTCGGGCATATCCTGCTGCGTCAGTACCTGAGTGAGCTCCTTGGCGCGGTCGTTGCGGAAATTAATGAAGATGACGACATCGCCTTCCTCTATCTTACCGTTAACAGTAGCATTGGTAATAGGCTTTATGAATTCATCGGTAACGCCCTCGTCGTATGACTCCTGCATAGCAGCTACCATATCGTTGGCAGCCTTGCCCGTAGCAGAAGTGATGAGGTCATAGGCCTCTTTAACACGGTTCCAACGTTTGTCGCGGTCCATAGCATAGAAACGACCTACGATGGATGCGATATTGGCATCGTTCTTCTTACACTCTTCCGTCAGCTGCTCTATGAAGCCTTTGCCTGACTTGGGGTCTGTATCGCGACCGTCCATGAAACAGTGTACAAACACCTGCTGGGACAGTCCATATTCCTTGCCTACCTCAATGAGTTTGAAGAGATGGTCGAGTGAAGAATGCACACCGCCATTTGATGTAAGACCCATGAGGTGAAGCTTCTTGCCGTTCTCCTTGGCATAGGTATAGGCCTCCTTCACCTGGGGGTTCTGGCTGATAGAGCCGTCAGCGCACGCACGGTTAATCTTTACCAGGTCCTGATATACAATACGTCCGGCACCAATGTTGAGGTGACCCACCTCTGAGTTACCCATCTGACCATCAGGAAGACCAACGTCTTCGCCTGAAGCCTGAAGCTGTGAATGACTGCTTACAGCTGTGAGATAGTCAAGATAAGGCGTTGGGGTGTTATAAATCACGTCACCCTTGCCGTGTTTTCCGATTCCCCATCCATCGAGAATCATAAGAAGTGCTTTCTTTGCCATTGTGATTTTTATCTTAAAATTTCCAATTTTACCAATTTGCGTGCAAAGGTACGACTTAGTTGCGAGATATGCAAGAAAACCAAACTGTTTTTTTGCATATTCAACAATAACCACGCATCTCAGACGCATACCAAACCTTTATTTGGGTCAAAGTAAAGGTGCCGGAAAATTGTTAAATATCTAAAAATTTGATATTTTATATAAAAAAGTGGAGAAAAGTGGGGGAAAGTGGGGAATTTTTTGTACCTTTGCCGACAGTATTGATTACATTTATAAATAAGAACGTAAGAACCTCGTAGATAAGCTCATGAGATTTCTCGGAAACATAGAGGCTAAGACCGATGCCAAGGGCCGTGTATTCCTTCCTGCAGTATTCAGAAAAGTGCTGCAGACGGAAGGTGTAGAGCAATTGGTTATCAGGAAAGACGTGCATGAGAAATGCCTCGTTCTCTATCCGGAAACTGTCTGGGTGGAACAGATGGAGTCCATGCGCAGCCGTCTAAACCGCTGGAACCGTCAGCATCAGCAGATTTTCAGACAGTATGTCAGCGAGGTAGAATCAGTAGTCCTTGATGCCAATGGACGTTTTCTGTTGTCGAAGCGCCTCTTGGAGGTGGCAGGCATAGACCAGATGGTACGTTTCATCGGCGTGGGAAACACGATAGAAATATGGGCAGTAACCGATGATGACAAGCCATTCATGGCAGAGGAAGACTTCGGTAAAGCCTTGGAATCCATTATGGGGAAAGACGATAATATCGCTTTCTGATGTCAAGACAACATGAGTAAGAAGCCCGACACCACATCAGCCATCAACGTACTGCCGACATACCACGTGCCGGTGTTGCTGAACGACAGCGTGGACGGGCTCGACATCAAACCCGGTGGGATATATGTCGATGTGACATTCGGTGGCGGTGGCCACAGCAGGGAAATCCTGCGACGCCTGACAGAGGCCGACAACAAGAATGGTAACGGCACAATGGGGCATCTCTACTCTTTTGACCAGGACGAGGATGCAGAGCGCAACATCACGATGGACGAGCGCTTCACCTTCGTAAGGAGCAACTTCAGATATCTGAAGAACTGGATGAGGTTTCATGGCGTAGAGCAGATTGACGGCCTTTTGGCTGACCTGGGTGTCTCCTCTCACCACTTTGACGACGAGACGCGCGGTTTCTCCTTCCGCTTCGATGCGCCCCTCGATATGCGCATGAACAAACGGGCAGGGCTTACTGCTGCTGAGATATTAAACACGTATGATGAACAGCATCTTGCTGATGTGCTGTATCTATACGGAGAGTTGAAGAACTCCCGGAAGATAGCCGGCGATATAGTAAAAGCCCGGGAAAGAGACAGGATATCCACCACGTTGGACCTACTTGCCGCCATCCACTGTAAGTGGCAACCGAACAGCTCGGAGGATGGTGCCATAGACGTTGAGCCGCATGACAAGAAAAACCTTGCAAGGCTCTTTCAGGCATTGAGGATAGAGGCAAACCATGAGATGGATGCCCTCAAGGAGATGCTGCTTGCGGCTACGGAACTGCTCAAGCCTGGTGGCAGGCTCAGCGTGATAACCTATCACAGTCTGGAAGACCGAATGGTGAAGAACGTCATCAAAAGCGGAAATATTGAAGGTAGGCGCACCACTGATTTCTATGGCAGGGTCACTGCCCCATTAAGAGCTGTCAACAACAAAGTGATAGTGCCGTCGAACGAGGAACAGACGAGCAACCCCCGCTCGCGGAGTGCAAAACTCCGCATTGCGGTTAAGGTGGGTTCTTGCGCTCCGTAGGTGCTCAGGCGCGAGCGGAACTATTAATTGGCTTTGACATGTTTTTGATTTTGTTTCGAGGGCAGAGTGGCTTATCTAACTGACAGTATGCACCGAAAGAAAACAAAAAGATGACAAACCGAGAGTTTAATTAATCACTACGGTGGGAATTAATAGAACCCGCCTAAAGAAGGAAAAAACATTGTTAATGCATAAGGAAGACGACATAAAAGACAAGGACGTTCTCTCTGACGACCTGCAGTCAAAGGCTGAAGGACAACCCCAGGGAGCGGAGCCCGATACCGCAGACGGAAGTACGTTGGTATGGGAGAATGATGATGTTCTCCCCGACGACTCCGCCCCCAAGGCTCCCGCACCAAAACTCGGCGTACTTGGCGACAAGACGATAGAGGACGTCATAGCCCGTGAGGCCAAGGAGGAACAGGATGTTTCTTCTCCCTTCTCTATCTCCCGAACCCTGGGCGGTGTCATCATTGCCCGAGCTGTGCAGAGACAGATAGGACTGGTACTACTCGTATGCGCGTTCCTTATTATATATATAAGCAACCGATATCTTTGTCAGAAGAAAATGGTAGAGATAGCGAAAGTAGAGCGCAAGATGCGCGATGCCCACAATAAAGCGGTTGCCTGCACCAGCATGCTGACAGAGAAAAGCAGGGAAAGTAACGTCATGCGACTCCTCAGCAGTTATGGCGACAGTACTCTGACAATACCCCGTGAGCCTCCGTTCCTCATACGTGTGCAAGAATAAGACACAACAGGAGTGAGAGATAAAGGGACGCTGCCAAGAGAGAATAAGATAGTACAAAGGAAGAGAATCAGTTAGAGAATAGATAGTATAAAGGAATAGGTTAGTTAATATAAACACAAAAACATACATGGCTTCATACGATAACAATAAATCGACCTTACGCTACACCATCTTTGCGGTACTGCTTACGATGGTGGCAGTAGCCGTGCTTGCCAAGGGGTTCTATATAATGACTGTCCAGCGTGCTTACTGGAGCGCCGTTGACTCGCTGGTGAAGCGTGACAGCATTCCGATGAAGCCCATGCGAGGCACCATCTTCGGTGAGAACGGTCAGCAACTGGCTTGCAACCTGCCGGAATATCGTATGCACATGGACTTTGTGGCTCTGCAGGAGAGCAAGGCCGACACGCTGTGGCACGACTCTTTAGGCAATGACACAAAGGTGCTTGACACTATATGCAATGAACTGCATAACCTCTTCCCTCATAAGTCTGCCGCCGACTTCAGGGCTCATCTGAAGGAGGGCTACGCAAAGAAGAGCCGCTATTGGCCCATCGTGAAGCAACGCGTAGACTTCAACACTTTCAAGAAGGTGAAGGCACTGCCTATCTTCCGCCTCAGACCGGGCATCGGTGGCTTCACGTCCGATGAGTATATGGTGCGCACCCGTCCCTACGGCTCGCTGGCATCGTCGGTCATTGGCGACACCTACAAGGAAAAAGGCACTGCGTTTTCAGGTCTGGAACTGGCCTACGACACCATCCTTAAAGGACGTGCGGGCTTCATGCATCGCCGCAAGGTGCTTGATACCAATGTGAATATCGTCGATTCCAACGCTGTCAACGGCATGGATATCGTGACTACGATAGACGTAGGCATTCAGGATTTGGCCGAGCGTTCACTCATCAAGGAGCTGAAGAAAGACGGAGCCTATACTGGTGTGGCCATTGTCATGGAGGTTGAGACGGGTGACATCAAGGCCATGGTGAATATGGATCTTGACAGAGAGACTGGCGAATACCGTGAAGGCCGCAACCATGCCATTGCCGACCTGCTTGAGCCTGGCTCTGTATTTAAGACTGCCAGCTTCTTCGTAGGCCTCGACGATGAGGTCATCGACACCACGATGCTCATCGATACCGGGTGTGGCATACGCGAGATGTATGGCGCGAAGATGAGAGACCACAACTGGCATCGCGGCGGATATGGAGTCATCAATGTGCCCAAGGCACTGCAGGTGAGTTCCAACATTGGAGTCAGTGCCCTTATAGACAAATATTATCACAGCAGACCCGAGAAGTTCGTGGAGGGGTTGAGGCGGATAGGCATTGCCGAAGACCTCAAGCTGCCTTTCAGCGAATATGAGCCTCCGCGCATTCGTATGCCAAAGAAGAACGACCGCGGACAGTGGCTCAACTGGAGTGCAACAGCCCTTCCGTGGATGAGTATCGGCTATGAGACGCAGGTGCCGCCCATCTCTGTCGTTACATTCTATAACGCAATAGCCAACGACGGCAAGATGGTAAGACCTCGTTTCGTAAAGCGCATAGAGAATGACGGCGAGATAGTAAGGGAGTTCCCCGTGCAAGTGATAAAGGAGAAAATATACAAAAACGAAAAGGCGTTGCGCGAGATACAGGACATCCTCTATCAGGTAGTGTCCATCGGACTTGGCAAAAGAGCCGGATCGCCAAACTTCGGAGTATCGGGCAAGACGGGCACGGCCCAAAAGGCATCAGGAGGCGGCTACAAGAACGGCACCGTCAACTATCTCCTCTCCTTCTGCGGATATTTCCCCTCGGGCAAAGATCCCAAGACGGGTGAGCGCATCAAGCCAAAATACTCTTGCATCGTATGTATCCACAAGGCAGGCCTGCCTGCTTCTGGCGGTACGATGAGCGGCCAGGTGTTTCACGATATAGCAGAGGGTATCATGGCCAAGAACATCAAGTATGACCTCGTGCTGGCCAAAGACTCCTACTACAGCATGGTTCCCGACATCAAGACGGGCAACAATGAGGCTGCCGATTTCATCCTCTCCCACTTTAATCTGAAGCAGGGTGAGAGACGTTCGGAGGTCAGGTATTCCAAAAACCAGATGCCCAATGTCATCGGTATGGGCGCGCGTGATGCGGTGTATATCATCGAAAGTCGCGGTGCTAAAGTCATCATCCAAGGCACCGGCAAGGTAAGACAGCAGAGCAAGCCTGCCGGCTCTCAGATAAAGAAGAACGAAAAGATAGTACTTCAACTAACATGAAACTCATAGAGATTCTTTCACAATTAAAGCCCGTGGAGATTGTTGGGAGCACCGACAAGGATATCACCGGTATCAACATCGACTCACGGAAGGTAGAGCATGGTCATCTCTTTGTGGCCATGCGCGGCACTCAGGTTGATGGTCACCAGTTCATCGCTAAGGCCATCGAGCAAGGCGCTTCAGCTGTGTTGTGCGAGGAGAAGCCTGCCTCTGTGGCCGATGAAACCGTCACTTTCGTAGTAGTGAAGAGTACAGAGGATGCTGTTGGCATTGCTGCCACCACGTTCTATGGTGACCCCACGAAGAAGCTGAAGCTCGTTGGCGTAACAGGCACCAATGGCAAGACGACCATAGCCACCCTGCTCTTCAATATGTTTCGCAGGATGGGTCACAAGTGCGGACTGTTGTCAACGGTCTGCAACTATATAGAGGATGAGGCAATCCCAACCGAACATACCACCCCCGACCCCATAGAGCTGAACCAGCTGCTGAGCCGCATGGTGGAGGCAGGCTGTGAGTATGCCTTCATGGAATGCTCCAGTCACGCCATAGCCCAGAAGCGCATCGGCGGGCTGACCTTCGCAGGAGGTATCTTCACCAACCTTACACGCGACCACCTGGACTACCATAAGACCTTTGAGAACTATCGCGATGCTAAGAAAGCCTTCTTCGACATCCTGCCAAAGACGGCCTTTGCCATCACTAACGTTGATGACAAGAATGGCCTCTTCATGACTCAGAACACGAAGGCGAGGGTAAAGACCTATTCCATCCGTACCATGGCCGACTATAAGGCCCACATCCTTGAGTGTCACTTCGAGGGTATGTACCTCGGTATAGAGGAAAGCGGCGAGAGCCGTGTGGAGAGCCGCGAGGTGGGAGTGCAGTTCATCGGCAAGTTCAATGTCAGCAATCTCCTTGCCGTCTATGGCGCTGCACGCATGCTGGGTAAGGAAGCCGACGATATCCTCGTAGTGCTGAGCACGCTGAAGAGTGTTGCCGGCAGGCTTGAGCCCATCCATTCTCCCGAGGGAGTGACGGGGCTCGTGGACTATGCCCACACCCCCGATGCCCTGGTTAATGTTCTCAATGCCATCCATGAGGTAATGGAGAAGAAGGGCGGACAGATTATCACCGTCTGCGGCTGTGGCGGCAACCGCGACAAGGGCAAGCGCCCACTGATGGCTCAGGAGGCTGCCAAGCAGAGCGACAAGGTCATCATCACCAGCGACAACCCCCGCAACGAAGAGCCACAGGACATCATCAACGACATGCTGGCGGGCCTCACCCCCAGCCAGATGAAGAAAGTGTTGGCCATCAGCGACAGGCGCGAGGCCATCAAGACCGCCGCCATGCTGGCTCAGAAAGGCGACGTTATCCTTGTGGCAGGCAAGGGTCACGAAGACTATCAGATAATAAAAGGAGTGAAACATCACTTCGACGACCGCGAAGAGCTGCGCAAAGCCTTCGGGATATAAGGCGGGGTTATGGCCTCTACGCCTCAGAACGTCCGGACAGACAAGCTGTCGGCATTACAGTAAACATCAAAACCTCAGAATATGTTGTACTATCTTTTCAGATTTCTTGAGCAATGGAACATTCCCGGTTCGGGCATGTGGAGCTACATCTCCTTCCGTTCGTTGCTTGCCCTGGTGCTCTCGCTGATAATCTCCGTGTGGTTTGGCGAGTACTTCATCAAGTGGATGCGCACTCACGGCGGCACTGAGACACAGCGCGACAGGAGCATCGACCCGTTCGGAGTGGAGAAGCGCGGTGTGCCAACGATGGGTGGAGTGATAATCATCGTAGCCACCATAGTGCCTTGTCTGCTCTTTGGCCGTCTGCGCAACATCTACATGATACTGATGATAGTCACCACTCTGTGGCTCGGTCTGATAGGCTTTGCCGATGACTATATAAAGCTTAAGATAACGAAAGACGGTCTGAAACCCATCCTGAAGCTTGCTGGCCAGGCTGTCCTCGGCCTGGTGATAGGTCTGACGCTGTGGCTCAGCCCCGATGCCGTGATACGCGAGAACGTCTCTTTCCAGCGCAACAGTGCAAGCAGCGGCCAGACAACGGAGGTGGTGGTACATAAGAGCAGCCCTGTGAAGTCTACCACCACGACCATCCCCTTCGTCAAGAACAACAACCTCAACTATACCGATGTGTTCTTCTCATGGCTCGGTGAGCACCGCAGCGCGGCAGGGTGGATATTCTTCGTGCTGCTCACCACGTTCATCGTGATGGCCGTGAGCAACGGCAGCAACCTCAACGACGGCCTCGACGGCATGTGTGCGGGCAACTCCGCCATCATCTGCGTGGCCTTGGGAATACTGGCATACGTATCCAGCCACATAGGATATGCCTCCTATTTCAATATAATGTACATACCGCAGTCCGAGGAACTGGTAATCTTCCTCTGTGCCTTCGTCGGCGCCCTGGTAGGATTCCTGTGGTATAATGCCTATCCCGCCCAGATCTTCATGGGCGACACAGGGTCGCTGGCCATTGGAGGCATCATTGCCGTGACGGCCATAATAATACATAAGGAGCTGCTCATACCGTTGCTGTGCTTCATCTTCCTCATCGAAAGCATCTCCGTGATGCTGCAGCTCAGGGTGGCGAAATACGGCAACAAACGCGGCAAGAAGCTGAGGGTGTTCAAGCGCGCACCCATCCACGACGCCTTCCGCGTAAAGCCCGGTCAGATGGCCGACGACATCAGGGTGATGCTCAACTGGCCACGAGGCTGCTGGTTAGAGTCGAAGATTACGACGCGCTTTTGGATTGTCACCATCGGAATGGCAGCGTTGGCCATCATAACACTCAAGATAAGATAAGCCTTGAGGAGTTAAGGAGTTAAGGAGTTAAGAAGTTAAGTAGTTAAGACATTTGCTATAGATAAAATGACACTGAAGTTAGCAATACTTGGAGCCGGCGAGAGCGGTGTAGGAACCGCCATTCTGGCAAAGCAACAGGGTTACGACGTCTTCGTCTCAGACATGGGTTCTATCAAGCCGAAATACAAGAAGAGGCTTGACGAGGAGGGCATACGCTGGGAGGAGGGCACTCATTCTGAGGCTGAGATACTCTCTGCCGACGAGGTGGTGAAGAGTCCCGGCATTCCTGATGATGCTCCTATGGTGCAGGCCCTCATCCGTCAGGGTACGCCCATCCTTGCCGAGCTGGAGTTTGCCAAGCGCTACAGTAAAGGCAAGACAATCTGCATCACGGGTTCTAACGGCAAGACAACCACGACGTCGCTCATCTACTATATCATGAAGAAGTGGGGCATCGACGTGGGTCTCGCCGGTAATATCGGTCGCAGCTATGCCCTGCAGGTAGCTACACAGGATCATGACTGGTATGTGCTTGAGGTATCATCCTTCCAGCTCGACAACATGTATGAGTTCCGCGCAGATGTTGCCGTACTCATGAACATCACGCCCGACCACCTGGATCGTTACGAGTTCAACATGCAGAACTATGTTGACTCCAAGATGCGCATCATACAGAACCAGACCCCCAAGGACTCCTTCGTCTATTGGAGCGACGACGAATACATCGGCGATGAGCTGCAGAAGCGTCAGGACGGCTATGCTCCCAAGCCCACGCCGTCATCGCGTCCAGCCGTGATGGGAAGGCCTACCCTGCTTCCCTTCAGCGATGCCGACATCGACCCCGAGAGCCGTTTCCCACTGCCTGGCCGCCATAACCAGCGCAACATGATGGCAGCACGCAGCGCCGTACGCTCCGCAATGGCCAAGATGGATCTCCCGGCAGGCCAGCAGGCAAAGATGGAGGTAGTGCTGGAACAGTGTCTGCTCGACTTCCCCGGCGTGGAACACCGCCTGGAGAAAGTGGCAGAAGTCGATGGCATTCTGTGGATTAACGATTCCAAGGCCACCAACGTCGATGCCTGCCACGTAGCCCTCGAAGCAATGTCAAGGCCCACCATCCTCATCGTCGGAGGCAAGGACAAGGGCAACGACTATAACGACATCAAGGAGTTGGTAAAGGAGAAATGCAGTGGCATCGTCTATCTCGGTGCCGACAATGCCAAGCTGCACGCTGCCTTCGACGACCTCGGACTCCCCATTGCCGACACCCATTCAATGAAAGACTGCGTAGAAGCATGCCGAAGCCTCGCAAAGACAGGCGACGTAGTGCTGCTCTCACCATGCTGTGCCTCCTTCGACCTCTTCAAGAACATGGAGGACAGAGGCGAGCAGTTCAAGGCCGCAGTATTAAAGTAGGAGTATGTCGCGGGCGAGACGCCCACGTCCCTGCGTGGATGCTCGCCATCAGCGCTAAAAGGTGGGACATAGTATAAGAGAAATGAACATAAAGAAGTTTCAAAACATATTCAAGGGCGACAGGATAATCTGGATTATCTTCTTCCTGCTCTGTATCATCAGCATTGTGGAGGTCTATTCCTCCTCCTCGAAGCTGGGCTACAAGTCGGGCAACTACTGGTATGCCGCCTTTCAACATACATCATACCTCCTCCTGGGCATCGGCGTGATGGTATTCGTGCTCAATATACCATGCCGATACTTCAAGCTCTGCACGCCAATACTATGCATCATAGCACCTACCTTGCTGCTATGGGTGCTGATCTTCGGCACTAAGACCAATGATGCCGCGCGCTGGATAAGCTTCTTCGGCATACCGCTACAGCCGTCGGAGATAGCCAAGGGTACGCTGGTGCTCCTCACGGCCCACATCCTCAGCCAGCTGCAGACACCGCAGGGAGCCCACCCCAAGGCATTCAAATACATAGTGCTGACCTCGGCGGTGTTTATGGGACTGGTGATAACAGAGAACTTCTCTACGGCCGCCCTCATGGGAGCCACCGTCTTCTGCATGATGATAATAGGCCGCGTGCCCTGGAAACAGATAGGCTATCTGTGCTCGGCGTTGGCCGTTATGATAGCATTGGCCTTTACTACAGTATATCTGGTGGGACGTTCTGAGAACCAGCTCGCCGACGATGCCGCTACCGAGAAGAAGCAGCTGACGGAGAGTGTGGAGAGCACCGACAAACACCTTACTGAGACCATCGCCGTAAACGAAGAGAAGACAACAGAGCCAAAGAATACCAAGCGCGGCGGCATACTCCACCGCATGGATCTCTGGAAGGCTCGTATCGACAACTTCTTCAACAACGAGTATGTTGAGCCGCATAAGTATGACCTTGACAAGAACAGCCAGGTGGGCCATGCCAACATCGCCATAGCATCGAGTCAGTTCATCGGAAAGGGTCCGGGCAACTCCGAGCAGCGCGACTTCCTGCCACTGGCGTTCTCCGACTTTATCTATGCCATCATCTTCGAGGAACTGGGGTGGCTCGGAGCAGCCTTCGTTGCCTTGCTCTATATCTCGCTACTCTTCCGCACCGGGCAGATAGCCAAGCGCTGCACAAACACGTTCCCTGCCTTCCTGGCAATGGGCCTGGCCCTGCTCATCGTCATTCAGGCATTGTTCAATATGATGGTAGCAGTAGGTCTGGCACCCGTCACGGGACAGCCGCTGCCATTGATAAGCAAGGGCGGCACGTCCTCTATCATCAACTGTATATATATAGGTGTAATCCTCAGCATCAGCCGCACGGCCAAGAAGCGCGACGACGTGAAGCTGGAGATGGCCTGAATAACCCATAAACGACAATAGACATGGATGAACCAAGGATCATAATCAGCGGTGGCGGCACCGGCGGACACATCTTCCCCGCCGTGAGCATTGCCAATGCCATCAAGGCCAAGCGCCCCGATGCNNCACATCTTCCCCGCCGTGAGCATTGCCAATGCCATCAAGGCAAAGCGCCCTGATGCGAAGATTCTCTTCGTGGGTGCCAACGGACGTATGGAGATGACTCGTGTACCCGAGGCTGGATATGACATCAAAGGTCTGCCCGTGCGCGGGCTACACCGTCCGTTATGGAGCCTGAAGAACGTCAGCGTGATGTGGGACTTCTTCCGCAGCCGCCATCAGGTGAAACGCATCATCAGGGAGTTCCGCCCGCAGGTGGCAGTAGGAGTGGGAGGCTATGCCTCTGCCCCCACGCTCAATGCAGCGGCAGCACTCGGCATACCATGTCTCATACAGGAGCAGAACAGCTATGCCGGCGTCACCAACAAGTCTCTGGCCCGCAAGGCAGAGAAGATCTGCGTGGCCTACGAAGGCATGGAGCGCTTCTTCCCTGCCGACAAGCTCATCCTTACGGGCAATCCTGTCAGGCAGTCGTTGCTCAATAACAGTTCCACTAAGGAGCAGGCGCGCCAGCAGCTGGGCCTGAAGGGCGACCTCCCCACCATCCTCGTCATCGGCGGTTCCTTGGGAGCACGCACCATCAACGATGCCATCGCTGCCGGCATAGGGCGCTTTGAAGAGAGGCAGATACAGGTGATATGGCAAACGGGCAAGATCTACATCGATGAGTGTGAGCGAAAAGCCAGGGAAGCCAATGCACAGTATGTTCATCCACAGGCCTTCATATCAGATATGGCCATGGCCTACAAGGCCGCCGACATCGTCATCTCACGCGCCGGAGCATCAAGCATCAGCGAGCTGTGCCTGCTGGGAAAAGCCGCCATACTCGTTCCTTCGCCCAACGTGGCCGAGGATCATCAGACGAAGAATGCCCGCGCCCTCTCCGACAAGGGAGCAGCGGTGTTCGTGGCCGACAACGAGGCACGGCAGCTGTTGGTAGAGCAGGCCGTAGCACTCGTATCAGCGACAGAGACAATCAGGCAGCTCGAAACAGAGGTGAAGAAACTCGCCCTGCCCGACTCTGCCGACATCATAGCCGACGAAGTGCTCAAACTCGCAATTTGTTAATTCGTTAATTTGTTAATTTGTTAATTTGAAACCCCAGGGACGTGGGCGTCTCTAAAATTGAAAATAAAAAAATAATTTGTTAATTCGTTAATTTGAAACCCCAGGGACGTGGGCGTCTCGCCCGCGACAAAAAAGGTTCGACCTCTTATAATTTGTTAATTCGTTA
>LXOW01143436.1_pt1 | contig 17779 bp, 18 predicted proteins | sample 1368591 | NCBI WGS metagenome assembly LXOW01 (sample SAMN04884650, study PRJNA319009) | bovine gut metagenome | isolation source: Cow rumen | host: Bos taurus | place: Italy: Legnaro (PD) | collected 2014-07-09 | reverse complement strand
ATAACAATTATGAAGACTTTGATACACGTAAAGTAGGGGTGTTTTATATTCTTATGTCTGCCCTATTGTTACGTTTATCAATCATTACTAATCAGATACCAGGGCCAGCCAATATTCTTGATTTTGGTTTTTTAAGAGCACAGTCACCTTTGGATTATCTAGATAGCCTTGCTTTTTCCATTGATTACCAATATATGGGTTTCCTTTGTGTTCAAGGTATGGGCTTTTATTTGATGTCTTTACAAGACAAGATCGATATTGGTAAAATCCTAATTTTATTATTAGGATCATTAATAACCTTATATGCGGGCTCACGACAGGCAATAGTAACAGCTGTGGCCATATTTGTTTTGTGGATTCTTTTGTTGCGTACAGGACGTCAATTTGGGCGGTGGATAGTTATTATTATTGGCGCTATTTTATTGNNTGATGAGGGCCTTTTTTCATCAGTAGCACAGGAAGGATATGTTGAGGGAAGCGGCCGATCACTTTGGATTTTACGGGGGATACAATTATTCCAAGAGAACCCTATATTTGGTGTTGGTTATGGTCGGTATAATTTGTTGGGTGAGTATGGGTGTTATCCACATAACATGCTCTTAGAGCTCCTTTGCGAAACAGGGATAGTTGGCTTTTTAATTATCATTGGAGTAGCACTGAGATGCATATTCAAGAACAAAGACGGTTTTAGATATGTCTTGTTTTTATTCGTGGCTATGTTTTTTAGAGCAATGGCTAGTGCAGGAATGAATGATAANNTGATATATATATGAACGGCTATATTACATTGGATTATGAATTAGGGATGGGGAGCTATACCGGGACCCCCGAGTTGTGCCTATTTAAGCCAATGACTCATTTGACAGAAATGTTAGATAAGTATGGAATTAAAACAAATGTCTTTGTTGATGCCGCGTATCTACTTAAGATGAATCAGTTGAAGGATAAATATCCACAATTACAACGAGATTTTGAAGCAGTTACGAGTCATGTAAAAAAGCTAGACAAAGAAGGGCATTCCATACAATTGCATCTCCATCCTCAATGGTGTTATTCGGCTTTTGATGGTGAGAAATGGATTCTAGATAAAGAGCATTATAAACTAAGTGATATGCNNTAAAGCTTTTAGGGCTGGTGGTTATAGTGCAGAGAATTTCCCAGATTTATACGATGTTTTTCTTGCAGAAGGGATTACCATAGATACAACGGTTCTACGCGGAGACCATTATGAGAGTATTTATCAATTTTACGATTATTCAGATATCCCCCAAAAAACGTCGTATCCTTTCTTAGGTACCCACAAAAAAGAGAATGTAGAGGGTAAAATGACTGAATACCCTATATCTATAAAAAGGCTTCCTTTTATTGTTTATTTCATAAAGAGGTTTCTTAACCGTTCAAAAATGATGGAGGCTCAAAAGAAATGGGGTGACGGCATTGGGATTGGGTATCCTGGCGGAAAGAAGCAAATGATATTAACGAACCTTAAAATGTTGACGGGGATGAAATCTTTGGCATCATATATAGAATTTGGTTATTATCTTGAGGAAGTATATGCGTATTCAAAAGAACATTATACCGGAAACGACTTCGTTATCATCGGTCATCCCAAAGTTTTAGCGCCATATACGATAAATTGTTTGGAACAATTTATTCTTAATCATCCAGAGGTTACATTTAAATTGTTCTAAAACGTAAAACACTTATATATGAAAAAAGTAGTTATTGTACAGCGTTATTATTATAATTTTCGTGAAGGCATATTTGATTGTCTGCTCGATATGGGGTTAAACTTTAAGTTGATTAATTCAACTGAGTCCCGTGGAAGAGTAAAAGTACATCANNTGTTAATTATCTTCGTAAGAGTAAGAAATTCAACATTAACGATGGTATAGTTGTTTTCCCGTTTCTGTTTTGGACATTAATTAAGGAAAAACCTTCTGTAATAGTTACGGAAGGTGGCCAGAATACCGTTAATAATATACAAATAAAGTGGTATAGTAGATTGTTCAAAGTGCCCTATATTCAATGGGATTTAGGGCGAGGGTATCAGGACTTCGGAAATTCTCTAGGAAGAAGATTATACATGAGNNAGTCTAATATATGGTTATAACTCTAGTAGTAAAAAGTACTTTGAGTCCCTTGGGATTCCTTCTGAAAAGATAGTAGTACTAAATAATACAGCAGATACGCCAACTCTAAAAAAAGTGATAGAAAATTCCTCTAAAGAATTACCAGAGGACTTGGTTGATATCTACGATCCAAATAAGAAATATATCATTTTCGTTGGAAGTCTTCTACCCACGAAACGCATAGAAGACTTTAAAGAAATTATGACAAAACTGAAAGGTGAATACACTTTGCTTATTGTAGGTAGTGGTAAAGAAGACTATACAAACTCATTAAAACTTTTATTTAATGATATAGATTGTATTTTCCTCGGTTATAAGAAACCGGAAGAACTATTACCTTATTATAACATTGCTTCCTTCAGTATCTTGCCAGGACTTGGTGGCCTATCTATAAACCAAGCTATGGCATATGGCTTACCTGTTCTTTGCACACACGCAGATGGCGCGGAGGAGGATGTGGTAAGGAAAGATGAAACAGGATACATTTATTCTGATATCGATGACGCAATACATTATATCCATTCTAAAAACGATGAAGACTGGAAGCGAATGGGTAAGAACGCTCAGGAATTGATGTTTGGAGAATTCTCTTTAGAAAAAGAATGTGAACGGTTTATTGAAGGAATTAAGGCGGTTAGTGATTGTTGACTTATTTTATTAATTATTTGTTATGAGAGAAGATAATAATATAGCCATGGGAAGAAGTTTATTTATGACCAAGGTTATAGAAGTAGCAAATATTATACGTTCTTTTTGGAAACTCAAAATACGATATCCATGGGTTAAAAGTAGGGGTTTTACCAGAATTCAAAAAGGGACAGTGATATGGTCTCCACATAAGGATGTAAAATTAGGTGATAGGGTCCAGCTAGGTTATAACTGTAAAATCCAGTGTGATATAGAGTTCGCAAATAGCGTATTAGTTGCTTCCAATGTCTCTTTTGTGGGAAAAGACGATCACATTATAGACATTCCTGGTAAGACTATTTGGAATTCTGGACGTGGAGATACACAGAAAACATATGTGGGCAACGATGTTTGGATAGGCCATGGAGCAATCATCATTGCAGGGGTTACTATAGGAGATGGGGCTATTGTTGCAGCTGGTTCTGTTGTGGTAAAAGATGTGGAACCTTGTACTATTGTCGGTGGCAACCCGGCACGATTTATCAGAAATCGATTTAACAATGAATCAGAGAAGGAGATGCATATGAACTTTTTAAGCCATATTTAAAAATGTTGATGGCAAATTCGGGAACTCCCATGATTCGTTAATCTGCCTTTATATGAGATGATATTTGTAATAATGAAGAAATATTTAGTTCTTATTCTTACACTTGTTTGTACTATTTTGTATTCCGCTGAAGCGAGAACCGTAATCAGGGTAAAGAATCAGGCGGACTTTGATAATATTAGCGGGAGAATTTTATCCTCAATATCATTAGGAGAAAAGAGTATACAAGTCATTTTTTCATCTGGCAAGTATTTTTTTCGGGAGAATCATATTCTCATAGACGGAATAAATGCTGAGGGGGTTACTGTTTCAATAAATGGCAATGGGGCCATCATATTACCTCAAGGAAGGGTTTATAAGAAAGGAGACGTATACAATGGCAAATATAATATTAATAACAACTGGATGCATAACATGGAGGATATCCCTATTTGGTCTTCTGTAAAGTATGCTATTGGTCATGTTGAAATATTAAATGATAATAGCAAAGAATGTAGGATAAAGAGCGCGGAAAGGATTAGAGACTGCAGAAATTGTTTTAACTCATTTATTCTTATACCACATTGGTATTTGTCAAGTATATATAGAATCACTAAAGTGGAGGGCGGATACATATATTTTACGGCAAATGACTTATCCCATTCCACCTTGAATGATAAAGGATTTAATATTAACGATGATTTTTACTATCGAGAAAAAGCGCTAAGATACAAATTATGTAATGTCGAAACTGATGAAGATGTTTTAAGGATAACAAATGGTCGAGTTTATTTACCAGCCGACTATGAAGAAGTATATGAAGGTGAAACGGTTCGTTTATTGACAATTAGAAATTCGCGATTTAAAAGAATAAGTATATCAGGTTTCTCTTTTGCTGGTGGTAGTTTTAGGGCCAATAGTTGTTATTTCTTATTTCACACATTATTGTCAGAGGCCGTGACTATACAAAATTGTGCGTTTAAAGGAATACACGGAACAGCAATTAGTATATATGATTCGGATAATGTGAATATCACAAATAATAGATTTGAAGACTGCTATTATTATGGTATACGCTCTGAGAATTCTTCTTCAGATACAAGAATAGTAAACAATACTTTTGTCAATTGTGGTGCTGGAATGCAGAACACTTTTGCTATTTCATGCCATGGCGCAAACTATTATGTGGCATACAACACAATACAAGATTATGGGTATGGAGGCATAGAAGTGGGGGTATGGTATCGCGTTGTGCCCACAGATAAGAGCAATGGAATGGTGGAAAACAATAGACTTTGCTTTACGGAAGGTTACTCTGATCATATAATGGAATATGGTTTAATGGATGGAGGGGCTATTTATCTTTCCACACAAAACGATGGCGCTATTATACGCTATAATACAATAGATGGTTATAAAGGCGCTGGTGGAAATAGAGGTATTTTTTGCGATGATGGGGCTTATGGCTTTCAATTATACGGGAACCTTATTCAAAATATTGCGGACAATGATTATTGTATAGCATCAAGGCGTGACGGAAGAATAGATAAATTGGATACCTCACCAACCGGTGCTCAAAGATCAAATACAAATAACATCATTCGAGACAATATTGTAGACGGAGATATCCTTTTTGTTGGTAATGAATGTAATAACAATGGATGTATATATGGCCCTAATTATCTGTTAGTCGGGGAAGGAAAACGTAAGCCTATAGTGAAGACCGGAAATGTTCCTAATATTACGAAAGATGTTGAAGTGAAAGAATTAGGTTATGGTAAGTCAAAGATAAAAGTGTCAAAAACGGACTATAAAAAGATTAGAAAGTCCCAAGAATGGCGTCATTTCAGATATTTATTTAAGAAATAAACGGAGTAGAAAGNNGGTAAGACATTTATCTCCATTACCAGTCAACCAGACGCGCAAAGGCGAATAGCTGAGGCTGTGGGAAATGGTGGTGGCGTGTATGTGTGTGTGTCTGACCCAAGAACAGTGGATTTGGCATCGAAGGATGGGAAATACCGCGAAGTGATGGAAAACTCCCTGTTGAATACACCTGATGGCCAACCCACGCTATGGGCGGCTGCACTCTGGGGCTTGAAGAATGTGGAGCGCACGATGGGACCAATTCTCTTTCAAGAAATGATAGAGAATCCCGGAAGCGGCCTTAAACACTTCCTTTTAGGAGATACAGACGACACGTTGAAAAGTATAGTAGATAAGTCCGCAGAGAAAAATGCTCAGATTGTTGGCACCTATTCTCCTCCTTTCTGTAAACTTGAAGAATATGACTATGAGGGTATGGCCAAGATGATTAACGAAAGTGGAGCGGACATTGTTTGGACGGCTATGCGCGCTCCAAAACAAGACTACTTCAATGTAAATATACTGCCTTATCTGGACAAAAAAGTTTGCATTGGTGTAGGTGCTGCATTCCGCTTCTATCTTGGTGAATATAAGATGGCTCCACCTCTTATCAAGAAACTTGGACTGATGGGCTTGTACTGGGGGCGTAAAGGCCAGCCGTGGGGCAAGTTCATTTGGGGCTACTTGACAGATAATATGCCTTTCCTTTGGCATTTGGCTAAGATACCTTTTAGGAGACTGGCTGGGAAAAAGTACTACGAATAATTGAGAAATAATACATATTTATATGGACAAAGTAAGAGTTGGAATCATTGGTTTTGGCCGTATGGGATTAACCCATTACAGCATCATCAACACGCATCCGGCAGTGGAGATGACGGCCATAGCTGATACGTCGAGCACTATGCTCAACATGATTAAGAAGTATCTGCCGGCAGTGAAAATGTTTGAGGACTACAAGGACCTGCTTAACAGCGGCCTTGTGGATGCAGTAATCATCTGTACACCGTCAATCCTCCACTATGATGCTTGCAAGCTGGCAGGAGAGAACGGAATTGCAGTTTTTTGCGAGAAGCCGTTTACTACATCGCCCGCTCAAGCCTTGGAATTGGCAGACCTGTTTGAAGGCAAAGGCCTTGTGAATCAGGTGGGTTATGTATACCGCTTTGATGTGGTGTTCAATAAGGTGAAGGAGTATCTGCAGGCTGGCTTGATTGGTGACATCTGCCATGTGAACGCCCAGTTCCTGAGTGCTACTATCAGCAGTGCAAAACCGGCCAAGGGCTGGCGTGCAAAACGCGAGAACGGTGGTGGTGCGACCTACGAGATGGGTAGCCATGTGTTTGACCTGATGAACTTCTTCCTTGGTAAACAGACCAAGGTATATGGTTCTCTGCTAAATAAGGTATATTCTGACAGTGTTGAGGATGTTTGCTCTGTGGATGTACAGTACAATAACACCACCTCTTGCTCAATGCATGTGAACTGGAGTGATTATACTTACCGCAAGCCTATGTTGAAACTGGACTTCCACGGAACAAAAGGTAAGATTCAGGCAGACCTTTACGGTTTGAAGGTGTTCCTTCGTGAGGAGAACAAGCAGTTTAATCTGCCTGAAGGCTGGACATCTACTCCGATGAACATGCTACCAGATCCTTGTCCCTATTATGTTCGTGGCACCAGCTTCACCAACCAGCTTTACGCATTTGCAGATGCCGTATTGGCAAATAAGAAATCAACGGGATGTTCATTCCGTGAGGCCGCTGAGACTCAGGAACTGATTCATACCATTTTTGAAAATAACGAATAATAAGCAGCCATGGAGAAGATAGATAAGATAGTTTTTGGTGACAATCAGTTTTTTGGAATCAATCACCGTTCTCAGGAGAAGGCTGAGGAAATGTTGAAACGCTTTAGTGATGTGCACAACATTCTGAAGGTATATGGTGACGCATTTGATTGTGGAGTGAAGGCTGTGATGCTGAACAGCAATGACCGTGCAGAAGAGATATGCCAGTATTTCCGTGACCATAAGTCACAGTATGGAGATTTGGTTTGGTATCCTTCAGTTCCTTATCCTCACAAGTATGCTAATATGGTTAACGAGTTGGGTATTTTCCCTGCCATTAGTGAGGTGCTGTTTAAGGGCAACTCTGCCGGTGGTGTACTTAGCATGATTGGTAAGGGTGCAAGTGCTGTGCTGACAAAGGATGCCATGAAGATGATGGATATGCTGCTGGATGTGGAGTTCAAGATTTTCAGAGGACTGAATGTGAATACGTTCTTCCTGCTGAACCCCATCACAGATTTGTTGCTTGGTTATAATATCAAGGATGTATTTGAGCACTATTGCGAGTATGTACGCAATAAGTATAAGTGCAATCCTGGTTTGATAACTCTGAATATGCCGTATCTAAAAAGTAAACTGGAAGAGTGGGGCATTGACGAAGTGGTAATCTGCTCTTCTATCAATGCGGCCGGTTTTAATATGCACCCTTCCAAGGAAGCATACGAGAAGGCTATTGCAGAGAATGACCCCAGCAAGTATCAATTGATGGCTATGAATGTGTTGGCATCCGGTTCTATTTCTGTTCAGGAGTCATTTGACTACATTAATAGTCTGAATCTGCAAAGCGTTACATTCGGTGCATCATCAAAGGGGCACATCCAGAGTTCGTTTGATGCAATCAAGATTTGAAATAAGATATAATTAATATGGCAAAAGTAGCACTAATTACAGGTGTGACCGGTCAAGACGGTTCATATCTGTCAGAGTTTCTCTTAGAGAAAGGATATGATGTCCACGGTATTATCCGCCGTTCTTCAGTTGATTTCCGTGAAAGGATTGCACACCTGGAAGGCAAACCTCATTTCCACTTGCACTATGCGGACTTGGGTGACTCCATGTCGATAGTCAAGGTGGTGGACATGGTGCAGCCCGATGAGATATATAACTTGGCTGCACAGAGTCATGTGCAAGTGTCATTTGATAGTCCTGAGTTTACAGCAGATGTTGACGCTACCGGTGTGCTCCGCGTGCTGGAGGCCGTGCGTGCCTGCCACTTGGAGAAGACCTGCCGCATCTATCAGGCCAGCACCTCCGAGCTCTACGGCAAGGTAGAGGAGGTTCCCCAGAACGAGAACACCCCCTTCCATCCCTACAGCCCCTATGCCGTGGCCAAGCTCTACGGCTTCTGGATTGTGAAGGAGTACCGCGAGGCCTACAATATGTTCTGCTGCAGCGGCATCCTCTTCAACCACGAGAGCGAGCGCCGTGGCGAGACCTTCGTCACCCGCAAGATTACCCTTGCCGCCGCCCGCATCAGCCAGGGCCTGCAGGACTGCCTCTACCTGGGCAATATGGACAGCCTCCGCGACTGGGGCTATGCCAAGGACTATGTAGAGTGCATGTGGCTCATCCTGCAGAACGACAAGCCTGAGGACTTTGTCATTGCCACCGGTGTGCAGCACTCCGTCCGTGAGTTCACCCAGCTGGCGTTCAAACACGCAGGTATTGAACTGAAGTTTGAAGGTAAGGGTATTGATGAGAAGGGTATTGTTGTGAAAGGTCCCGAGAAGCTTATTGGTAAGACAGTTGTGGCAGTTAGCGAGGATTTCTACAGACCTACCGACGTTGTCAACCTCTGGGGCGACCCCACCAAGGCCAAAGCCCGTCTGGGCTGGAACCCAGCTAAGACCAGCTTCGAAGAATTGGTGAAGATTATGGTTGAGCACGACATCGCCAAAGTAGCTGCCGAAGGAGCCGCTGCCAAAGTGAGAACCAACCTAGCAGAGTACTTGGAGAAAGGTATTGTAAAGTAATGGAAAAGAACAGTAAGATATACGTTGCCGGTCACCGTGGCATGGTAGGCTCAGCGATAGTTCGCGAGCTCCAGCGCCAAGGCTATACCAATATTATCACCCGCACCCACAAGGAACTTGACCTCACCCGCCAGGAAGCCGTAGAGGCCTTCTTCGCTCAGGAGAAGCCCGAGTACGTGTTCCTTGCTGCCGCCAAGGTAGGCGGCATTGTGGCCAACCAGAGTGCCCTGGCCGACTTCATGTACGACAATATGATTCTTGAGATGAACGTCATCCATGCCGCTTGGCAGAACGGCTGTAAGAAGCTCGAGTTCCTGGGCTCCAGTTGCATCTACCCCCGTATGGCTCCCCAGCCCATGCCTGAGAGTTGCCTGCTCACCGGCGAACTGGAGAAGACCAACGAAGCCTATGCCCTGGCCAAGATCAGCGGCCTCAAGTACTGCGAGTTCCTCAACCGCCAGTACGGCACCGACTACATCTCCGTGATGCCCACCAACCTCTACGGTCCCAACGATAACTACCACCCCGAGCACTCCCACGTGCTGCCCGCCCTCATCCGTCGCTTCCACGAAGCCAAGGAGGCCGGTCTGAAGAGCGTTACCTGCTGGGGCGATGGCTCACCCCTGCGTGAGTTCCTCTATGTGGACGACCTTGCCAACCTCTGTGTGTTCCTGATGAACAACTACTCCGGTAACGAGACCGTCAATGCCGGCACCGGCAAGGAGCTCACCATCAAGGCCCTCACCGAACTGGTGGCCAAGGTGGTAGGCTATGAAGGCGAGATCAAGTGGGACACCACCCGTCCCAACGGCACCCCCCGCAAGCTCCTGGATGTGAGCAAAGCCACCCAGTTGGGTTGGACGTACAAGACCGAACTCGAAGACGGCATCCGTCTGGCTTATAAGGATTTCTTGGAGAATCCTATGAGAGCAGAACGCTAGTCTTGAATCTTGAAACTTGGAACTTGAAACTTTTCACGCAGTGAAACCAAAAAAAGTCTTTGTTAGTGGTTGTTACGACCTCCTCCACTCCGGTCACGTGGAGTTCTTCCGTCAGGCGGCACAGTATGGCGACCTGTACGTGGGTATAGGTTCCGACAAGACCTACCTGGGCTACAAGCACCGTAAGACCATCTACTCCGAGCAGGAGCGCCTGTTTATGGTCAAGAGCATCCGCTATGTCAAGGATGCCTATATCAATGCCGGCAGTGGCGTGATGGACTTCGTGCCCACGCTGGACATTGTCAAACCCGACGTGTTTGTGGTCAACAGCGACGGAGGTAGTGAGGAGAAACGCCAATGCTGCCGGGAGCGAGGCATTGAGTACATTGAGCTGCAGCGTGACCCTCACGAGGGACTCACCGCCCGCAGCAGTACCGACCTCAAGAAGACGGAGAGCCAGATACCCACCCGCCTGGATTTGGCAGGCACGTGGATTGACCAGCCCTACGTATCGCAGTACGCCCCCGGATGGGCCATCACCATCAGTCTGGAGCCCACCTTTGAGGTACGTGAGCGTTGCGGGCTGAGCACCAGTACCCGCAATATGATCCGTAAGATTTGGCCGTACCAGCTCCCCAATATGGACCCTGAGACCCTGGCCAAGTTGGTGTTCTGCTTCGAGAACGACCCTGAACGGAGCGATGGCATTATCTCCGGTGCACAGGATAGCATTGGCATCTGCATCCCCGGCCTTTGCCGCCACTATTACAACAACCGCTTCTGGCCCGAGAAGATAGAGACCTGCTATGACGAGGACATCCTCAGTTGGCTGGAGGCCCATCTGGTGATGATTCCTATGGAACCCCGCCGTCCCGGTTGCTCTGTGGTAGAGGGCAAGGATATCACCGAGACTAAGGTGAAAGCCTTGGCTAAGGCTGCAGATGACTGCTGGCAGGCCATTATGCAGAAAGACCTCACTGCCTTTGCCCGTGCTTATAAGGACAGCTTCAATGCCCAGACCGCCATGTTCCCTGCTATGATTCAGGGCTGTGTGCAGAGCTATATTGATGCTTACAGGGATAAGGTATTAGCCTGGAAGATGCCCGGTGCCGGTGGTGGTGGATATCTGGCCTGTGTGGTGGAGGATGCGGAAGCGTTCTGTAAAGAGAACCAAGAAACTATAAGACTTACTATCAGAAGACCAGGAATGTGATGAAAGTTCTGGAGAGGAAATATCTGCTTCCGTTCATACTGGTTACGAGCCTGTTTGCCCTTTGGGGCTTGGCCAACAATATGACGGATACGTTGCTGGCTGCATTCAAGAAGATTATGCAGATGAGCGACACGCAGACCAGTTTCATTCAGATGGCTTTTTATGGCGCGTATTTCTGTGTGGCCCTGCCTGCGGCACTGTTCATACGCAAGTACAGCTATAAGAAAGGTGTCATACTGGGCTTGTTGCTTTATGCGGCCGGAGCTATACTCTTCCTGCCCGCCGCCAATACCGCCAGCTATGCCTTCTATCTGGTAGCCATCTATATTATGGCAGCAGGCTGCTCCGTGCTGGAGACCACGGCCAACCCCTACATTATGAGTATGGGAAGCCCCGAGACGGCCACCCGCCGGCTGAATATCGCACAGAGTTTCAATCCCATAGGTTCCATCCTGGGAATCCTGGTGAGCAAGTATTTCATCCTGCAGGACATCTCGCTCTACTCAGTAAGCGGAACGTATGCTGGTTTAGGTGTGGTGTTGCTGGCCATTATGGTGATTATGCTGTTTGCCCGTATGCCGGAAGGGAAGGATGAGACGAAGCAGGCATCTCTGATCAATACGTTCAGCCGTTTGGCGAAGAACAAGAAGTACATTGGGGGTGTGGTGGCTCAGTTCTTCTACGTAGGCGCACAGATTGGCGTGTGGAGTTTCACCATCAGGCTGGTGATGAAGGAACTGGGATATGTGGAGGCGCAGGCTGCTACACTGTATCTGATTTCCATTATCGGATTCTGCGCTTCAAGGTTTGTATATACCTGGTTGATGAAGTATGTGGCCCCCGTGAGGCTGTTGGCGGCAGGCAGTGTGCTGAGTGCCGTTTGTGCACTGGTGGTAGTGATGGCTGGCGGATGGGTGGCTGTGATTGCCTTGGTGCTTATCAGTGCCTTTATGAGCCTGATGTTCCCAACCATCTATGGTATTGCGCTGGGGAGTTTGAATGAAAACGATAACGAAAAGGGGGATGTGAAGATTGGAGCCAGCGGCCTGATTATGGCTATTCTGGGTGGCGCACTGATTACACCTCTTCAAGGGATGGTAAGTGATGCCACGGGAAGTATCAATACATCGTATGTTGTCCCGCTGGTATGTTTTATTGTAGTCCTTTGCTACGCTTTGTTTGCTGTTAGAAATGAAAAGATATTGTCAAACGCTGACTCTGGTAGATAATCCGGAGATGATTTCCCAGTATGTGGAGGCTCACAAGCACGTGTGGCCGGAGGTGATTGATGGGCAGCGGGAAGTAGGAATTTTATCTATGGAGATATGGCGTTCCGGCCGCTCGCTGTTCATGATTATGGATACTGTGGATGAATTTGACTTTGAGCGGGATATGGCTCGTTTGGCTGGACTGCCTCGGCAAGCTGAGTGGGAAGCGTATGTATCGCAATTCCAAGGCTGTGCGGCTGGAGCATCTTCTGCGGAGAAGTGGCAATTAATGGATAGAATATTTTAAGCAACATAATATGAAAGTTTTAATTACAGGTGTTCACGGATTTGTGGGCTCCAATCTGGTAACATATTTGGCACCCCAAAACGAGATTTACGGTCTTGATATCATTGCCCCTGAAAAGGAAGGTGTTGTCAAGACCTACTCATGGGATGATCTGGATGCAGGTAAGGTACCAGATGTGGATGCCATCATCCATCTGGCAGGTAAGGCGCACGATACCAAGAACCAGACGGTGGCAGATGTGTACTTCAAAGTAAATAGAGACTTGACCATCAAGATCTTTGATTATTTCTGTGAGCATCCTAGTATCAAGAAGTTTGTGTTCTTTAGTACAGCCAAGGCTGCTGCTGATAAGGTGGATGGAGTGCTGACTGAAGATGTAGTTCCTTCACCAGTTGGTCCTTATGGAGAGAGCAAGATTGCTGCGGAGCAGTATCTGCTAAGTAAGATGGAAGAGGTAAGAAGTAAGGGTAAAGACATTTATATATTTAGGCCTTGCATGATTCATGGCCCTGGTAATAAGGGCAATCTGAATCTGCTGTATAATGTAGTTAAGAAAGGTATTCCCTGGCCTCTTGGTGCATTTGAGAACAGGAGGACATTTACGAGCATAGAGAACATTTGCTTTGCCGTGAATGGCGTACTGACCAAGGATGTTCCATCTGGCATCTACAATATGGGTGATGATGAAGCTCTTTCTACCAATGAACTGATTGAGGAAATCTGCAAGTCTCTTGGAAAGAAAGCTCATATCTGGAAACTCCCCAAGGGATTGATGAATGGTGTGGCCAAGGTGGGTGGATGGTTGCATCTGCCATTGAATCCGGAACGGTTGCGCAAACTGACGGAGAGCTACATTTCATCGAACGCCAAGATAAAGAAGGCTCTTGGTGTGGAGAAGCTGCCTGTGGATGCAAGACAGGGATTGAAGGTTACTTTAGAAAGCTTTAAATAATGTGGGGATATATAAGTATTGCAGTCATATTGCTGGTTGCTGAGCTGGTCTATTTTAAGATAGCAGACCATTTTAACATAGTTGACAAACCCAACGAGCGGTCATCGCACTCGCGTATTGTTTTGCGTGGTGGAGGCGTGATTTTTACGCTCTCCATTATTGCGTGGGCCATCATGATGGCAGTTCAAGGGGTTCAAGGAGTTCAAGTAGTTCAAAGCTATTTGCCGTTCCTGGTTGGACTGTTGCTGGTGGCAGGAATCAGCTTTGTGGATGATATCCATTCGTTGCCAGACTCACTGCGTATGGCAGTCCAGATTGTAGCATTCTTGCTGATGTTCTGGAGCCTTGGCATGATGCAGTGGAGTATGTGGTGGGTGATCCCGATTGCTCTGTTCTTCTGTGTGGGGGCCACGAATATCATCAATTTTATGGATGGTATCAATGGCATCACGGCGGGTTATGGGCTGGCAATGCTTATTCCTATCTTACTACTGAATACCAATATGGCGTTTATGGAGCAATCCTACTTGATTGTTGCCATTATTGGTATTGTGGTATTCAGCTATTTTAATATGCGACCCAAGGGTAAGGCAAAGTGTTTTGCCGGTGATGTGGGTAGCATAGCCATAGCTTTTATCATCCTGTTTGCTCTGGGTAAACTGATGCTGGCTACGGGTGATGTGACCTATATTGTGTTCTTCCTCTGGTATGGTGTGGATGGTGCTATGACCATTTTCCACCGCATTATGCTGCACGAGAACCTGGGGCAGGCTCACCGTAAGCATGCATTCCAGCTGATGAGCAATGAGCTGAAGATGGGGCATGTGACTGTCACGATGATTTACACCATTGGGCAGTTGGCGGTATCGCTTGGATTTATCTATCTGTGCCCTGATACGGTGCCGGCGCACTGGATTTATCTAGTGGCGGCAGGATTGGTGCTGGCAGGGGCTTATTTGGTTTTTATGAAGAAGTATTATCATTTGCATGAGGAATACTTGGCTTCGCTTCACTCGAGTGAAAAGTGAATAGTTAAAAGTGAAGATAGATGAAGATTACACAGGCAGTATTGGATAAACTTACGGCGGAGGCTAAGGCTTCGCCACGGTTGAGGATGAATCTGGATTTGAGGAATTCATCGGAAGACCAGAGCCAGCGGATGCTGAATGCCATAGAGCCGGGGTCGGTTGTTCCCATACACAGGCATCAGAAGACATCTGAAACAGTGGTTTGCCTGAGAGGGCGGCTGGTTTGGGAGTATTATGATGAACTGGAAAGGACATGCACGGAGAGAATTGAACTGAGCCCGGGCGGCCCGGTGGTGGCACTGAATGTGCCGTGCGGACAATGGCATACGGTGAAGGCATTGGAATCTGGTTCTGTGATTCTAGAAGTGAAGGACGGCCCGTATGAGCCCAAGAGCCCTGCTGACATATTGGGATGAAGAGTCTTAACAACAACCAACAGGCATTCTTTGAGTTGTTGAGAGCCGGTCTTTGGAATGAGGAGGCACGGCTCTCAAAGTTTGGTGCCATCAATCTGAAGGAGATCTGCCGGATTGCTGAGGAGCAATCTGTGGTGGGGCTTTTGGCTGCCGGACTTGAGCACGTAACGGACGTGAAGCTTCCGAAAGAAGAGGTGCTCCTGGTTGTGGGGCAGACGCTACAGCTGGAGCAGCGGAACAAGGCCATGAATGCGTTTGTTGCTGAGCTGATAAGTCGCTTGAGGGATGCTAGTATTAATGCGTTGCTTGTGAAAGGGCAGGGGATTGCTCAGTGTTATGAAAAGCCGCTGTGGAGAGCTTGTGGGGATGTGGATTTGCTGCTGAATGCGGATGACTATGAGAAGGCGAAGAAGTTGCTGCTGCCGATGGCTACTGATGTAGAGACAGAGTATACGCATTTTAAGCATGTGGGAATGACTATTCCTGATTCCTTTGGAACAAGTGACAAAGGTAGAGCGGACGGCTGGGTGGTGGAGCTGCATGGGACACTGCACAGCAGGTTATCGAAACGGGTGGACAGGCAGATAGATGCGGTACAGGAGGATACGTTTAAGTTTGTGAATGTACGGACTTGGGACAATGTCGGGGAGACTGTGTTTTTGCCTGCCGTGGATAATGACGTGATTTTTGTGTTTACACATATATTGCATCATTTCTTCTTTGAGGGGATAGGGCTGCGGCAGATCTGCGACTGGTGCCGGTTGCTGTGGACGTATAGGGATGTTATTGATGTTGCAGGTTTGGCGTTCCGCCTGGATGAAATGGGCATTATGGGTGAGTGGAAGGCTTTTGCGACTTATGCTGTTGAGTATCTGGGGATGCCTGCAGAGGCGATGCCGCTATACTCTGATGATGCTAAGTGGTCGCGGAAGGCTATCAGAATAAATGCTTTTGTGCTGGAGGTGGGTAACTTTGGGCATAAGCAGCTGAGAGACTATAGTGGGATGAGCTATTTGAAGCGTAAGTTTGTCTCATTTTGGGGGCGGTTGAGTAACATGCTACGGCACTTTAGGATATTCCCGCTGGATTCTATCCGCTTCTTTGGTGGCGTGCTGCGAAGCGGACTGCATGCAGCGGTGAGAGGAGAGTAGGCTTCGCAGTTTAAAGTGTAAAGTTGAAAGTTTAAAGTCAGTATGCGAGATATAAGTTTGAGGTTGAGGGAATTTATCGAAAACGAAATGTTTACGGTTTATGCTTCGTGATAACTGTGCATGGTTAGGCTGATGCAACATTGATAGAAAGACTGCAATCATTTATTGAGAGTGAAGGAAAGTCATGTTCTTTCGATCCGGAATTGGCATAAGCTGGAGTCGTTAGAGTCAGGGAGTGTTATCTTTGAATGCAAAGAGGGCCGTTTGTGGAGCATGAGGAAGAAGGAGTCTTAGATTTAACTAAGGGATAAAGAAAGTTTAAACCGATTTGACAGTATTGTAGTTATGTGTTTTGGCCGCTGTGGAGGAAGACTAAAAGAGAAGAAATATGAGTGAAAAATGTGAAAATTATCCGGTTGGTATTGTGGACCGCCTGCGTGAATTTATGGAATCCGAAGCTCGTTCCTGTTCTATGGATCCAGGATGTATCACCCCAGAGTATGTCTATCGTATGTGGGGTGGAACTGTGAGTTTGGAAGACATCAAGAAGACGTTGGCCTTATTGAAGGCTGAATAAGATAGTCTGTGTAGGCCTTGTTGTGTAGGCCTGAAGTTATCTTGAGCTTATGACAGTAAAGGAGTTTTGAATGCAATCTGGCAATTCTGCCGCTACCTCTTCTGGCCCCAGTGGGGCAGCAAGCGCCGTCGCGCCCAGGAAGAGTATGAGAGGAGGTTGGAGGAAGGGAGAGTGAAGTGATTTGAATAATTTTTATAATGAATAGTCATTTTAAGATTCTGAGTCTTACTATTCAAGATGGAGGTAATAATAACCTACTCAAAGCACTAAAGCCTGGAGTGGAGTATTGTTTCTATCAAGATGACACATCCCCCGATTGGTTATATGATATTCCCAACGGCCCCAAAATCTCTGTGTCTTGTATAGTAGGCAAAAATGGTGATGGAAAAAGCTCCATAACTGAGATGATGATTCGCGTCATTAATAACTTCGCATATCTGGCAGGCTTTAGGGAGAATCATCAGCATTTGACATTTATACCTCAAGTAAGGGCTACCATTAAATACATTGTGGGAGGAACCTTATGTTCATTAAGTTGCTATGATGATACAGTTACTCTTAAAATAGACGGGGAGAAACCATTGGAATTCATTCGCGGAGTGTCTCCTGGTTCCAATCCTCCAAAGCAGAGATTGAAGGATGTTAGGGACTATTTATTCTACACGTTTGTTTCCAACTATTCTTTGAATAGTTTTAATAGTAATGACTTCTTAGGAGAGACTGGGAACAAGTATGATTGGCTGAGCCCATTGTTTCACAAGAATGATGGTTATCAGACACCTGTTAATTTGAACCCCATGCGAGAATGTGGTCAAATAGACATCAATCGTGAACATGAACTGTCTAAGCAGCGGTTGATGTCCTTGTTTACTGAAGCGACTGAGGAAGGAAAGAGACAGGATGTGGATAGTTTTGCTGTCCCTACGGGAGAAGGCTTTATTTTTTCTTTGTCA
>LXOW01412011.1_pt2 | contig 17782 bp, 18 predicted proteins | sample 1368591 | NCBI WGS metagenome assembly LXOW01 (sample SAMN04884650, study PRJNA319009) | bovine gut metagenome | isolation source: Cow rumen | host: Bos taurus | place: Italy: Legnaro (PD) | collected 2014-07-09 | reverse complement strand
GCGGATATCGGTCTTCTCCATCTCGGCGGGGCTGAAATACTCGGAGAAGAACTCCGCCCAGTCGTCGGGGAAATCGTCCGTGTCCGGCGTGTCGTCGCCCTCCGTTCTGCCCTCGTCGCGATCCTTCGCGAAGGGCTTGTCGACCCTGGGCAGGGCGCTCTGCGCCTGCTTTTCCCCGCCGATCGAGAAGGCCAGGGAGCTGCCGACGATCAGCAGCAGCACAAGCGAGATGACGCCGAGCACACGCCAGGGCGTCCAGCCGCGGCGCGCTTTGGCCTCCGGTTTTTCGGGCGCGGGCGCGGCCTCCGGCTCAGGGGACAGCGGGGCGTACCAGCTTTTCTCTTCGCTGGGGGATTTGGGTTCGTTCGTCGTCATGATCTCTCGCCTTTCTTCTGTTATCATCGCTGTTTGCCGCCTTCCTGCTCTGCCAGCGCGAGCGTGAAGACAAATTCCGTCTCGCCGTTTTCACTGCGCACGGCGATATCCTCGTCGTGGCTGACGAGGATGGACTTGACCAGGTAGAGCCCGAGCCCCACGCCGTCCTTGTCGAGGCTGCGCGAGCGGTCGGACTTGTGGAAGCGGTCGAAGATGAAGGGCAGATCGTCCGGCGGGATGGTCTCGCCCGTGTCCCGGACCGAGACGTAGGCCTTGTCCTTCTCCTTATAGAGCCGCAACACGAGGCAGCTTCCGGGCGCGGCGAACTTCACGGCGTTGTCGAGCAGGTTGTAGATCACCTGCGTGATCGCGTCCTTGTCCGCGTACACGAGGATGTGCTTGTCCGGGAGCTGGGGATCGACGTCGAGCCCCTTCTTCGTCGCGCGGCTCTCGAAGCTCAAGAGCGTCTGCAAGATGAGCTCCGTCAGATCGAAGTCCGTGCGGCGGCTTGGGTCGGCGGCGCGGGAGCGCGCTTGGCTGACCGCGAGCATCTCCCGCACAAGGCGGCTGAGGCGCTTGGTCTCGTCCCGGATGGCGCGCAGATACTTGCTCTGCTCCTCGGGCGGGATCGTCCCGTCGAGGATGCCGTCGGCAAAGCCCGAGATCGTGGTCATGGGCGTGCGCAGCTCGTGGGAGACGTTGGCGATGAACTCGCTGCGGCGCTTCTCGGCCTGATCCAGGGAGTCGGCCATCTTGTTGAAGGAGTCGATCAGCGCGCCCATCTCGCTGGAGGGGTCGTCGGTCTGCTTCACGCGCACGGAGAAGTCGCCCTTCGCGAACTTGCGCGAGGCGGCGGCCATCTCGTCGAGCGGGCGTGAGACGTGCCTGGCGTAGACGAAGGCGACCAGCAGCGCCGCGACGCAGACGCTCACGGCGATCGTGGTCGGGAGGATCAGAAAGGCCGCCCACTCGTCGAGCATGGTCTCCGCGGCGTTCGAGACGAAGACGTAGCCGCAGACGCTCTCGCCCGAGCAGACGGGCACGGCGGCGACGTACTGCGCCGTCTCGTACATGCCGTCGAGCGCGCTGCGCTCGTCGTAGACGCCCTCGCGCGCGCGCGCAAGCGCCTCCTCGGGGACGCGCCGCCCGAGGTGATCGCAGGTCGGCGCGCGGTCGGAGCAGTTGACGACGACGCCCTCGGCGTCGGTGAGGAAGATGTGATCCCCCGACGCGGCCGAGATCGAGCTGATGGACATGCTCAGCACCCAGCCCGAGAGCGATTCGCTCCGGCTGACGGCCGAGGCGAGCCGCCCGACCTCGCCGGCGGTTTTTTCCATATTATCCCGGTATTCCCGGATGACGTAGCTGCGCCCGATGCCGACGAAGGAGAGCGCCACGATCAGAAAGCAGACGGCGACCGTGGCGGCGGTGGCGGCAAAGCTGCGCAGATAGATGCTTTTCATGCTGCTATCCTCAAACCTGCTGCATTTGCTGTCTATTATACGCATCTCACCGCAGTTTTCAAGCGCGTAATTGTGAACAATCCGGCGAGCTGCGCCTGATTATAATTCAACGCTTGATTCTCGCATATTCGGCGTCGAGATAGGACATGGGCTGATAGTCGCCCGCCGTGCCGACGCGCAGAACGCCGCGCGCGCATATCGCCTCGGGCGTTCCGAGCCCGTCCTGCCGCGACAGCCAGGCGGCCGTGCGTGCCGCGACGTTCTCCTTCAGGTTCGTGAAGAAGAACATGTAGTCGTACAGGTGGTAGGCGCCCTCCGGGAAAATGTCCAGACCCGGAGGATAGTCCGCCGCCGTGACGTCGGTCACGATCAGCTCGCCGCGCGCGCCGATGGCCGCGCCGCAGAGCGCGGGGATCGGCTCGCCGCCCGCTTCCAAAACCGCCCCGTGATTGAGGGTCTTGTCCGCCGGGGTGCCGTCGGTTTTCCAGTTCAGGGGGTTGATGGACAGAGCCTTCATCCCGGCGGGGATGATGATGGTCTCCTCCACGCTGCCGTCCTCGCAGTCGAAGCAGACGACCGTGCCGGTATCCGTCTCGCCCGAGGCGGGCACGATCTGCGGATAGGCCTCGGTCATTTCTTCCGTGACCATCCAGCCGATGGAGTAGACCGCGACCAAATGCTCGCGCAGCGCCTGCGCCTCGGCGCTCTCGCCGCCGTAGTACGCCTTCAGCAGCTCCAGACACATCTCGCCGCCCTGGGAGAAGCCCGCCAGAATGATCCCGCGCCCGCCGTTTTCGTTGTCCAGATACCAGCGAAAGGCGGCGGAGACGTCGGCGAAAGCGAGTTTTTTGGCCTCTTCGCGCTCACTGTCCGAGAGCGTATAGGCGTTGATGGACATCTGCCGGTAATAGGGGGAGAACAGCCGCCCCGTCTCCTCGAAGATGCCCCGTTCCAGATCGAGCGCAGACAGGAACCTGGCCTTGAGCTTGTCGTTGAGGTCAAGGGCGTTCGCCTCGCTCCTCGTGTCCACGGTGGGACAGATCAGAAAGACGTCGACAGCCCGTTCCTCATCCGTTTCAAAATACGCCCAGTTGGCTGCACCGGCGTAATCCAGCGCGGCGGGGGACTCCGACGCAGACGTGAGGGGCGGCAGCTCATGGATGTCGTAGGTGTCATAGTAGATCGCAAAGGCCGTCTCCACGTCCCCGGACAGCTCGATCAGCGCCCCGGCCTGGAACATGGGCGGGAGCGCCCCGGAGGGCGCCTGCCACGCGGCGTTGGAGACCACCTGCGCCGTCTCGTCGCCCGCTGTCTCCGCGCGCAGAATGGCCTCCGCGCCGAAGAGCAGGGTGCCGGTGGCGATGTGGTAGTCGCTGGAGACGATGACCAGCTCCTTCACCTGCGGATACTGCGATTCCAGAATGTCAAAGGTGTAGATCGCGTTCTGCGCCGTGGTGAGGGACTTGTCCTCAACCAGCACCCGGTCTTCGGCGACGCCGTGCTCGAGAAGCCACGCCGCCATGCGTCCGGCCTCCGTGGCCGTCTCGTCCTCGGCCGCCGTACCGCCGCCGGTACAGAGGACGAGGGCGTTCGGATAGCGCTCGGCGCAGCGCAGCGCGACCGTCAGCCGCTCGATCAGCTCCTCGCGCATGCTGCCGTCCGGCGCGAGCTGGAAGCCCAGCACGACAAAGCACAGCTCGTCCGTCTCGCAGAGACCCTCCGGCACTTCGCAGTTGACCGTCAGTTCCGTTTGGGCGCTCTTCCACAGCGCCAGGATGCTCTCCCAGCGCGCGGCCGCGTCCGCATCCGCCGCGGCCAGCTCCTTCAAAAGCGCCTGAATCTGCGCCTCTGCCTCGTCGCCGTAGCTGCCGTAGTCCACGACCAGCTCCTCGATGATCTCCTGCGCGCTCCGCGCCTCCGCCCGCGCGCCAAGAGCGCAGCAGAGCAGCAGACTCAGCGTCAGCAGCAGAGAAGTTATCTTTTTCATGTTACATCCCTCTTACAGCATCTTTTTCATCGTAAAAATGTTCTGCCCTTCCCGGTATTCATAATGAACCCCGTCCATCAGCTTCTTGGCCATGAAGACTCCGAGCCCGCCGATCCCGCGCAGCTCAGCACGATGGCGCGAAAGGTTCTCGCCTCGAGGGAGCGCTGCTTCCGCTCGAAGGCGCTCATGTCCCTGACGGTTTTTTCCGGCATGACGCCCTCCCCGTTACGCGATGTTCAGAATGTCCGAAAAGCCCGTGACCTCAAAGATCTCCATGATCGTCTCGCCCACATGGACAAGCTTCAGCTCGCCCTGCAGGCTCATGGTCTTCTGCGCCGCCAGCAGCACCCGCAGGCCGGCGGAGGAGATGTACTCGAGCCCGGCGAGGTCCAGCGTCAGCTCGCTTACGCCGTCGAGCGAGCTTTTCAGCTCCTTCTCCAGCTCCGGCGCGGTGGTGGTGTCCAGGCGGCCGTCCAGACGGATCGTGAGCTTCTCTCTTTCGCCTGTCTTCGTGATGTTCAGCATGATCGTGTCCTCCTGTGTTTATTATTGTACCTGTGCAGCCCCCGGAAAGGGGAATGAACCGGTATGTGTTCACTCCGCGTTCACCGGCACCCACTCGAAGAGCATATCGGTCCCATACGCGGACTGATCCTCATGCCAGGTGAAGGTTCCGTCCTCATGGTAGCGGATCGTCCCCGTGCCGTCCTCGTATTCAGGCTCCTGACTGACGATCTCGCCGCTGTCGTCGCAGGTCACGATGGATTTGGTGACGCCGGCATACGCGATCGTCAGCGTGTCCGTATCCAGCCGCCCGACGATGTCCCAGCGCGCGAGCTCCCAGGCGCTGCTGCCCCACTCGATCGTGATCCGGGCCTCGTCAGAGCCGAAGCACTCGACCAGCGCGTGGGCCCGGCCGCTCTGATACTCGCCGATGAAGTTCATAACCGGGTTCTGCCAGTCGGCGTCCTCTGCGAACACGGCGACGTATTCCGCGCTCTCGTCCAGCAGCAGGGTGATGACCGGCTCGGCGGAGAAGTCCTCGCCGTTTTTCGTCCATTTGACGAACACATTGCCGGCCTCCGGCCAGGCGGCAAAGGTATGCACGGCGGGCTCGGCCAGACCGATATACGCCGACTGATACGGGTACTCCGTGTCGATCTCCGGCGCCGCCTCGCCCTCGGCCCAGTCGATATTGCCCCAACCCTCCGTGTTGATGCTGACGGCGATCGTGGCCTGCGGCAGCTCGTAGGGCTTGAAATGATAGCCTTCGCCGCCCTCGAGCGTGAGGAGCAGCCCGTCCTCGCCCTCCTCGGACACGGTGACCGCGACGGGCGCCGCGCCCTCCTCCCAGGTGCTCAGGCCGCCGCGGAGCGCGCTTCCGTCCTGCGGGAGCGTCCCGCCCGCCATCAGCTCGCCGAGCATCAGCCCGACATACCAGCCGGGCTCGTCGATGTCCTCCATCCAGGTGACGGAGAGCATGTTCCCGTTTTCATCCGCGAAATAGCCCGCGCGCGTCCACTCTTTGATCGGTTCCGGCGCGGCGGGCTGCGCGCCGCAGGCCGCGAGTGCCAGCGCCATACAGACGGCCACTGCCATACATATTATCTTTTTCATGTTTTTCTCCCCTTTCTTTTCTCTGTGATTCTTTCTTTTGCCGAGCGCTTTCGCCCTGCTTGTCGCGCGTCTGGCCGGGAAAGTCATCCGGGGCGCTCGATCCGGCAGAGCTTTTCCCGGTTGCTCTGGTTCAAAAAGGCTCTGGCTCCACTCTGCGAGTATAGCAGGCGCTGTCCTAAGGAAACGCTGATTAATCCGTCTTCGGCGTCTGCCGGCGAATAATTTGCCGGCAGACGCGTGACCGCCGGATTAATCAGCGTTTCCTTAAAGCTATGCAAGAGGGGACGCGCGTTTGCGCGTCCCCTGTGTCCTATCGTCTCATGCTCAGGCCCAGAAATGCGCCGCAGAGGCCGCCGACGACGTGCGCGAGCTGCGAGACGTTGTCGCTCAGCACGACGCCGCTCACGATCTCGCCGCCTATGTAGAGCACGAGCACCAAGATCAGCGTGATCGGGATGCAGCCGTCCTTCATCCCCGCGAGCGAGGACATGGCGATCATCATGAAGACGATGCCCGACGCGCCGAGCAGCCCCACGCCGGGGAAAAAGAACCACTGCACGAGCCCGGAGATCAGCGCGGTCAGAAAGATCGCCCCGAAGAGGCTGGAACTGCCGTACTTCTCCTCCAGCGGCGGGCCGACGACGAGGATCATCATCATGTTGCCGATGAAGTGGCTGTAATCCTTGTGCCCGAGGACGTGCAGCACGAAGCGCGGCCAGGTCCAGGGGTCGCTCAGCGGCGCGTGATAGACGCTGAAGGCGAGCAGATTGGCCTTGCCGCCCGTCACCGTGTTCAGCACCAGCGCCGCGAAACTCAGCAGCGCGAAGCTCAGCACGACGGGGGAGTTGTATTGCAGACGAACCAGGCGCTTGCCCCTCATGCGCCCTCCGTGCTCTCCGCGAGCGCCTGCGCGTAGGCCGCGCGGGTGCGCTCGTCAAAGCAGACCATGCGCACGCGCTCAAGCGCCGGGTGAGCGGCCAGCTCCTCCCGGATCGCGGCGATCGCGATGCGCGCGGCCTTTTCTACGGGGAAGCGGTAGACCCCNNTAGCAGCTTCTCAAAAGCTCGCTCTCGCCATAGCCGCCGCCGTGCCAGACGGGGCCGGGCGTGTGGATGACATAGCGCGCCGGGAGGCGGTAGCCCTTCGTGATCTTGGCCTTGCCGGTCTCGCAGCCGTGGAGCGTGCGGCACTCGGCCAGCAGCTCCGGCCCCGCCGCGCGGTGGATCGCGCCGTCCACGCCGCCGCCCCCGAGCAGGGAGCAGTTGGCCGCGTTCACGATCGCGTCCGCGTCCTGTTTCGTGATATCGCCGAGGATGATTTCCAAAGTACCCATATTACGCCAACTCCACTGTGATTTGATCGTTTTCCGTGCCGAGGCGGATCGTCTTGATCTCGCGGCCGCGCTCCTCGATGAGCTTCTGCGCGATGCTGTCCTCGATCTCCTTCTGGATGAGCCGCCGCAGGTTGCGCGCGCCGTAATTGACGGAATAGCCCTTCTGCACGAGCAGGGCAGGGACGCTCTCGTCCCAGACGAGCTCGCGGCCCTTCTCCCGCAGCACCTCGCGCACTTCCGAGAGCATCAGCACGGCGATACCGGCGAAATCGGCCTCGCTGAGCTGCCTGAAGCAGATCACCTCGTCCACGCGGTTGAGAAACTCCGGCCGCAGGAATTCGCCCAGCGCCTTCATCGCGCGCTCGCGGCTCATATCGCTGAGCGTCCCGCCAAAGCCGACGCTGCCGGTCTTCGTATTGCTGCCGGCGTTCGTGGTCATGATGATGACGGTGTTTTCAAAGTTCACCGTGCGCCCCTGCGCGTCGGTGATACGCCCGTCGTCAAGGATTTGCAGGAGGATGTTCATGACGTCCGGGTGCGCCTTCTCGATCTCGTCGAAGAGCACGACGCTGTAGGGCTTGCGGCGGATCTTCTCGGTGAGCTGCCCGGCCTCGTCGTAGCCGACATAGCCGGGGGGCGAGCCGATGATGCGCGAGACCGCGAACTTCTCCATGAACTCCGACATGTCGAGCCGGATCAGGGACTCGGGGCTGTCGAAGAGATCGGCCGCGAGGCGCTTGACGAGCTCGGTCTTGCCGACGCCGGTGCCGCCGACGAAGATGAAGCTCACGGGCTTGCGCTTGACCTTGAGCCCGACGCGGCTGCGCTTGATGGCGGCGCAGACGGCGTCCACCGCCTCGTCCTGGCCGATGATGTGCGCCTTGAGGCGCTCGTCGAGCTTCGCGAGGCGCTCGAGCTCATCCTCTGTGATGCTCGAGGCCGGGATCTTCGTCCACAGCTCGATGATGCGCGCGAGGTTATCCACCGCAAGCGCGGGGCGTCCCTTAGCCTTGAGCCGGTCGAGCTCGCCCTGGAGCTGGATCTCGCGGCTGCGAAGCTGCGCGATGCGCGCGTAGCGCTGATCGAGCTTCGCGGGATCGCTCTCGCTGTTGTCGCTCATGAGCGCCTCGCGCTCGAAGCGGAGGTTCTCGAGCTCCCGCTCGTCGAGCATCCGCTGCTTGATGTCCGGGTGCTTGAGGTTCACGTCCGAGCAGGCCTCGTCGATCAGGTCGATGGCCTTGTCGGGCAGGAAGCGGTCGGTGATGTAGCGCTCGGAGAGCAGCACGGCCTGGCGGCACATCTCCTCGGAGATCGTGACGCCGTGGTAGTCCTCGTAATAGTGGGCGATGCCCTTGAGGATCGCGATGCTGTCCTCGATGGAGGGCTCCGTCACCGTGACGGGCTGGAAGCGGCGCTCGAGCGCGGAGTCCTTCTCGATGTGCTTGCGGTACTCGGTGAAGGTCGTCGCGCCGATGACCTGGATCTCGCCGCGCGAGAGGGCGGGCTTGAGGATGTTGGCGGCGTTCATGCTGCCCTCGGCGTCGCCCGCGCCGACGATGTTGTGCACCTCGTCGATGACGAGGATGATGTTGCCCTGCTTGCGTATCTCCTCGATGAGCCCCTTCATGCGGCTCTCGAACTGGCCGCGAAACTGCGTCCCCGCGACGAGCGCGGTGAGATCGAGCAGGAACACCTGCTTATCCTGGAGCTTGTAGGGGACGCTGCCCATCGCAATGCGCTGCGCGAGTCCCTCGGCGATCGCCGTCTTGCCGACGCCGGGCTCGCCGATCAGGCAGGGGTTGTTCTTCTGGCGGCGGTTGAGGATCTGGATGACGCGCTCCAGCTCCTCCTCGCGCCCGACCATCGCGTCGAGCTTGTGCTCCCGCGCGCGCTGCGTGAGGTCGATACAGTAGTTGTCAAGGAACTTATGTTTGGCCGGACGGCTGTTCGGCTGCGCGTTCGGCTGCGCCTCCTGGCGCGGCGGCTCCTCGCTTTTGCCGCCGGAATTGGGCGCGGCGGGGCCGCCGAAGAGCCGGTTGAGGAAGGGGAAGGTGGCGGTCTTGCCGTCGTCGGCGTCGCCCGCGTCGTCCTCCGCGAGGTTCATCAGATCCTCCCCGCCGCCCAGGGCGTTCATCATCTCGCCCGAGAGCTGGTCGAGATCCTCGTCCGAGAGGCCCATCTTGCGGATCACGTCGTCCACGGGCTTGATGTGGAGCTCCCGCGCGCAGGACAGGCACAGCCCCTCGTTTCTGGCCTGGCCGTTTTCTATTTTGGTGATAAAGACCACCGCGACACGCTTGCCGCAGCGGCTGCACATGGTAGGCTGCATGGATTTCCCCCTATTATATCGTTACATGAGGCCGGAGGTGATAAACTTGAACGCAAGGAAGAAGCGGGCGAGCGTCGTGCTCTCGAGCGTGTGGAAGCCGATCAGCAGACCGAAGAAGCTCAGCAGCCAGCTCAGCAGCACACAGTAGACAAAGCCCTTGACAAAGCCCAGCGCCGCCCCGCCGATCTCATCCAGGAGTTCGAGATTCGGCAGACGGAAGGAGAGATTGCCGATGTTCGCGACGGCGGTCAGCGCGATCAGGATCATCAGAAAGCCCAGCGCGAGCCCGGCCACATAGGTCGCCGTATCGCAGAGCACCGCGACGATCGCCGGCGTCATCCCGACGAGGTTCGCGTCCGAGTACGCGACGGCGCGCTCGGCGAGCTCATCCGCGCGCTCGGAATAGAGACCCACGGACTGCAAACTCACGTAGGCGAAGTCGTAGCGCAGCGAGGAGTCCTGCGCCAGGATGTCCTCGACAGAGAGATCGGTCCCGGCGTAGCCCATGGCCTCGAGCGTGGCATCCCGGTTGGCCTGCGAGTCGATATAGCCGTCCACAAAGGGCTCGAGCGCGGGCACCACCTCATGCGCGTAGGCCGAGGAGATCAGGCTCCCGCCGAAGAGCGCGACGACGATCGCGAGGATGCCAGCGACGCCGCCGATCAGCCCGCGCTTGTAACCGCTCCAGGTACACAGAGCGACGATGCCCAGCAAAACAAAATCCAGTATCAGTTTCATGCGTCCCTCTCATCCCTTACATTATGTAGTGGCGANNGCAGAGCCGGCGAATAATTTGCCGGCAGACGCCGAAGGCGGATTAATCAGCGTTTCCTTAGGAGAGGTGGCGCGCAGCGCCGGAGGGGTAGTCAGACGATAGAACGCTGAAGGAAAGCACTCCGAATCACGGCGACCCCTCAGTCGCCTGCGGCGACAGCTCCCTCCGGTCGTTTTTTGTCTGCAAAAATCCTTACGCAGGGCAGGCTTTTATCAATCCGTCGCGAAGCGACACCATATTTTTTCATTATTCATTCTCGAACAGTCCCCCGACCGGCTCGGGGTACCAGACCCGGTTGAGATACAGCCCCTGCGGCGGCATGGTCGGCCCGGTGAGGCGGCGGTCGCCCTTTTCGAGCAGCGCCGGGATCTCCTCCGGCTCGAGCTTGCCGTAGGAGGCGTAGACCATCGTGCCGACGATGGCGCGGCACATGTTGTAGAGAAAGCCGTCGGCGCAGACGGAGACCGTGATCAGCGGGCCCTCGCGCTCGACGCGGCACCAGTACACGGTGCGCACGGTGGTTTTCGTCTCGGTGCCGACGCTGCGCACGGCGCGGAAATCGTGCGTCCCCTCAAAGGCCGCCGCCGCGCGCTTCATCCGCTCCAGATCGAGCGTCTGCGGATAGAAGCAGGCGCGCGTCTCCAAAAAGGGATCGCGGATGGGACTGTTCCATAGTTTATAAATATATTCTTTTTTTATACAGGAGCCGATCGCGTTGAAGCTCTCGGGCGCTTCCATCGCCGCCGAGACCGCGATATCCGCGGGCAGGCGGGAGTTCACCGCGAGGGAAAGCGCTCGATGGGGATGCGGCAGTCGGTGCGGAAATTCGCGCAGTAGCGCAGGGCGTGTACGCCCGCGTCCGTGCGCCCGCAGCCCACGGCCTTGACCGGGTGGCCGCAGATCTTCGTGAGCGCCGCTTCCAGCGTTTCACAGACGCTGCTCTCGGTCTTCTGCACCTGCCAGCCGTGGTAGCGGCTCCCGTCGTAGCTCAGGCGCAGGGCGATGTTCCTCATAGGCCGAAGCGCCTCAGCGCGATCAGCAGCGCGAGAAAGAGCGCGCCGAGCACGAGCGCTAAAATATCGCGCCGCTCCATTTGCAGCTTTTTCATGCGGGTGCGCCCCTCGCCGCCGTGGTAGCAGCGGCTCTCCATCGCGACGGCCAGCTCGTCGGCGCGGCGGAAGGCGGAGACGAAGAGCGGCACCAGGATCGGCAGCAGCGCCTTCGCGCGCTGGAGGAGGCTGCCGGTCTCGAAATCCGCGCCGCGCGCCTTCTGCGCGGACATGATCTTGTCCGTCTCCTCGATGAGCGTCGGGATGAAGCGCAGCGCCATGCTCATCATGATCGTCATCTCATGCACCGGCACGCGCAGCTTCTTGAGCGGGTTCAGCAGCAGCTCCAGCCCGTCGGTCAGCGCCATGGGGCTCGTCGTATAGGTCAGCAGGAAGGTGCCGGCGATCAGCAGCATGATGCGCAGCATCATCTTCACCGCGCGGTCAAGGCCCTCCCAGGTGATGATCCAGCCGGGGACGATGGGCGTGCCGGTGGTGTAGAAGATGTTCAGCACGGCCGTCAGCACGATGATGAAGAGCATGGGCTTGAGGCCCTTGAAGATATTGGCAAACGAGATGTGCGAGACCGCCATGCAGAGAAAGGCCGCGAGCGTCACGAGCGCGTAGCCGAGCCAGCCGGTCGCCTGAAAGAGCGCAACGATGTAGACCGTGAGCAGCAGGATCTTCGTGCGCGGGTCGAGCCGGTGGACGATGGTATCGCCCGGGAAATACTGGCCGAGCGTGATATCCTTCAGCATGTGGCGGCCTCCTTTGCGCGCAGCACGGCGGCGAGAAGCTGCTCGTGCGTGTACACCGCGCCCTCGAGCGCGAGGCCCTTCTCGCGCAGCGCCATAGCGAGCGCGGTCGCCTGCGGCACGGCGAGGCCGATGCCGATGAGCTCCTGCGGGCGGGAGAAGACCTCCTCCGGCGTGCCGTCCATCGCGAGACGCCCGTGGTCGAAGACCAGCAGCCGCTCGCAGAGCCGCGCCGCGTCGTCCATGTTGTGGCTCACGATGAGTACGGTCGCGCCGCTCTCGCGCCGATAGCGGCAGATATTGTCCATGATCTGGCGGCAGCCCGCGGGATCGAGCCCCGCGGTCGGCTCGTCGAGGATCAGCACCTCGGGGCGCATGGCGATCACGCCCGCGATGGCGATGCGGCGCTTCTGCCCGCCGGAGAGCTCGAGCGGGGACTTCTCAAACAGCGCCTCGTCGACGCCGACGAAGCCCGCGGCCTCACGCACGCGCTCTTCGACCTCGGCCTTGCCGAGCCCCATGTTCTTCGGCCCGAAGGCGATATCCGCGAACACCGTCTCCTCAAAGAGCTGGTATTCCGGGTACTGGAACACGAGCCCCACCCGCCATTTGACCTCGTGGCGGNNCCCCCCCCGCCATTTGACCTCGTGGCGGGACTTCTTGTCGCGGTTGATATCCTGCCCGTCGAGCAGCACCTTCCCGGAGCTGGGCTGCAAGAGGGCGTTGAGATGCTGGATAAAGGTCGATTTGCCGGAGCCGGTGTGCCCGAGCACCCCGACAAACTGCCCCTGCGGGATCGCGAGGCTGATATCCTCGATCGCCGTTTTTTCAAAGGGAGTCCCCGCGCTGTAGACGTGGCGCAGCGCCTCCGCACACAATTCAGCCATGCCTTTCCTCTTTCAGCGGATTGCCCGCAGAATGTTGTCCGCCGCCTCGGGTACGGAGAGCGTATCCGTCGGCAGATGGAAGCCGTGCCGGTTCAGGTCATGGGCCAGGCGCACGGTCTCCGGTACGGAGAGCCCCTCGCTCTCCATCAGCGCGACGCGCGAGAAGATCTCCTGCGGCGTCCCGTCGGCCACCAGACGTCCGTTTGACATGACGACGAGCCTGTCCGCGCCGACGCACTCCTCCATGTGGTGCGTGATGAGCACCACGGTCATGCCCTTCTCGCGGCAGAGGCGCGTCACGGTCTCGATGACCTCGCGCCGCCCCTGCGGGTCGAGCATGGCCGTCGGCTCGTCGAGCACGATGATGCTCGGGCGCATGGCGATCACGCCCGCGATGGCGACGCGCTGCTTCTGCCCGCCGGAGAGCAGGTGCGGCGCGTGCAGCCGGAGCTCATACATGCCGACGGCCCGGAGCGCCTCGTCCACCCGCTCGCGGATCTCCTCCGGCGGCACGCCGAGGTTCTCCGGCGCGAAGGCCACGTCGTCCTCGACGACGTTCGCGACGATCTGGTTGTCCGGATTCTGAAAGACCATGCCCACCGTGCGCCGCACGTCGAGCAGGCGGCTCTCGTCGGCGGTGTCGACGCCGCGCACGAGCACGCGCCCGGCCGTCGGCACGAGGATGGCGTTCATGAGCTTGGCGAGCGTGGACTTGCCGGAGCCGTTATGGCCGAGCACGGCCACAAAGCTCCCCTCCTCCACCGCAAGGCTGACGCCGCTCAGACACTCCGCCTCGTCGTCGGGATATTGATAATGTACGTCCTCAAAAGTCAAAATGGCGCTCAAAGCTGTTTCCTCGTCTTGTATCTGAAATGAATAAGCCTCTGCAAAGGTCTTGCCTCTCCCTTCGCGCTTCGCACGGGGGCGAGCAAGCAACGCTCCTACTTTTCCCAGCGGCAGCTCGCCCCGCAGGGGAGGAGGAGGCCGGAGTCGGTCACGGGCAGGCCGAGCTCCCGGCTCTCGGAGCGGCCGCCGAATTTGCGGCTGAAAACGCTCTCGCACACATAGCTCAGCACCGAGGCCGAGAGCCCCGTGGTATAGGAATTGATGAGCACGAACAGCGGCTCCTCGCTCAGCACGCCCGCGCAGAGCGAGACGAAGGGCCAGAGGTTCGTCTCCAGCTTCCAGACCTCGCCGCCGGGGCCGCGCCCGTAGGAGGGCGGATCCATGATGATCGCGTCGTAGCGCCGCCCGCGGCGGATCTCCCGCTCGACGAACTTGGCGCAGTCGTCCACGATCCAGCGGATCGGCGCGTCCTGCAAGCCGGAGGCGGCGGCGTTCTCCTTGCCCCAGGCGACCATGCCCTTCGCCGCGTCCACATGGCAGACGGAAGCCCCGGCCTTCGCGCAGGCAAGCGTCGCCGCGCCCGTGTAGGCGAAGAGATTCAGTACGCTGACGGGGCGCCCGGCGCGGCGGATCTTCGCCATCGCCCAGTCCCAGTTCGCGGCCTGCTCGGGGAAGAGCCCGGTGTGCTTGAAGTTCATGGGCTTGACGTTGAAGCGCAGCTCCCCGTAGCCGATCTGCCAGGAGGCGGGGAGGCTCCCCTTGTCCCAGCTCCCGCCGCCCGATTCGCTGCGGCGATAGCGCGCGTCGCGCGCCCTCCAGCGCCCGTCCCGGCGCGGCGTGTCCCAGATCACCTGCGGGTCGGGGCGCACGAGGGTATACGCGCCCCAGCGCTCGAGCTTTTCCCCGCGCGAGCAGTCCAGCACTTCAAAGTCCTTCCATTGATCGGCAATCCACATAGCTGTCTCCGAAAATAATAAGTCAGGGTATTCTACCACAAAGCCCCGACGCGGTCAACATAATTATCAGGGCGCGGCGAAAGCCGCGCCCTGATCGGCGGAGGCTCCCCTGAGCCAGGGGAGCTGTCGCGAAGCGACTGAGGGGTGTGCTTGACCGGCGACCCCTCCGCCCCCTTCGGGGCACCTCCCCTCCGCTGAAGCGAGGAGAGGCTCTGCCGGTTCAATGGCAGTTGATGTAGGCGATGGCCATGGTGTCGGTCAGAATGGCGTCGCACTGGCCGGCGAAGAGATACTGGAAGCAGTCCGCCGCGCCGCCGACGAGCCGGGTGATCTGCTTGAGACGCTTGGCGAGCTTCGGGTCGCTGTTGAGCGCGTCCAGCGCCTCCTGCGTCGAGCACATGGCCAGGCGCTTGCCGCTGAGCATGAGGCGGTTAAAGAGCATGGTGCCGTTGCGCGTGGCGATGACGATGTCGTTTTTCACATAGGGGCCGTAGACGCGGTAGAGCTTCTGGGTGACCTCCTTCGGGTCGAGGGCGATGCCGCCCCAGGCGCAGTCGATATTGCCGGAGGAGAGCTCGACATAGACGTTCTCCTTTTCGATGGGCTGGATCTTCAGCGTCCAGCCCAGCCGCTCGGCGAGCAGCATCGCAAGCTCCACGTCAAAGCCCCAGTAGCTGCCCTCGGACACATAGGCCATCGGGAAGGAATTCACGTCCACGCCGATGATGAAATCGCGCGGGTAGATTTTGAGGTCTTCCGCCGCGAGCGCCTCCTCGTCGAGCGCCTTGGCGTCCTTCTCAAAGTCGATGATCCGGCTGCCGAACCACTTGAGCGAGAGCTCGTCCACCACGCCCTCCGCGGCGAGCACCTTGAGCGCGGCCTCGACGATCAGCCCCGTCGGGTCGTTCTCGCGGAAGGCCAGGGAATACTCCTGCTCGACGAGCGTCTCGATCACGCGCATGCCGTAGGCGCTGCCGCCCGAGCCGCCGCAGCCCGCGAGGGGCAGACAGAGGCACAGGATCAGAATGATACAAACGGTTCTTTTCATGGGCGTCTCTCTTATCGTCTCCTCCGGAGGGCCAGCGCCGCGATCAGCACCAGGAGAACGACGGCGCCCGCCATCACATAGAGCCGGACGTTCTCGTCCTGCGCAGCGCTCTCGGGCGTCGGTTCCGGCGTCGGTTCTGGCGTCGGCTCGGGCGTCGGCTCGGGCATGGGTTCCGACGTCGGCTCCGGCGTCGCCTCGGCGGCGAGCCGCGCGGCCTCCTCCTCGGCCAGACGCTGCTCCTCGAGACGGCGCGCCTCCTCCTCGGCGGTGAGCCGGGCGGCCTCCTCTTCGGCCTCATAGGCCTCCAGGCGCTCGTCGGCCTTGAGCGTGTAGTCGGCGAAGAGCTTCGCGAGCTCCGCGATCACGGTCTCCGGCCCGGAGGCGTCCTGCGTCATGACCGTCAGGATGATCGGATGGGGCAGGTAGATGATCCCCGAGGTGTGGTTGAAGTCCCGCCACATGTAGTCCTTGTAGCTGCCGTACTTCTGCGCGATCTCGTACTCGCCGAGATAGATGCGGAAATAGTGCTCGGGCTGGGCGTTCAGCAGGCGCTCGACGATGTGCGGGAAGCGCTCGGGCTCGCTGTAGAGCGTCTGCATGACCTCGGTCATGAAGCGCGCGGTGAAATAGCTGTAGTCCCGGAAATCGGAGATGTAATAGTCGTCGGGCAGGCTCGCGAACTTCTTGTACATGTCGCGGCAGTCCGGCTCGCTCGGCGCGAGATAGGCCATCATCTGATGCGCGTAGTCGTTGTTCGAGTAGGTCAGGATCGTCTCCTCGGCGTAGCTGAGCGTGAGGCCCTGAACCTTGGATTCCTGCGTCAGCTCGCCCGCGGCCTCCTTCTCAGCCAGCAGCATCATGACCGGCACCTTGTACAAGCTCGCGCTGTAGTACCAGGCGTCCTCGTTGTAATAGAAGGTCTCGCCGGTCTCGGTGTAGACATAGCCGATGCTGAGCTTCTCGGGGTCGAGCTTGTGGCTTTCGATATACTCCTCAAGCATGGCGCGCATCTCGTCCTGATCGAGCACGCCGCGCTCTCCCTCGGCGAAGGCCGCGCCGGGGAGCAGCAGCCCCAGACAGAGCAGCAGCGCAAGCGCGGCAAACAGCAGGTTTTTCATGTATCGTTCCCTCCGTCTCTGAGGAGCATCTCGTCGCCTGCGCAGGCGAGCGAGGAGGTGAAGAAGCGTTCGGCCGCGCGCCGCAGATAATCGGTGTCCTTGGTGCCGGCGGTCTCGTAGCAGGAGTGCATCGCGAGCTGCGCGAGGCCGACGTCCACCGACTTGAGCGAGACGTGCGTCAGGCTGATATGCCCAAGCGTCCAGCCGCCGGTGATGTCGGGGCGGTTGGAATAGCGCTGCGTCGGCACCCCGGCGCGGCGGCAGATCTCGAGGAAGAGCGCCGCGGAGAGCGCGTCGGTGGTGTAGCGCTGCTTGGCGTTGTACTTGACGACGACGCCCTGATTGAGCACCGGGCGGTCGATCTTGTCGGAGAACTCCGGGCGGTTGGGGTGGACGGCGTGGGCGTTGTCCGCCGAGACCATGAGGCTCTGCGAGAGCAGCCGCCGGTAGTCCGAGAGCCCGAGCCCCAGCGCCTCGCAGAGGCGCTGCAGGGTATCCTCCAGGAAGGTCGAATCCGCGCCCTGCTTGGTGCCGTTGCCGACCTCCTCGTTGTCGAAGATGCAGAGCGTCTGGATGCTCCGGCTGCGTCCCGCCGTGAGAAAGCCGCGCGTGCAGGCGTAGGCGCACTGCAGATCGTCCAGCCGCGGGGCGGACAGAAACTCCTCCTCCGCGCCCCAGATCGTGCCGGGCGTGCGGGGATAGAGCATCAGCTCGGCCGAGACGATGTTCTCCGGCTGCGTCCCGGCGGCCTCGGCGACGAGGCGGGGGAAGGCCGTGCCGCCGCCCTCGAGACCGACGAGCGGCATCAGGTCGACCTTGGGGTCGTAGACCTTGCCCTCGTTCGCGCTGCGGTCGAGGTGTACGGCGAGGTTGGGGATCAGGAGCAGGTCGCGCTTGATGTTCACGAGGCGCACGACGAGCTTTTCCCCCTCGCGCGCGACGACCCTGCCCGCCACGGACAGCGGCCGATCCAGCCAGGGCGAGATCATCATGCCGCCGTAGCGCTCGACGTTGAGCTGCGCGTAGACCCCGGCGGCCGTCACGGTCTCGAGCTCCTTGACCTTGAAGGTCGGGGAGTCGGCGTGCGCGGTCATCAGCATGAAGCCGGAGGCAGGCTCCTCGGGCACGCGGAAGGCGATCAGGCTCGAGCCGTTGCGCCGGACATAATACTGTCCGCCGGCTTTGAGGTCCCAGTTTTCCTCCTCCAACAGCTCCGTGAAGCCGGCCTCAGAGAGCATGCGCGA
>LXOW01120092.1_pt1 | contig 17786 bp, 18 predicted proteins | sample 1368591 | NCBI WGS metagenome assembly LXOW01 (sample SAMN04884650, study PRJNA319009) | bovine gut metagenome | isolation source: Cow rumen | host: Bos taurus | place: Italy: Legnaro (PD) | collected 2014-07-09 | reverse complement strand
CGTTGGGACTGCCTTTAATTAAGAATGAAGATGAGTTCTTTTATTTACAAGATGAGTTGGAGAAGAGAAACGCCCATCTTTTAATAAAACTTCATCCACTTCAGGATGATTCGGTAATTACTATTCAGTCTACAAAAAACATTACGATCTTATCAAATGATGTTTTAGTAATTAATAGATTAGATACAAATATGCTTTATCCCTATTTTGATGCGATGATCTCAGATTATTCATCAGCGCCATTTGATTATATGTTGCTAAATAGGCCATTGGGTTATGTTATTGATGATATGGATTATTATAGATTGGCGATTCCAGAAGATGATTTTAATTCAAGAACACCAGGCAATAAGATTTATACACTTAACGATTTTGTCTCATTTATTGATGCTATTTCAAAAGGAATTGACGAATACAAAGATGAGAGAGTACGCTTCACTAATTATATACACCATTTTCAGGATGGGAATAATTGTAAAAGAATCATTGAGATGTTTCTGGATAACTAGCTATTGACGTAATGGCCGCTTTTAATTGGCAATTCACACGAAATTATTTTAAGACGATTAAAAAGAGAGAATGTATAATATGATGAAAACAAATAATTCTGTTAATAGAGCNNGTTAATAGAGCTTTAATCCTTGCTGCAGGATTAGGAAGCCGTCTCGCGCCATTAACTAACGACAAGCCAAAAGCTCTTGTACAAGTAAATGGAATACAGATTATCCAGAAACAGATCGATAATCTTGTTAAGAATGGCATCTTTGATATTACGATTGTCTCAGGATATAAGGCAGAAGTTTTGGAAGAGGCAGTCCATAATAAGTGGCCAGAAATTGGCATAAAATTTGTCAAATCCGCCGATTATAAAAAAACAAATAATATGTTTTCAGCATATATTGGAATTAGGTCAATGTTCCCAGATGAGGTTTTTTNNATGAATGCAGATGTTTTTTTTGACAATAGAATACTCACAGATATGAGAGAAGATAAAAGGCAAAACATAATTGCCGTTGACGTTGGGCGATATATTGAAGAGTCCATGAAAGTAATTGAGCAAGATGGACATCTTGTAGCAATCTCTAAACAGATAAAACCGGAAGATGCGCTAGGGTGCTCCATAGATGTATACAAATTTGGCACAGATGGTGGAAAGGCATTTTTTTTGCATTGTGCAGAATATATCGAAAGAAGAAAGGAATTAAAACACTGGAGTGAGGTTGCGCTACAAGATGCTTTGAAAGATGTGCGTTTTTATGCATGCAACGTGAACGGTCGTTGGTATGAAATAGATTGTTTGGAAGATTTGAAAGAAGCAGAAGCACTATTTTTAGACAAAGTATCACCAGATTCCGGTTCCTCAGAAACTGCCGATACCAAGACCGGTTGATGATTGCTTTAAAACATGGAGTGGGCCAACAAGGCCGGGATTTAAAAGCGGTCTAGATATTGGAAAATTTAGTGTGAATCAGAAGTGGTTGATTTATTGCCTGGAACGTTTCTTACAAATTTTTGATCTTTGATTTTTGGAGATAACCGTGGATAATGCTTTGAAGTACAAAAATAGAGAGGTATTCTTTGACAACCTACGGGGTGTTCTTATTATCCTTGTTCTTATTGGACACTTTGGCGGGGATAATACAGGCTTCACGCGGGACGGAAACCTTTTTTTGCAAGCATTAGAATGCTTCATATACATTTTTCACATGCCATTAATGTTTTTTATTTCCGGACTGTTTTCAAAAAAGACGGAGAAATGTAGAAATAGCGCTTTCACTGATTTGCTTATTCCATATTTTGTTTTTCAACTTCTTTATGGAATTGTTCGATTCTTGTATGATAGATCAACAAGCTATTTGCTAAATCCCTTTTGGCCGGCACCAGCACTTTGGTATCTATTAGCGCTATTCCTTTTTCGGCTCGTCCTTCATGATTTTGTCAAACTTAGAGGAGCTCTTTTGATAGCAACAATAATATCAATCTTGAGTACATCGCTAATTGGTTTATCACACATTTTCGCATTAAACCGCGTATTTGCATACTTTGTTTTTTTCCTCTTTGGATATTATGCAGATCCACAAGCGGTCCTGCGCATTAAGCGTTGTTTTTGGGAAAAAGTGCATACTTGGGGGGGGTATTGCATCCTCACAGTTGTTTCCTTGGGTGTTTTTTCTGTAATTTACTATATAATTAGAACGGATTTGTTGTCATTCCAAGAATTCGTAGGATTAATAGGACGAAGCAAAAATACTGCGGATATTGGTATCCGTTTGCAATATGGTCCCATTATTTCAGCGACTCTCTTTATAGCAACTATTGCTCTTTCTATAAGTTTAATATTTTTACTTCCTGAGAAGCATTCTTGGCTCACAACCGTGGGACAAGATACAATGCCATTATATTTGAGCCATATGCTTATTCAGCTAGTTTATTATATCATTCAAAGAAAATACTTCTTCTTCGATAGCTGGGTAGTGAACTGGTTACTGTCATTTATTCCGGTTGGATTATGTGTGTATCTCTTTTCAACGAAGTTATATAGAACTGTCTTCTATAATACATTAAATACGATTAAGCGCTGGCTTGTGAAACCTTTATAATAATCAGGAGGCTGCTATGATCCCTAAAACAATCCACTACTGCTGGTTTGGCCGCAATCCCAAGCCGAAGCTGGCTGAAAAGTGCATAAAAAGCTGGAAGAAGTATTGCCCGGATTACAAGATGATCGAATGGAACGAGGATAATTTTGATATTTCCTCCGCCCCGCTCTACGTCCGTCAGGCTTATGAGGCTAAGAAATGGGCTTTTGTGACAGATTATGTGCGGCTTTGGGCTCTGGTTAACTACGGCGGCGTTTACATGGATACCGATGTTGAAGTGATTAAACCTCTGGATAGGTTTTTAACGCATCCGGCTTTTTCCGGCTTTGAAGATGATACACATGTTCCGACAGGCATCATGGCCTGTGAAAAAGATTTCCCTCTATTCCTTGGGTTTCTTCGGTATTACGACACAGCTTCCTTCTATAATCAAGATGGAACCATTTCTTATACCACCAATGTGGAAGTCATTACTGACTGCTGCGCTGCGAAAGGGCTGATTCAGAATAATACCTACCAAACGATTGAGGGATTTGCGCTATATCCGAAAGACGTGTTCTGCCCTGTCAGCTACAAAACGGGGTTTTTGGAAAAAACAAGAAACACCGTAACCATCCACTGGTTTTCCGGGAGCTGGCAAAGCGAGGCGGCAAAAAAGGAGCGAGCAGCGAAGAATAAAGCTGCGCGAGCAGATTATATCAAGCACATTCCAAATAGGATCGGGATGAAGCTTCTTGGTATAGAGCGATATGAACGGCTTAAAGCCATGATAAAAAGGACTAATTAAAGAGAAACCGTATAACTCGCGTTATACTGAATTGATTGGACAATGAAAAAAACACTGTGCGTCTTCGGCACCCGACCGGAGGCCATTAAAATGTGTCCGCTCGTGCTGGAATTGCGAAAGCGTACCGGTCTGAGCGTCAAGGTCTGTGTCACCGCCCAGCACCGGCAAATGCTGGATCAGGTGCTGCACGCCTTTGGGGTCGTCCCGGATTATGACCTGAATATCATGAAGGACAGACAGAACCTTTTTGATATTACAGAGAATATCCTGCGCAGCATTCGGACAGTTTTGGAGGCGGAACGCCCCGACGTTGTTCTCGTTCACGGCGACACGTCTACCACCTTCGCTACCGCGCTGGCCTGCTTCTACCTGCAAATCCCGGTCGGCCATGTGGAGGCCGGGCTGAGAACCTATAACATCAACTCCCCGTACCCGGAGGAGTTCAACCGCCAGGCGGTGGGGATCGTCAGCCGCTACAATTTCGCCCCAACGCAGCTCGCCGCCGACAATCTTATCCGGGAGGGGAAGAACCCGGAAACCATCTACATTACCGGCAACACGGTCATCGACGCCATGAGGCATACCGTGAAGGAAAACTATTTCCATTCCGAGCTGGAATGGGCGGGTGATAACAGGCTTATCTTCATCACCGCCCACCGCCGGGAGAATCTGGGCGAACCGATGCACAGGATGTTCCGCGCGATCCGGCGGGTTCTGGACGAACATCCCGACTGTCGGGCGGTCTATCCCATCCACATGAATCCTCTCGTCAGACAGGCGGCGGAGGAAGAGCTGCAGAACTGTTCGCAAATCCATATCATCGAACCGCTTGACGTGTTCGATTGCCACAACTTTGAGGCGCGCTGCCATCTCTGCCTGACCGACTCCGGCGGCATTCAGGAGGAGTGCCCAAGCTACGGCAAGCCCGTGCTTGTCATGCGGGATACTACGGAGCGCCCCGAAGGCATCGCGGCGGGAACGCTGCGCCTTGTCGGCACAGAGGAGACGTCGATCTATCAGAGCTTTACAGAACTGCTCGACGATCAGGATGCGTACTTCAAAATGAGCCGCGCCTGTAATCCCTACGGCGACGGCCACGCCTGCGAACGTATCGCGGATATTCTGGAAGGCAAATCGTACCATATCTGGCAGCCGCAGACGAATACTCTGACTGGTAACGCCACATGACCCAGTTCATCGCCCTCTTTCTCGGCTATTTCCCCCGCGTGCCGCCCGGCTGGCAGGCCGCCGTGCTCGGCTTTTGTCTGCTCGCGTTCTGCCTGGGCTGGCTCGGCGGGCGGCGGGAGGCGAACGGGGCGCGCATCGCCCGCGCGCTCTCGCTCTCCGCGCTGCTCGGCTACGCCTTTTTTCTGCTCGTGATGCTCGTGTTCACGCGCAGAACGCAGCGCAGCCCCTCCGTCATCCTGGATCCGCTCTACTCCTACCGCAAGATCCTCGCGCGCACGCCGGGGAGCTTCGAGTGGTTCTGCCTCGACGTCTTCAACTGTCTGCTCTATCTGCCGCTCGGCGTCTTCTGCGCGGCCTGGCGGCAAAGCCGCCGCGCGCCGGGGCGCTCGAGCGCGCTCCGCGCCGCCCTGCTCGGCCTCGCGCTCTCGCTGCTTGTCGAAGCCCTGCAATTCACCCTGCGCCGCGGCGTGTGCGAGCTCGGCGATCTGCTGCACAACAGCCTTGGCGCGCTGCTCGGCGCCCTGCTCTGGCTCGGCGCGAGCCGCCTCGTAAGGAGAAAAAACCATGACTAAGGAACAGCGCTTCTTTCTGGAACTGCTCGCCGACTTCCTTGCCGGCCGGAAAACCGAAGCGCGCCCCAGCCTCGACTGGGACGCGCTGCTTTCCTGCGCGCAAAAGCAGCAGCTCAGCGGCGTGCTCTACTATCAGTGCGCCGCCTTCCTGCCCGAGAGCGTCCGCCCCGCCCTGCACGAGCGCTACGCGGGCGAGCTGTTCTTCTATTATAACCGCGAGGCGCTGCTCGCGCAGGTCTCCGACGCCCTCGGCAAAGCGGGCATCCCCTTCTTCAGCGTGAAGGGGCTGGACGTCGCCCGGCTCTACCCCGTCCCCGCCCTGCGCACGATGGGCGACTGCGATATCGTCGTGCGGCCGGAGGATCAGGCGCGCGCGCATCCGGTGCTGCTCTCGCTCGGCTTCACGCTGGGCAAGAAGGACGCGGCCGAGTGGGTCTACGCGAAAAACAGGCTCGAGCTCGAGCTGCACAGCCACCTGCTCTACGACGAGGTCGCGAACACGCCCGCAGAGCGGGCCTTCTTCGACGCCGCCTGGGACTATACCCGGCCGACCGCGCAGGGGACGCGCTGCGAGCTCGACTGGAGCTTCCACTTCCTCTTCCTGCTGCTGCACCTGAAAAAGCATCTCGTGCAGTCCGGCGTGGGCTTCCGGCAGTTCATGGATCTCGCTGCGGCGCTCCGGCGCTGCGAGCTCGACTGGCCCTGGCTGGAACGGAGCCTCGCCGCGCTCGGACTGCGGGATTTCGCCCGCGTCTGCTTCACGCTGCTGCACCGCTGGTTCGGCACGGAGAACCCCCTGCCCCCCGCGGCGCTCGAGCCGAGCTTCGGCGACACGGCGGCGGAGCGGATCTTCGCGGGCGGGGTCTTCGGCTTTGACGACGAGGCCAACCGCAACAACGCGCAGATGTATGAGCTCAACCACCGCCGCGGCCCCTTCGCGCGCCTGCGCTATCTGCTGAGCGCGTGCTTTCTGCCCTACGAGCTGCTGCGCGCCGTGCCGGAGTACGCCTTCCTCGACGGCCGCCCCTGGCTGCTGCCCGCGGCCTGGCTCTATCGCCTGTTCTTCAAGCTCGGGAGGCGGCGCGGGCAGGCCGGCGCACGGCTGATGCTGGCCGCCTTCATCCCCGGCAGGCGGCTGGACGAGCGGCGGCGCGAGCTCGAAAAATGGGGGCTCTGAGGGATGGACGGGATGTGTGAACAGCGCCCCTTCCTGTCGGTCTTCACCTCGACCTACAACCGCGAGGCGCTGCTGGAGCGAACCTACGAGTCACTCCGGCGGCAGAAGTGCAAGGACTTCGAGTGGATCATCGTGGACGACGGCTCGACCGACGGGACGCGCGAGCGGGCGGAGCGCTGGCGCCGGAGCGACAACGGCTTTACGATCCGCTATGTCTGGAAGGAAAACGGCGGCCTCCACACCGGCTACAATACGGCGATCTCCCTGCTGCGCGGGGAGCTCGCGGTCTGCATCGACTCGGACGACTGTATGCCGGACGACGCCGTGGAGAAGATCCGCGCCTGCTGGCGGGAAAGAGGCGGCGCCGCGTTTGGCGGGATCATCGGGCTGGACGTCCCGCTCGAGAGCGGCCTTATCCGCGAGAGGCTGCCCGAGCAGCCGAGCCTCGACCTGATCGCCTGGTCCTTTGGCCGCGGCGTCCGGCGGCACGGCGACAAGAAGCTCGTCGTCAGAAGCGAGCTGTACCGGCAGGTCGCGCCGATGCGGGTCTTTCCGGGCGAAAAGTACTTCAATCCGCACTACATGCACCTGCAGATCGCCGAGCGCTATGAGTTTCTGGTGCTCAACGAGTGCCTCTGCCTCGTGGACTATCAGTCCGACGGCATGAGCGCGCGCATCTTCGAGCAGTACAGAAACAGCCCCAACAGCTTTCTGGAGATCCGGAAGCAGTACTATTCCTTCCCGCGTCTCAGCCTGGCCTTCAAGCTGCGAAACGGCGTCCACTTCGTCTCCAGCGCCCTTCTCGCACGCCGCTTCCGGGAGGAATTCAGGGTCTCGCGCTATAAGGGCGTCCTGCTGCTGTGCTTTCTCCCCGGCCTGCTGCTGACCGGGCTCGTGATCCTCAAGGGACAGGGGGGCTGCCCGTGACGGAAACCCAAAAGGAACTGCTGCGCGCCCTGCAAGGCGCGCTCTTTTCCGCGCCGCCCGGCGCCCCGCTCTCCGAGGCGGCGCGCGAGGAGGCGCAGGCGCAGGCGGTCTGCGCCCTCGTGTCCGACGGCAGGGAGGCGCTGCGCATCGCGTCGAAGAACATGCAGCTCATCTGGGAGCAGCAGCAGATAACGGACTGCCTGACGCGCGCAGGCGTCCCCTTCGCGGTGCTCAAGGGGCTCGCGGCGGCGCGGTACTACCCGGAGCCGCTGCGCCGCACGCTCGGCGATATCGACCTGCTCGTCGCGCCGCGGGACTTCGCGGCGGCCTGCGCCGCGCTCGAGAGCGAGGGATACCGCACGGACGAGCCGACGGAGGGCGGGAGGCGGCACATCCATTTCCGGCGCGGCGGCGCGACGGTCGAGCTGCACCAGCGCTACGCGCGCCTCAATTCCGCCGAGGCCGAGGCAAAGCTGGACGCGCTGCTCTACGCGGCGCTCCCCGGCGCGATGCGCGTGACGGTGGAGGACTGCGCCTTCCCCGTCCTGCCCGAGCCGCTGAACGGCCTGACGCTGCTCGCGCACATCAGCCAGCACCTCGAGGAGGGGCTGGGGCTGCGCCAGATCGTCGACTGGGCGGCCTACGTCGCCCGCGAGCTGGACGACGCGGCCTGGCCGGCCTTCCGCGAGCTTTCGGAGCCGCTGGGGCTGACGCGCCTCGCGCAAGTCGCCGCACGCGCATCGCAGCTTTATCTCGCCCTCCCGGAGGAGAACCGGAGCTGGTGCGCGGAGGCGGAGGACGCCGTCTGCGCGGAGCTGCTCGAATACTGCCTTGCCTGCGGCAACTTCGGCGCGAAGCTCGGGATGCACAACACCGTCGCCATGGTGCTCAGCCACGGCCGGGGCGTCGGCGGCTTCTTCCGCAATCTGCAGCAGCGCGGCAAGGACAACTGGGAGCTGCTGCGCGAGCACCCGGAGCTCGAGCCCGTCGCCTGGCTGTACCAGGCGGGGCGCTACGCCGCGCGCGGCCTGAGACGCAAGAACGCGCTGGGCGAGCTGCGCGCCGATCTCGCCGCGAGCAGACGCCGCAGCGCCCTGATGGAAGCCCTCGGCGCCCGCCAGCTATCCAAACGCGAGGCGGAAGGGGAGAAGAGCGCGCAGAGCCTCCCCTGATTTAGGGAAACGCTGATTCACTCCCGTTGTCCCTGCGCCGTGTCCTGCGGTTCCGCTGTAGGGGAGGGGCTTGCCCCTCCCGTTGTCCTTGCACCGTGTCCACGGGAGGGGCAAGCCCCTCCCCTACGGGCAATATCCGGCATTGTACAACCCCTGCGCCGTGTCCACGGGAGGGGCAAGCCCCTCCCCTACGGGCTATATCCGGCATTGTACAACCCCTGCGCCGTGTCCACGGAAGGGGACACAAGCCCCTCCCCTGCGGGCGTTTTCTCCGCATTCCCCGCTCCTGAACTGTTATCCTGACTTGCCGTTTCTGCGTTTCCTGTCGCGGACGGCATTTACAAAAGCCCCTCGTTGGTGTATGATGCAAGTATCCTGACGAAAAGGGGAGAAGCGCATGAGCATGACCTACTGCGTCCCCAGCCTCTTTGGGCTGGAAGGGCTCGTCATCGACGAACTGAAGCGCCTCGGCATGAAGGAGGTGCGCGGCGAGAACGGCCGCGTGTTCTTCACCGGGGACGCGCGCGACATGGCCGCGGCGAACCTATGTCTGCGCACGGGCGAGCGCGTGCTGCTCGAGCTCGGCAGCTTCGAGGCCAGAAGCTTCGACGAGCTCTTTGAACGCACCCGCGCCCTGCCCTGGGAGCGCTGCATCCCGCGGGACGCGGCCTTCCCCGTCGTCGGGCACAGCCTCAACTCCGCGCTCCACTCCGTGCCCGACTGCCAGAAGATCATCAAGAAGGCCGTCGTCGAGCGCCTCAAGGCCAAATACGGCCTGGAATGGTTCGCCGAGAGCGCCGAGACCGTGCAGATCCGCTTTTCGATCATGAAGGATCGGGTCTCGCTCTGCCTCGACACGAGCGGGATGGGGCTGCACAAGCGCGGCTACCGCCCGGCGCACAACGCCGCCCCGCTGCGCGAGACCCTCGCCGCCGCGATGGTGCTGCTCTCGCGCTACCGGGGGAAGGGCGAGTTCGTCGATCCCTTCTGCGGCAGCGGCACCATCCCGATCGAGGCCGCGCTCATTGCCCTCAACCGCGCGCCGGGGCTCCACCGGCACTTCGCCGCGATGGACTGGCGCGCGCTCGATCGCGCGATCTGGGCGGAGGCCGCCGAGGCGGCGCGCGCGAAGGAGTTTCACGGGGACTATTCGATCCTCGGCAGCGACGTCGACCCGAAGGCCGTCGCCATCGCCCGACAGAACGCCGCGCGCGCCGGGGTGGGGGAGCTCGTGCGCTTCGAGGTCGCCGACGCCCTGCGCTTCGACCGCGAGACCGAGCGCGGCGTGATCGTCACCAATCCCCCCTACGGCGAGCGCATCCTGGAGAAAACGGAGGCCGAGGCGCTGTACCGCGGCTTCGGCGCGGCGCTCGCGGGCAGAGAGAACTGGTCGGTGTACCTGCTGAGCTCGCACACGGAGTTTGAGCGCTGCTTCGGCCGCGAGGCCGACCGCAAGCGCAAGCTCTACAACGGCATGATCAAATGCGACTTGTTTATGTATTATAAATAATCCCTTGTCATTGAATAATCCCTTGTCGTATCTATTCAGTCCCCCGTGTCATTCTGAGGAGCCGTAGAGCCCATGGCCGGAAGAATCTTATCCCGGAATAAAAAAGATCCTTCGACTCGCTTCGCTCGCTCAGGATGACAAGGACTGAACAGTTACCCCTTGTCATTGAATAATCCCTTGTCATTAAAGAATCCCTTGTCATTCTGAGGAGCGAAGCGACGAAGAATCTTTACTGCCGATACAGAAAAAACCTTCGCCGCCGGAGCTCCTCAGCATGACAGGAATCTGAAAGAAAGAGAGAGCGCCATGAAGCATCTGTTCATCGTCAATCCCACCGCCGGGGGCAGCGACAAATCCGGCGAGGTGCGCGCGAAGGCCGAGGCCGCCTTTGCCTCGCGCTCCGAGGCGTGGGAGCTGTATGTGACGAAGGCCCCGCTGGACGCCGTGGAGAAGATCCGCAGCGAAGCTGCGGGCGGCGAGGAACTGCGCGTCTACGCCTGCGGCGGGGACGGCACCTTCAACGAGTGCGTCTACGGCGCGGCCCTGCGGCCAAACGTCGCGGTCTGCCCCTTCCCGACCGGCACGGGCAACGACTTCTGCCGCATGTTCGGCGAGGGGGCGGCGCTCTTTCGCGAGCTGGACGCCCTGCTCGACGGCACGGTGCGCCCCATTGACCTGATCGACTGCGGCGGGCGCTACGGCGTCAACATCTGCTCCGTCGGCATCGACGCGCGCATCGGGACAAGCGTACATGAATACAGCCGCTTTGTGCGCGGCCCTGCCGCCTATGTCGTGTCCTCGGCGGTCAACATGTTCAAGGGCATCTCGCGCCCCATGTCCATCCGCTGCGGCAATACGCGCATCGAGGGGCCGGTCACCCTGGTCTGCGTCTGCAACGGGCAGTATTACGGCGGCGGCTTCCACCCCTCGCTGAATGCCCGCCCCGACGACGGCGAGCTCGATATCTTCATCGCCGGGAAGGTCAATCTCCCGCAGTTCGCGCGGCTGATCGGCAAATACGCCAAGGGGCAGGCCGCCGAGATGACCGGCCTCGTCACGCACCTGACGGGACAGGAGCTCTCCATCGAGTTCGAGCGGGAGGACGTGGTGAACCTCGACGGCGAGGCGACCTTCGCGAAGTCCGTCACCATGAAGCTCATCCCCGCCGCGGTGAATCTGATCGTGCCGAAGGGGATGGGGTGGTTCGGGGAATGAAAAATGAATAATGAATAATGAATAATTGAGGTGTCGCTTCGCGACGGATTAAAAAGCGCGGCTGCGCCGCGTGTCATTCTGAGCGCAGCGAAGAATCTTTGATGCCGACAATCGCACAGGATAAGATTCTTCGTCGCCTTTGGCTCCTCAGAATGACACTGAGATTATCAATCCGTCCGCGCAGCGGACACCATAATTTTTCATTTTTCCTTTTTCCTTTTTCCTTTGTCGAAATCTTCCGTCACAAAAAATTCAAAAGTTTTTCACGGATAGGACTTGCAAAATAAGAAAAGTGTGGTATGATAAGCACCGTTAGCACTCAGAGATATAGAGTGCTAACGGTGCTGAATTCTGTTAATACATTATATGGAGGTATAGAAGATGAAACTCAAACCCCTGGCTGACCGTGTCGTTCTCAAGCAGAACGCGGCTGAGGAGCGCACCTCCTCCGGCATTTTCCTGACCGCCTCCGCGCAGGAGAAGCCCGAGGTCTACGAGGTCGTCGAGGTCGGCCCCGGCGGCATGGTGGACGGCAACGAGGTCACGATGATCGTCAAGCCCGGCGAGAAGGTTCTGGTCGGCAAGTACAGCGGCAGCAAGGTCAAGCTCGACGAGCAGGAGTACACCATCGTCCGTCAGAGCGACATTCTGGCTGTCATTGAGTAAGGAGGAATTTGAATTATGGCTAAACAGATTATTTACGGTGAAGAGGCCCGCAAGGCCATCGAGCGCGGCGTGAACCAGCTCGCCGATACCGTCAAGATCACCCTCGGCCCCAAGGGCCGCAACGTCGTGCTGGACAAGAAGTTCGGCACCCCGCTCATCACCAACGACGGCGTGACCATCGCCAAGGAGATCGAGCTGGAGGACGCCTTTGAGAACATGGGCGCGCAGCTCATCAAGGAAGTCTCCACCAAGACCAACGACGTGGCCGGCGACGGCACCACCACCGCCACCGTGCTGGCGCAGGCGATGATCAACGAGGGCCTGAAGAACCTCGCCGCCGGCGCGAACCCCATGGTCATGAAGAAGGGCATCCAGAAGGCCGCCGCCGCCGCCGTCGAGGCCGTGAAGGGCGTCTCCGAGCCCGTGTCCGGCTCCAAGGACATCGCCCGCGTCGGCACCATCTCCTCCGGCGACGAGCTGATCGGCTCCCTGATCGCCGAGGCCATGGAGAAGGTCAGCCAGAACGGCGTCATCACCATCGAGGAGAGCAAGACCGCCGAGACCTACAGCGACGTGGTCGAGGGCATGCAGTTTGACCGCGGCTACCTCTCCCCCTACATGGTCACCGATACCGACAAGATGGAGGCCGTCATCGACGACGCGCTCATCCTCATCACCGACAAGAAGATCTCCAACATCCAGGAGATCCTGCCCCTGCTCGAGCAGATCGTCAAGGCCGGCCGGAAGCTCCTCATCATCGCCGAGGACGTCGAGGGCGAGGCCCTGGCCACCATCGTGCTCAACAAGCTGCGCGGCACCTTCACCTGCGTCTGCGTCAAGGCCCCCGGCTTCGGCGACCGCCGCAAGGAGATGCTGCAGGATATCGCCATCCTGACCGGCGGCCAGGTCATCTCCAGCGAGCTCGGCATGGAGCTCAAGGAGGTCGGGCTCGAGGTTCTGGGTCAGGCGCATCAGGTCAAGGTCACCAAGGAGAACACCGTCATCGTGGACGGCGCCGGCTCCGCTGCGGAGATCCGCGCCCGCGTCGGCCAGATCCAGCGCCAGATCGAGACCACCACCTCCGAGTACGACAAGGAGAAGCTCCAGGAGCGTCTCGCGAAGCTCTCCGGCGGCGTCGCGGTCATCAAGGTCGGCGCGGCCACCGAGACCGAGATGAAGGAGAAGAAGCTGCGCATCGAGGACGCGCTGAACGCCACCCGCGCGGCTGTGGCCGAGGGCATCGTTCCCGGCGGCGGCAGCGCCTACGTGATCGCCTCCAAGGCCGCCGACAAGCTGCTCGCCACGCTCGAGGGCGATGAGAAGACCGGCGCGGCGCTCGTGGCCAAGGCGCTGAAGGCCCCCATCATGCAGATCGCGGCGAACGCCGGGGTCGAGGGCGCGGTCATCCTGAATACCGTCGCCTCCAACGAGAACGCGAACTTCGGCTATGACGCCGCGAACGACGCCTACGGCGATATGCTCGCCCTCGGCATCGTCGATCCGACCAAGGTCTGCCGCAGCGCGCTGGAGAACGCCTCCTCCGTCGCCGCCATGGTTCTCACCACCGAGAGCCTGGTCGCCGACCTGCCCGAGAAGAATCCCCCCGCCCCCGCCGCCCCCGACATGGGCGGCATGTATTGATAGGTGACTATCGGTATAGGATAAGCTGAAATTATTGAACCGGCCGGTGCAAACGCACCGGCCGGTTTTCTATTCTCTGAATAAGGCCGCAGCAGCTACGCGCCTGTCCTGATCTGGAAAAACGAGGATACCTTCTGCTGCGCCGCGCCGCTTTACATACAGGCAGTCGCCCGACTGTCTGCAAAGCACGGCGTATGAATTCAGAAAGGGGCGGTCGATGAGCAAATCTTCGGTAAAGTTTTCGTAGTCGATGGCGCTCAGTACAACCGTTTTTACAATACGGTAGTTTCTCACCACGGTTTCCTGCGTCTCCTGAATCTCCGACACCCTGCGCGGACGGCTAAGGAACCGGGCTGTACCTGTTCTCGTCATGGTTCTCTCTCCTTTGTTGTGGGATATATCGCAATTATACCACATTTTTGCAAAAATTGCGATATGTCCCACACGATTTATCGCAAATTTGGGTAAACTTTTTCCATCACTGTAACAAGGATGGAGAGACTTGAACGCGAAAGAAGCTGTCGCAAACAGGATATTGCAGTTATGCGGGGAAAGCGGGATTGCGCCGAACGCGCTGGCCAACCTCGCCGGGATACCGCCGTCTACTGTCTACAGCATCCTGAACGCCAAAAGCCAGAATCCCGGCGTTGTCACGCTCAAAAAACTGTGCGACGGTCTCGACCTCTCGCTCAGAGAGTTCTTCGACAGCGAACTGTTCGACGATCTTGAGCAGGAAATCCGGTAGTCAAATTGCATGAAAACAAAACCTGCCGCAGCCCAAGCCGCAGCAGGTCTTGTTTTTTATGCGCTTACCGATAAATCCCCGTGTTCTCCGCAAAGCCCGGATGATCCCGCATCAGCCCGAGCAGACGCCGGGCGGCGCCGTCCGGTCGGGAGCGCCCGCCCTCCCAGGCTTCCACGGATTTCGACGTCACGCCGATGCAGGCCGCGAAGGTCTTTTGCGTCATCTTCGCGTCCAGGCGGACTTGCTTGATCTCCTGCGGCGTGAAGGTATCCGGCTCCTTCACCGTGCGACGGTGGACAACAACGCCGGTCGGCTTCCCCTCGGCGTGGGCTTGCAGCTCGTTCAGAGAGTCCATGATATCGTCAAATACAGCGGACATGACTATTCCTCCTTTCCGCTCGGTGCGTTGTAATACGGCTCAATCGTCTCGATCAGCTTCTTGATTGCGGCTTTCTCGCCCTCGGTCAAGTTGCTCTTTTCCGCCTTAGTGTATGCCGCGAGGCCGCAGATTTTCTCGCCTACCTCGAAGTCGACATAGATGATCCGGGCGGAACCGCTCTTACCGCGACCCTCAAAGGCAAAACGGAACTTCCTTGCGCCACCCGTCCCTTGAATGACCTTCCCGGCCTTCGGGTCTTCCAGCAGCGCCTGTTCCAGCGCGGCGAGATCGTCAATAGCAAACCCGCAGCGTTCCCAACCTCGCAGGAAGGCCGAAGTCCAAACAAATTCCCGTGTCATACGATCACCTAAGTACCCTAAAATATAGGGTTTCTTTCTGGACTTATCATAACGCAACTTTCCGCCCCTGTCAACGATTTTTGAGTATGATTTTTCAAAAGCAGCCATCTCGGTTTCGCAAAAGCGACCCCCGGCATTCTGTGTACAGAATGCCGGGGGTGTTTTCGCGGGTTAATCGTCCCTGCTCGCCGCGCGTTTTTTCGGGTGCTGCGGGGGCGTCGTCTTCCGCGTCGGCCTCTTCGGGCTCAAGCGTTTCGGCCTCTTCAAGCGCTTCGGTATCCTCCGCCTCAAGCGCCTCGGTCTCAGGCGCTCCGGCGTCCCCGCGCTTAGGACTCAAGCGCCTCGGCGTCTTCCGTGTCAAGCGCTTCGGTCTCGCGCGCCTCGGCTTCCTCCGCTTCCAGCTCCTCCTCGTCGCGACGCGCGGCCCTGGCTCTGCGCTTGGGCGGGAGCTTGCTCTTCTCGCGGTGCAGGCCGTAGAAGAACTTCAGATACGCGCCGGTCTCGCTCCTGCGCAGACGGATGCGCGAGCCGACCTCGCGGGCCTCCGCGCCGCCGTTGACGCAGCGCACGCGCGCGCGCTCGTAAGCCTCGCGCTTCTCGCCCTCGAGCTCGCCCGGATTGCGGACGTAAAAGACCTCTTCCTCGTAGAACAGCCACTTCTCCGGCGAGTCCTCATAGCTCGCGAGGATCGCGCGCAGCGGCGCCTTGCGCGCCCCGTCGCTGCCCGCGCTGTAGAGCTTGCGGTCGGCCACCGTCGCGGTCGTGACGCTCAGCAGGCAGATAAAGACGAACAGCCCGAACCAGACCAGTATCCCCATGCGCACGACCGGGAACGCCAGCACCGTCTTGAGGCCGATAATGATAGCATCCATAGTGAAACTCCTGATACAAGAATGGGAAAACCCGTATTTGTCATTCTACCACACAAGCCGCCGGATTTCCAGTCTTTTTTTCAATCCGTCGCCGCAGGCGACACCTCAATTATTCATTATTCATTTTTCATTATTCATTGTATCAGTATCTCGGGTTCGCGAGCGTCCAGACATAGCCGCCCTGGTTCTTCTCGCCCCAGAAGTCCCAGTCGGCCTCGGTGGCGTTGGTCGGATAGGCCATGTTCGCCGCGACCGTGAAGGGGGCGCTCCCGGTCTCGCAGCCGCGCAGCAGCGCCGCCTCGGTGAACATCAGCACCCCGAGCGGGACGTGGTAGTCGCTCGTGACGACGGCGAGCGTCGTGATCTGCGGGTAGTCCCGCACGAGGATCGCGGTCGTGTTGCGGGCGTTCTGGTCGGTGGTCATGGACTCGTCCTCCACGATCAGCCTCTCGCGCCGCACACCCTGGGAGACCAGCCAGTCGGCCATCACGCCGGCCTCGGTCTTGCTCTTATCGCCCGCCGCGGTGCCGCCGCCGGTGAGGGCGAGCAGACTGTTCGGATAGCGCCGCGCGCAGGCCAGCGCGGCCTCGCAGCGCCCGAGCATCTGCGGCGCCATCGAGCCGTCGTACTGGAGCTGGAAGCCGAGCACGACAAAGCAGAGGCTCCCGTCCTCGGGCAGACCCTGCGGCACCTGACCTGAGAGGATCGTCATGCCGTCGTTGACCCATTTCCAGCAGTCCATGATGCCCGCCCAGGCCTCGCCGAGCGGCGGGTCGGCTTCACGCAGCGACGCGAGCAGGCTCTGCACCGTCTCCTCGCCCGCCGCGCCCTCGCGGCGGCGGGTATAGACCAGATCGCTCACGAGCTGATAGGTCTCGGCGGTGTAGCCCTGCGCGACGTAGGGGCCGGTGCGCGGCGTCGGCGTCGGCGAGGGGCGCGGCGGGGTCTCCACGGCGAAGAGCAGCGGCGTCGCAGTCGGCGCGGCAGTCGGCGCGGCGCTGACCTCCGCCTCGGCGGGGCTCTGCCGCCAGCGCAGCAGCAGCGTCAGCGCCAGCGCGAGCAGCAGCAGCGTGAAAAGCAGCGCGCCGCTCTGCCCCCGTCCCGATCGTCCGCGTTCTTGTCTCATAAGCTCACAGCTCCTCTGTCAGTTCCAGCAGCTTCTGGGTAAAGCCGTACTTCTCCGCGAGCGCGCGCGCCTGTTCGCGACCCTTCGTCCCGCGCCGCCCTTGTCTCCTCGCGCGGATCATCAGGTTCTTCGGGGAGTTTTCAAAATCGGTGAACTCGATCATGTCCACCGTGTAGCCGAAGTCCTCCAGCACCTCGCCGCGTATCGCGTCGGTCAGCAGGGCGGAGAGCCGCTCCTTCAAAATCCCGTGCCCGAGCAGCAGATCGAAGTCCCCGCCGCGCTTGATCGAGGCGTTGATCTCGTGCTGGCAGCAGGGCACGGAGAAGATATGCCGCGCGCCCTTCTCGATCGCGTAATGCAGGGCGTAGTCGGTCGCCGTGTCGCAGGCGTGCAGCGTCACGACCATGTCCACGCGCTCGCCGTAGAGCACATCGCGGCTCACGTCGGCGTGGACGAAGCGCAGCCCCGTGTAGCCGTAGCGCTCCGCGAGGCGCTGGCAGCGCTCCACGACCTCGGCCTTGAGATCGTAGCCGATGATCGTGACGGCCATGCCGCGCCTGACGCTGAAATAGTAGTAGAGCAGGAAGGTCAGATAGCTCTTCCCGCAGCCGAAGTCTAAAATCGTGATCTCTCTCTCCGCGCTGTCGGCGAAGACCTGATCCACCAGCTCGAGGAAGCGGTTGATCTGCCGGTACTTGTCGTAGCGCGCCTTGACCACCTTGTAGTCCGGCGTGAACACGCCGAGATCGACGAGCGCCGGGATCGCCTCGCCCTCGCGCAGCAGATAGCCCTTCTCGCGGTCATGCCCGGCCGCCGCGGGGCGGGGAACCGCCGCGCCGCCGCCGGTTTT
>LXOW01245611.1_pt1 | contig 17792 bp, 12 predicted proteins | sample 1368591 | NCBI WGS metagenome assembly LXOW01 (sample SAMN04884650, study PRJNA319009) | bovine gut metagenome | isolation source: Cow rumen | host: Bos taurus | place: Italy: Legnaro (PD) | collected 2014-07-09 | reverse complement strand
TGATTACAAATCAGCTGCTCTACCAACTGAGCTACATCGGCTTGAGATTTTTACCCTTTCAAATAACTTTCACCGTTTCGAAAAATCGGTTTGCAAAAATAGACTTTTTTTTGATACAAATCACAAAAACAACGCTTTTTTTTGAAAAACATTCATATCTATCTTTTAATCAGACAAATAANNTTACGGCCTATTCCGCCGCATAAAATCTTCTTTGTTTGGCATTTTTTTGAAGTTTCCATGAAAAAAGCTGTTTTTTTCACCACTCATCAACTCATATAAAAGCATCCCGTCTATCACAAGAAAAAAACGTATTCATAAAAATTATTAACACCGTATGACGAAAATGATTTTTTTTGTATTTTTGCAAACTTAAAATAATAAGCGAAACAACGTAAACAACTTTTATTATTAACCAAATTTATTTATCATGAAAAAACTCTTTACAACAATGCTGCTTCTGCTCGCATTAGTCATTGTGGGCAAGGCACAACAAGTACTGTTGAGCGAGGATTTCAACAATGGTTTCCCCTCAACCTGGTACACTGTGGATGCTGACGGAGATGGTCACATCTGGGACAACTTTGCCATGGTCGGTCACTCAGGTGAAGCAACCGACAGCTGCGTAACTTCTAAATCTTACGATGGCAACGCCACTCCACATGTATTGACTCCTGACAACTGGTTGATCACTCCTGCTGTTACTATTCCAGCTGGCAGTTACCCCATGCTTTCTTTCTGGGTTTGCGCTCAGGACGCCAACTATCCAGGAGAGCACTATGGTGTGTATGTGACCACCAGCAACGACTACCTGAACCCCAACAACTACACTTTGTTGTTCGAGGAAACTTTGGATGCCAATGGCGGTCCCAGAGCCCAGGGCACTTGGAAACAGAAAACCGCTGTGTTGACCGCATACGCAGGCCAAACCGTTCATATCGCCTTCAGACATTTTAACTGCACTGATATGTTCTACCTCAACTTGGACGATGTGGCAGTAGAAGTAATCACCGATCCCACCTTGTTCGTATCTCCCGAATCCCTCCAATTCAGCGCAGGCGCTCTTAACAGCAACTTCGGAAGAAAGAACATCAGCGTGAGTGGCGTGCTGTTGTCCAATAATGTGAACATCACCCTGCCAGCCAACTCACCTTTCGGTATCTCAACCGACACCAATGCTACTTATGGCAATTCTGTAACACTGACCCCAAACAACGGAGCCGCTAGTGCCACCATCTATGTTGTTTTCAACCCCACTGCTGTAGGTTACTATGAAAGCTCAATCAACGTTGTATCCGACGGTGCCCCCTCACACAGTGTACCTGTAAAAGGTTTGGCTCTCGACTGCAACCAGGCTATGCCTATTCCTTGGTATGAAGACTTCGCCACCGAAGAATTCCCCACTAACTGCTGGACTATGACCTCAACCGATACCGCTGATTATGAATCAGATGGCAATGTTTATCCTGGTGTGAAACGTTACACTTGGTACAACTCCGTCAGCAGCCAGTATGCCGCTGTTGTTGGTGACGCCAGCCGCTTCCAGAATGAGCACCTCTATACTCCTGTGTTCAATTTGAGCAATGTAACCGGTGCCGCTGATTTCAAATTCGAATTCAGAACCAACCCCCGTATCGAAGCATTGATCACTGGAAATGTTAGATTCACCGTAGGTATGAGTATCGATGGCGGTAACACTTTCAACACCATTTGGGATGTTGCCGATATTCGCGAAGCTTTCGATAGCTACTGGACTGGTTGGGATGACGTATGGCCCGTTTATTTCGACATGGACCAGTATGTTGGCACCAACGCCAATATCCAGTTCGACTTCCACTATGAAGCTGACGTTGACGCTGCTGACCAGGTGATTATCCAGAATGTGAAATTCATCAACTACACTGAACCGAGAATGGACGTTATTTCAGACGATACTGTGTCTGTTTTCACCTATGTTGGTCATCCTGATGCTATCGCTATCCCCGTTGAAGGTCGTAACCTCAACAGCAACATCACGGTAACTACCACCGCTCCTTTCGAAGTATCAGCTGATGGTACCACTTTCGGTACCACCGCTACCCTTCCCGCATTGGGCGCAACCTTATTCGCAAGATTCAACCCGACAACTGAAATGGTTGACGAAGTTGGCACCATTACCATTGTCAATAACTATACCGACACCACTTTCAGCAAGACCCTTGTCATGATTGGTACTTCTCACGATTGTTCTAATGTTGTTCTGCCTATCGCAGAAAGCTTCGAAAGCATAGATAGCACAGTTTTGGCTCCCAATACCACCGAGTACTGCTGGCAAGCCTTCAAGGGCAATACCAGAGACGCTCAGAATGACATCGTTAACTCTAACGACTATGCATACACTGGTAACCAGTCATTCCGTTTCTCATCTACCAAATACAACGCTCAGCAGATTTACACCCAGTACCTTATTACTCCTGAATTGAGCGCCAACAACCCCATGTTAGTGATGTTCAACTACGCTAATGCCTCAGCATTGAAAGACGAGACCTTCGCAGTTGGTTACTCCACCACTGGCAGCAACATCAGCGACTTCACTTGGGAACCCGACATCGTAAACGCCGCCAACACCGATTGGCAGTTGTACCGCAACACCAACGTTCCCGCTAACGTGAAGTATGTGGCTGTTCAGTACAAATCACAATATAAAGCTTACTTGTACATTGACAATTTCCAGATCATGGAAGCTCCCTCTTGCATGTTCCCTGTTGAAGTAAGAGCTGAAAGCACTAACGAAAACAGCGCCAACATCATGTGGACTGCCGGTGCTAACGAAAGCAGCTGGCAAATGGTATATGGCGTTGCTCCTCTGGATGTAGCCACCGCTACCCCAGTAGATGTCAACACTCTGGGCACAACCATCAGCAATTTAACTCCCAACACCCACTATCAAATAGTTGTACGCGCTACCTGCAGTGACGGTCACAGCGACTGGTCTGAAGTAGCTGACTTCTGGACTACCTCTACACCTGCTACAGTTCCTTATAACCAGACATTTGAAGACGGTGCTACCGACCGTGACAACTGGGTATTGGTTAACGGCAACCAGGCCAACTATTTCATGTATGGCACTGTTCCCGGCTCAACCACTGGCAAGGCTTTGATGATTACCCACGATGGCACAACCAATACTTATCTGACCCAGATTGGTGACAATCTGACTTCAAACTACAGCACCGTTTGGGCATACAGAGATATCTTGTTCCCCGAAACTACCGCTCCTGGCTATCTGCTCACCCTGAGCTGGAAGTGCTTCGGCGAGGTTGACTATGACTTTGGCGAACTCTTCATCGGTAATGCCACTGAAGTGACCAACTTCGACAGAAATGAGAACAACCCTGGTTTCATTGATGTGAACACTGCTCACTACACTCCCGCCGGCTTGACCAAATTAGACAGATTTGTCAACAAGAGCCAAATGCAGACTGGCACTTACATCATCCCCAGCAGCGAGACAGCAGGTACGGTGAAACGTCTGTATTTCTTATGGACCAACGACTCTTTGAGTGGTGCTGAGACTCCGCTTGCTATCGACAACATCAACATTACTATTCCTCAGTTCGCCACCATGACAGGCTTGGTAACCGACGCTGACAACCAGAATCCTATTGCCGGTGCAACAATTTCTGTTGTTTCCAACCAAGGCTTCACAGGTTCTGCCACTACCGACAACAATGGTAGCTATACTATCGAAGACCTAGTAGCTGGTTATTATACCATCACTGTTACTGCCCATGGTTATCAAACTTTAAGTACAGGTTATTCACTTGGAGAAGGTGTTAACAATGTTCCTTTCGAACTGAATGTTGAAGAGTGTACTATCATACCTACTGGTGTGTCATACACTACTGAAGATGATAATCTTATTCTGGTATGGGATGCCATCGAAAGCGGTTCAATGTCACAAGCAACTAGTGCAGATCCTGAAAGTTCAGTTGGTGTTGCAGCCTCTACCTACCGCATGGGAGCTTATCATTTGTTCAAACAAGAAGATTTAGCGAGATACAATGGTTGTACTATTGACAATGTCAGTTTCATTTTCAATTCAAATCCTTCTTTCTGTACATATACCATTAGAATTTATATTGGCAACGATGCCACAGGTGAATTTGGTCCTGCAGCTCTACTGTATGAACGTGTTATCGATCCATCAGAAATTCTCAGTCTGAACACATGGCAAACTTATGCAATTGATCCAATAGTTGTTGACGCTTCACAACCCTTATGGATTGGTTATCACGCAGCATGGGAAAATGCTGAAGGTAGTGACAGATTCCCTTGTACTTACGTGAACTCTAACCACGACGGATTCGGAAATGTATTGTTCTTCAATGATGAATGGCAAACCACTGGAAGCGATTACGGTGACTGGGCAATCAGAGCCAATGCTATTGCTCCCGATTATCATTATGTTGTTCTGGAAGACGGTGTTGTGATTGCTTCAGGCATTGATGAAGCTACTTACGTTGTTTCTCCTTACGATCCCCAGGCTTGCTACCAAGTACAAACCATCTGCGAGAATGGTCAGATTTCTGTCAACTCAGCTTGCGCACAACCCAATGCCATCAACAATGTTGAGAGCAACCTGTCATTCGAGGTTTATCCGAACCCCGCTCACGAGACTGTAAATGTTTCAACTACCATGGACGTTCAGAAAGTTGAAATCATGAACTATCTGGGTCAGGTGATCTTCTCACAGAACACCACCAACAACAACTTCACTCTGAATGTTGCTAACTACGCTGACGGCGTTTACTTCATCCGCTTGAGCGGCAATGACGGTATCGCTACTCAGAAACTGATCAAGAAATAATCTTTCTTAATCATAAATTCCAAGGCGACCTTCACGGGTCGCCTTTTTTTGTTTTAAACGTTAGTGCATCTACCTTGTCTATAATATTAATGTGGACATGTTTCATGAAACGTCTCTACAACAAATAAACAAATAAACAAATAAACAATTCAACAATTCAACAATTCAACAAAAAATCGTACCTTTGCAAATCAATAAAAGAATCAAGATCATGAAAAGATTATTCCTTGCAGCAATCCTCGTGCTGGGTGTCACCACCCTGGGTATAGCACAAAACGACATTGATGCTTTCCGTTTCTCCCAAAGCGACTATGAAGGAACCGCACGTTTCATGGGCGCTGGTGGAGCCTTCAGCGCTGTAGGCGCAGAGTTCTCAGCCTTGAACGTCAACCCCGCCGCCATCGGTTTGTACAAAAAAAGCGAAATCACTTTCACCCCTCTGGTAATTTCCATCTTTAACGACAATGCCTTGTATAACGGACGTAATAGCCGCACCAGCAATGTGAAATACTCGCTGGCCAACGCAGGCGGAGTGTTCCGTATCGGCTTGGACAAAGAAAACGGCTGGAAAGCCATCCAGCTGGGCTTTGGCTATAACCGCACCTGCGATTACAACAACCAATTCCGAATTGAAGGAATGAGCAACAATAGTTCCTTGATGAATGCTTATTTGGCAGACATTCAGGGCAAAAGCCTCAGCGGTCTCAGTGACAATGAATTGCTGGCATGGAAAACCTATTTGCTGGACTATGATTCTATCAACAATATATTTTTCTCACCTTTTGCAGGCAAACCCCTGCACCAGAAATTAGTGGTGGAGAGTTCCGGTGCCAACGACGAAATGAACATCTCTCTCGGTGCGAATTATAACGACCAGCTTTTCATCGGTGCCACCATCGGTGTTCCAGTTATCACCTATAACGAAAAAACAAGATATGCTGAAGCAGACGAATCAGGCACCAACTATATCAGCAGTTTCCTCATCACCGAGAACCTGCGTGTTCGTACCACGGGTGTCAACCTGAAACTCGGTATCATCTACCAGCCTGTGGAATTTGTGAGAATCGGCGCCGCTTTCCACACCCCCTCCTACTTCGGACGCGTGAGAAATAACTACACTAGAACTATGACTAGCTACTACCCCGATGGCAATAGTTCCGGAACTTTTGAAAACAATCACGCTTTCAATTATACGCTGACCACTCCTTTGCGGGCTATCGGCAGCGTGGCCTTCCTCATCAAAAAAAGAGCCTTCGTGAGCGCTGAATACGAGTTCACCGGCATGGGCATGAGCCGCATGAGTTCCAACGACTACTCCTTCGACGAGGAAAACGAAGCTATTCAGGACAAATACGGAGCCTGCCACACTGTCCGTATCGGCGGCGAGGTATATGTCACCAACAATTTCCTGCTTCGCGCAGGTTATAACTTCAAATCATCGGCCTACCACAAATCGGTGAACAACAACAACGCCATGCACACCGCCACCGCCGGCTTCGGCTTCAGAACCAAACACTTCTTCTGCGATTTCGCTTACGTCTTCAAAACCAAAACCGAAAACTTGTGGCTGTATGACTCCGACTTTGTGGATCCTGCCTCTCTGAAGACCAACACCCACCGCGTAGTGGCCACTATTGGTTGCAAGCTCTAAGAATAAACGACAGTTTATCCTCCTCCGGCCACTCCACATCCAGCCAGTGGATGTGGAACCTGTCACGTTCCATCTTCCTGAACCAGGTCATCTGGCGCTTGGAGAACTGATGGATGGCCACATTCAAACGCTTAAACATTGTGTCATAATCCATCTGGCCCTGTATATACAGGGTCAGAAATTTATATTCCAGGCCGTATCGGATCAGCTGGTTCTGGCTCACCCCTCTGTCAATCAAAGCCCGCACCTCTTCCACCATGCCGTTCTCCAAACGCTCCTTCAGGCGGCGGGTAATTCTTGAGCGGATCAGGTCGCGGTCGCCCCGCAAACCAAAGACCACCGAAGGCACCGCCTGGCAGGTCTCCAACAATTCAGGATGCTCGCGATAATACGTTTCAATCTCAATGGCCCGCAACAAACGAGGCCGCTCGCAAGTATCGGTGTGATTATGCAAAGCTTTGAAAGAAGCCAATAGCTCCGTCAACTGCTCATCTGACTGTTGCTCCAATTCGGCTCGCAAAGCAGGATTGTCGGGCACGGGAAACAGCTTATAGCCTTTCAGCAAGGCCTCGATGTACATGCCGCTGCCTCCGCAGATAATGGGGATTTTTTCCCGCTGCTCAATATCTTTGATAGCGCGATGCGCCAACTTTTGATACTCGAAAACATTGTATTCTATCCCTGGTTCCACCACATCTATCAGATGGAAGGGAATCTCCATTCCATCGATAGTATAATCCTCCAAATCCTTGCCTGTACCGATGTCCATGCCCCGATACACCTGGCGTGAATCAGCGCTGATAATCTCTCCTGAGATATGCTTGGCCAGCACTGCGGCCAGTCGGGTTTTGCCTGTGGCAGTCGGTCCGAGAATGGTTATCGTCATTTCTTTTCCTGATATATGTCAACATTGGAAATCTCTTTACCGTTCACATCGAAACGGACAAAGGTAATCATCTGGTGGATGCCCTGCTTGCCTGCCGCCCCCGGGTTGAGAAACAAGAGATTATACTGCGGGTCGCGGATAAGGCGAAGAATATGGGAATGCCCCGCCACTAACAGGTCCGGTTTTTCCGTCTGAATCAACTTGACAATTTCCGGCTCATAATGGCCCGGCTTGCCCACAATATGGCTCATCACCACCTTCAATTCCTCGCAATGGAAAATCTGCACTTTCGGAATCTTATTGCCACGCACATCCCAGCCATCACAGTTGCCATACACCGCCCTCACAGGCGCGACGGTCTCCAAAGCATACACAATCTCATCACTCAGCATATCGCCGCAGTGCCAGATTTCGTCACACTTTTCAAAAAAAGGGAACAAATCGGGATGGATGTATCCATGGGAATCGGAAAGGACACCTATCTTTTTCATAATCTCTGCTTCACCGTTTCAAACAACACAATACCTGTAGCCACCGAGACATTCAGGGATTTGATGGTGCCAACCATGGGGATATTGATGGCATCGTTGCAGATGCGCTGATAATCCCAGGCAATACCTTCGTACTCGTTGCCCATAATCAGACAAATCGGGCCTGTCAAATCTTTCTGATAGTGGAAATGCGAAGCTTTTTCAGTAACCGCAATCACCTCTATACCAGAATCTTTCAGAAAATCAATCACCTCCACCAAATTGGAATGGCGGCAGATGGGAATCTTATGAAGGGCTCCGGCGGAACTCTTCACGGCATCCTCATTGAGCTGTGCCCCACCCTTCAGCGGCAGGATGATGGCATCCACCCCGGCACACTCGGCGGAACGGGCAATTGCGCCAATATTACGCACATCGGTAATCTTGTCCAGTATCAGCAAGAACGGCACCCTGCCCTCTTCATAGATCTTGGGCACAATATCGAAAACACTCTGGTACTCGATAGCGGAGATAAAGGCCACCACCCCCTGGTGATTGCCTCGGGTGAACTTGTTCAGTTTCTCGGTGGGCACATACTGAAAAGGTATCTTGTGCTGGCGCACCTGATAGAACAATTCCTTGAACAATTCTCCTTGCAAACCTCTCTGTAGCAAAACTTTATCTATAGTTTTATCGGACTCAATCGCCTCTATTACCGGACGCAAACCGTAAATGATATTTTCCGTAGCCATGGTATGAAAATTAAAGTGCAAAGATAGTGATAATTTTCAAATTCAAAGTTCAAAATTTGCGTGCTGAAAGCACGTCATTCTATTAACCCCTAACAAGGCCTATGGCCGCAGTTTGGGGTGCTGTACCGATGGCAGAAGTCTGCGTGCCAAAGGTACGCTACCATGAGAGTCAATCTAGCGTGCATTCCGCACGCATACCTCATTTTCATTCTCATTACCCCACACTGCTCGCTATCGCGATTGTGCGGGGTTAATAGGATATTGTGCCTTTGGCACATTTTATTTGCTAATAAAAATTGGCACATTAGCACATTTGCTAATTCTCACATTGAGAAATTTTGTATCTTTGTAGATTAAAAAAATTTATCATCTTGGATTCATTAGACACTTATTTTCAGAGCATTGCAAAAGGTTGTGAACCAGCCAACCTCTATGACCCCATCAATTATATCCTATCACAAGACGGGAAACGCATCCGTCCTAGACTGGTAATGCTGGCAGCGGAATTGTTCGGCGTTAATCCCGACAAGGTGAAACATGTGGCCGCAGCCTTCGAGATGCTGCACAATTTCACGCTGATTCACGACGACATCATGGATGAGGCACCCATCAGAAGGGGCATGCCCACCGTTTACCGTCAGTGGAACAGTAACATCGCTATTCTGGCCGGTGACGCCCTGGCCATCATGGCTTTGCAGGAACTGCTGAAAGCTCCCTGCGACGACGCCACCAAGATCAAAATCAGCGACCTTTTTGCCCGCACCTCCCTGGAAATATGCGAAGGACAGCAATACGATCTGGATTTCGAGACCATGGAGCATGTCAGCATTGACGACTACATCAAGATGATACGCCTGAAAACAGCGGTTATGCTGGCCGGCTGCCTCAAATCGGGAGCCATTTTCGCCCAAGCCTCGGAAGCCGACCAACAGGCCATGTACGACTACGGCATCCATATCGGCATCGCCTTCCAGCTGAAAGACGACATTCTGGACTTGTATTCCGACACCCAGGTATTCGGAAAAATGACCGGCGGAGACATCAAAGAGAACAAAAAAACTTATCTTTACCTCACTGCTTTGCAGGAGGCCGACGCACAGCAGCGACAGACCTTGCTCCACTATTTCTCCTCCACCGACTTCGATCAAGAGCAGAAAATCCAGGCTGTCAAGGAAATCTATGAATCCCTGAAAGTGAAAGAGAAAACCGAGCAGGCCATCAACTTGTATGCGGCAAAAGCTTTGTCAAGTCTGCAGGCGGTATCGGTATCGGAAGACAGAAAAAACAAACTATACGAATTAGCTAATACCTTGGTGAGCAGAGACAAATAATGAATAACCAAAACGCTTCCAGAAAATATGCCATCATCGTTGCTGTGATGCTGATATTGGCCGCGGTCTATGCGGTCAAGCTGTTCAGTTTGCAGGTCATCAGCAAGGACTACAAGGAAGCGGCCAAGAACAATGCGCTCCGCCAGATTACCGAGCATCCCGACAGAGGTCTGATATACGACCGCAACGACTCTTTGCTGGTGTTCAACGACGCGGCCTACGACCTGATGGTGGTGCCCAAGGAACTCCGAACTTTCGACACCGCCGACCTTTGCCGAATTCTGGACATCACCAAGGAAGAACTGATCAAGCGCATTGAAAAAGCCTCTAAATACTCGAAAATCATTCCTTCGCTCTTTGCCCAGCAGATGTCGAAAGAGGACTATGGCTACCTGCAAGAGAAGCTATACAAATTCCCGGGTTTCTTCGTCCAGTCGCGAACCCTGCGCTCCTATCCCGAACCGATTGCCGCCCACATTTTAGGCTATGTCGGCGAGGTGAACGACAAAATCATCGAAGATGACCCCTACTACAAAATGGGAGACTATATTGGCATCAGCGGCATCGAAAAGGCCTACGAAACCGAGTTGAGAGGCGTGAAAGGGCAGCGTGTGGTGCTGGTGGATGTCAACAACCGTGAAATCGGCAGCTACCATAACGGCGAGGAAGATATCAGAGCCGTACCAGGAACCTCACTGTGGAGCACCCTGGACATGTCGCTGCAACGCTACGGCGAGCAATTGATGCAGAACAAGCGAGGCAGTATTGTGGCCATCGAGCCCAAGACCGGCGAGATTTTGTGCATCGTGTCCAGTCCCAGCTACGACCCCAACCTGCTGGTAGGCAAGGCCCGTAGCAAAAACTACACCATGCTCTGGCGCGACTCCATCAAGAAACCCCTGTTCAACAGAGCTTTACAAGCCATGTATCCTCCCGGCTCCACCTTCAAACTGGCCAATGGACTTATCGCCGAAGAAGAAGGCATTCTGGATGCCAACACCATCTATAACTGTCCCGGAGGTTACCAGGTGGGAAGCCACATCATCGGCTGTCACCATAGTGGAGGCACCAACCTGGTGGCGGCGGTACAGCATTCATGCAACACCTACTTCTGCAGGGCATTCTATAATATCATCAGCAACAAGAGAAAATACCCCACCATACAGGAGGGCTATACAGCTTGGCGCAACCATATTGTCAAACTCGGCTTCGGCACCACTTTCGATACTGACCTGCCTTACGAGAAAAAAGGCATTTTGCCGACCGCCGAATATTTCGACAAACGCTACAATCGCTCCTGGAACGGTAACACGGTGGTCTCCATGGGTATCGGCCAAGGCGAGGTGTGTGTAACGCCCATCCAGATGGCCAACATGCTGGCTATCATCGCCAACAGGGGGTATTACGTCCGCCCGCATGTCATCAAGGCCATCGGCAGCAAGGACAACCTCAACGTGCAATACATGGACAAGATTGATGCCGGCATCAAGCCCGAATATTTCGAGCCTATCATCCAGGGTATGGAGATGGCCGCTTTGGCCGGCACCGCCCGTGGCGCCCAGATTCCCGGCATACGGGTGGCAGGCAAGACCGGCACCGCCCAGAACCCACATGGCCGTGACCACTCAGTATTCGCACTGATCGCCCCCATCGACGACCCACAGATTGTGGTGTTCTGTCTGGTGGAAAACGGTGGCTGGGGAGCGGCAGTAGCCTGCCCCATCGCCAGCCTGATTGCCGAGCTGTACCTAACCGGCGAAGTAAAGCGCAAAGGAGTCGAAGAAAATATGCTTAACCTTTCAACCAAATAACGATGTCTCTGTCCTATAAACAACATAGTGCTTCAAAAGGATTCGACGGACGACTCATTCTGTACTACAGTCTGCTGGTCACCATCGGCTGGCTCACCATATTCTCCACCTCCTATAATCCCAGTGCCGACTTGGGCTTCAGTTTCTCTTTGCCCTACGTGCGACAGCTAATCTGGATTGGCACTTCTGTGATTTTGGCTACGGTTATCCTGCTGCTGGACGCCCGTATCATTCAGCATTACTCCTATCATTTATACCTATTTTGCTTACTATTAGTCATTTCCACTTTCTTTCTAGGCTCCAAAATCAATGGTGCCACCTCTTGGATCAAAATCGGCAGTTTCAGCATCCAGCCTACGGAATTCATGAAACTGGCCACGGCCATGACTTTGGCCAAGTTCTTCAATGAAGGTAAAACCACGGTGGAAAAACGAAGCATGTGGCTCATCGCCTTCGGCATAATTCTCACACCTGCCTTCATCATTCTGCTGCAAAAAGACACAGGCTCAGCCTTGGTTTTCCTTTCTTTTATTGTCCTCTTTTATCGCGAAGGCATGACCGGCATCATCTTCATTTTCGGAGCCATCGCCGTCTTTCTCTTCGTCTTCACACTGCTCACCAACGAAATCTATTCTCTGGCCTTGCTGACTTTCATCCTTGTTATCGCATGGATTATTGACCGCAAAGACAAGAAGAAAATCATACGCAACATCATCATTTATGTGGTGGCCATTGCTTTTATCGCTGCGGTGAATATCGGCTACAACAAAGTACTGCAACCCCATCAGAAGCAACGTATTGACACCCTGTTGGGCAAGACCTCCGACCCCAAAGGCGCCGATTTCAATCTGATACAATCTAAAATCGCCATCGGCTCCGGCGGCTTTTTCGGCAAGGGCTACCTCAACGGCACCCAGACCAAACTCAACTTCGTGCCCGAACAGAGCACCGACTTTATTTTCTGCGCCATCGGCGAGGAATGGGGATTCATGGGCAGCTGCGCCTTGGGAACACTGTTCCTGGCCCTTGTCATCCGCATCCTGCGACTGTCGGAAAAGCAACGAAACCCCTACGCCCGCTACTACGGCTACGGCATTGCAGGCATTATCGCCTTCCACTTCTTCATCAACATCGGCATGACCATCGGACTGGTGCCCATCATAGGCATCCCCTTACCCTTCATCAGTTATGGNNCTTCATCAGTTATGGTGGCTCCTCGCTATGGGCCTTCACCGCCATGCTCTTCGTATTCATTAAACTAAATGATAATTAGAAAGTTATGAATAAAAAAATCGGACTTTTCTTCGGTTCTTTCAACCCCATTCATATCGGCCATCTGATTATCGCCGAATATATCGTCGAGCACAGCGACTTGAAAGAATTGTGGTTTGTGGTCTCGCCCTGCAATCCATTAAAGAAAAAACAGAGTCTGCTCAATGACCTCCAGCGCTTGTACATGGTAAATATCGCCATTGAAGACGATCCACGTTTCCGCTCCTGCGACATCGAATTCAAGCTGCCACAACCTTCCTACACGGTGAACACTTTGCTTCATCTGGCAGAAAAGTATCCTGACAAAGAATTTTGTCTGATTATGGGCGAGGACAACCTGGATTGCATCGAAAAATGGTACAATTATCAGTATATTCTGGATAATTATCAGATTTATGTATATCCAAGAGACGATTACAAAACTGAAAACAAGAGGAATATGCCCAATATACACTATGTCAACGCCCCAAAGATAGGAATCTCCGCCACCATGATACGACAAGGCATACAAGAAAAAAAATCGGTGAAATACCTGATGCCGGAGAAAGTTGCGCAGTATGTGGAGGATATGGGAGTATATAGGGAATAGGAAATAGGAAATAGGAAATAGGAAATAGGGAATAGGGGTTAGAATTTAGAAAAAGTTAAAATTAATGAGTGTTCGACAATTTTTTGATTTGAAATATAAGAAAACATGCCAAAGGCATGACATTCTATTAACCCCGCACAAGTGCAATAGCACGCAGTGTGGGGTGATGCAGACGAAGGCATGGTATGCGTGCCAAAGGCACGCCACAATGATACCAATGGTTGCGTACCTTCGGCACGCTGAGTTACAATTTATACTTCTCTACCCCAAACTGCGCTACCGCTTGTTAGGGGTTAATAGTATAACGTGCTTTCAGCACGAATACTAGACATGCCAACTCGACACTCTTAACTCTTAATTCTTAGTTCTTAACTTAATTAGCACATTAAAAATATGAAATACTTCACGATAGAAAATTTGGAAATCACAGATGCGGGAGCGGAAGGGAAAGCCATTGGCAAGCACGAAGGGCTGACGGTTTTTGTTCCCTACGCTGTTCCGGGAGATATTGTTGACGTTCAGGTATTTAAGAAGAAAAAAGGCTATGCCGAAGCTTACCTGACCGCCATCAAGAAAGCCTCTCCTGACCGCATAGAACCTGTATGCCAGCATTTTGGACTTTGCGGTGGCTGCAAATGGCAGATTATGCCATACGAAAAGCAGCTGTACTACAAACAGAAACAGGTTTATGACAATTTCAAGCATTTGGGAAAATTCGAATTTCCTGAAATACAGCCTATTATCGGTTCAGAAAAGCAATATTTCTACCGTAACAAACTGGAATTCACTTTCTCGAATCTAAGATGGCTGGACGATGAAGACCGTCGGAGACAAGAAGCTGGAGAAAAGATTGTGCCAGAGGGACTTGGCTTTCACATTCCGGGAAAATTCGACAAGGTATTGGATATTCAGAAATGCCATTTGCAAGCCGACCCCGCCAATGCTATCCGACTGGCTATCAAAGAGTACGCCTTGCAGCATCAGATACCCTTCTATAATGTTCGCTTGCACGAAGGTGTGTTGCGCAACCTCATCATCCGCAACAGTTCCACTGGCGAACTGATGGTCATCGTCATCATGACCGTCAAGAATGAGCAAACCATGGCGCTGATGCAATTTATCGCTGACAAATTTCCGGAGATCACCTCGCTGCAATACTGCATCAATACCAAATTCAACGACAGCATCACCGATTTGGAGATTATTCCCTACAAAGGCAAGCCTTTCATGATGGAGGAGATGGAAGGGCTGAAATTCAAAGTGGGACCGGTATCGTTTTACCAGACCAACAATCCGCAGGCTTACAATCTGTATAAAACCGCCCGCGAGTTTGCCCAAATCGGGCCCGATGACATTGTATATGACCTCTATACAGGCAGCGGCACCATTGCCAACTTTGTAGCCCGCCAGGCCAAACTGGTGGTAGGCATCGAGTATGTAGACGAGGCCATTGTCAACGCCAAGGAGAACTCGCAAGTCAACGGCATCACCAACACCCGCTTCTTTGCGGGCGACATGGCCAAGGTGTTCACGGCGGACTTTATNNATGTGAGCTGCAATCCCGCCACACAGGCCCGCGACCTCACCCTGCTTTGTGCGAGCTACAAGGTGACGAGAGTACAGCCTGTGGACATGTTCCCGCATACGCATCATGTAGAGAATGTGGTACTGCTGGAAAAGAGGTGACAGGAGACAGGAAAAATGTGCCAATGAATTTAGGGTTAGAAGGTTAGAAGGTTAAAAGGTTAGAGTTTAATGTTTAGAGTTTAGAGTTTTTGGATTTTGAATTTTGAATAAAAAAAAGCACATGCGGTAAAACCGCAACCAACGTATNNNTGTTATTGGCTGTGTGACAACGGCCATTGACGTGGGGATTTTCACCCTGCTTGCACATTGGAACATGCACGAGCTGCTGGCCAACACCATCAGCTACCAGGTAGCCATGGTCGCCAGTTTTTTCCTGAACCGGGAGTTCAACTTCAAAATCAAGGACAAGGTATGGCAGCGTTTTCTGTCGTTCTTCATTGTCAACCTCATCGGCTATGCTTTCAGCCAGCTGTTGGTATTCCTCTTCATCACCAAATTCGGCATGAATGACTTTATCGGCAAGCTCTTGGCCACCATTTTAGCGGCGGTTTGCCAATTCCTTTTCATCAAGCACCTGACATTCAAGGTAAAAAAGACAGAGACAGAGGCAAAGTAAACAACCCCTAAAATATACAGTTATGAGCAAGAGACAAGTCTTATCTTTGATAATATTGATTATCAGCCTATTATCATCGTTTCAGATGCAGGCTCAGAAACAAATTAGCGCAAAATTAGAGCAAGCCACCGTCTATTTCAACGGGGCGACACTTACCCACACCGCTTCCACCACACTTAAGAGCGGCACACAGGAAGTCATTATCAACGGACTGAGTCCCGACATTGTGTTAAGCAGCCTCAAGGTGAAAGCCAACGGTGTACTTATCTCCGCTACTGAATTTTACGACGACTACATCACCCCAAAAGAAGAAAGTGCACACCTCAAAAAACTGACCGACTCGCTCAACTTATATGAACGACAGCTGCAAGAGACGCAAGACGAACTCACCGTACATCAGCATCTGTTAAAAATGCTTACCAACGGCACCCTCAACAACATGGAGAAAAAGGAGAGTTCTGTAAGTGTTGCCGACATTAACGCCAACATGGAACTATACAAATCCAAAGCTGGTGCCCTGCAGAACAGTATCAATCAAGACAATAAAAAAATAGAAAAACTGCAAAAGAACGTAAGTCGGCTGAAACAACAAATCAGTCAGGATGAGCTTGACAGCGACGTGGAAACAGGTGCTGTGCGATTATCTGTCAGCATTCCAAAGGATGTCAGCACCGTATTCACTGTCACTTACTTCACCAACGAATCACGCTGGATACCCTGCTACGACATTAACATTCCCTCCATGGACAAACCCATTGTGTTGCAGGCCAAGGCACGAGTGGCACAGACTACTGGCCTTGACTGGAAGAATGTCAAGTTAACCCTTTCCACCGCCCAACCCAACCGTTCTGCCGTAGCTCCAGTATTCAAGACCTGGTTCCTTCATTTTAAAACCTATAACACAGCACCAGGTTACAGTGCAGTTCGAAGTAACACCATCACATACGAAGAATCCGCCAGCAACTCCGCAAACAGTGTAAGAGGAAACAGATCGGATGGTGTCGAGACTATTATTGATGGCATTCGTGTTGGAGACAAACAATCCATGAGTGACTATGTCAATGTCAACGAACAGGAATTCATGGTCAACTATGACATTGACATTCCTTACGACATTCCTGGCAATGGCAAGTTCCAGCTTATCGACCTCAACAACTACAACATCAAAGCTGATTTCAAATACTACAGTGCACCAAAACTTTCGGATGCCACTTATATTGTTGCCACCCTATCCGACTTCGAGAAATACAATCTTCTTCCAGGCGAAGCCAATGTGACATTCAACGACACTTACGTCGGGAAAACCAGGCTTCGCCCGAATGACACGGAGAACCAGATTACCCTGACCCTCACCACGGAGCCACGTGTGACGGTAAAACGTGAAAAGCAACGTGATTTTTGCAGTACCAAGCATGTGGGCAACAGCACCACCGAGACCCGTTCTTATCTGCTCACTGTCCGTAACAACCTGACTCGTAGTGCCAAGCTCACTCTCAAAGAGCAGTACCCCATCTCCAACGACAAAGACATCGAGGTGAAAGTGACGGAAGTAAAACCCGCAGCCACCTACGACAAAACCGAAACTGGTGTACTGACTTGGGATATGGAACTCAATGCCGGCGAAATCAGAACTTTTGTTGTCACCTACAGTGTGAAGTATCCGAAGGACAGAGTTTTGGCATGGTAACATAAGACCCACCTCCTTGCCGTTGATGTAGATGGTTACCCTGCGGGTGCTGGTCTATTCCATAAACTGATGGTTTGGAAAAGATGGCTGAAACGTTCGGCCCATATAGGGATTTGGTCAAGCGTGTTGACGAACGATTATAAACAAAACAGTGGATAATATCCAACATAAAATCCAGATAATTACACCTACTATTCGTTCCTCCTTTTTCAAACGATCATACACATAAACAATAGCATGGTATCTTTTTTTTCTGACAAATATCATACAATTAATTATTCCGCATCATTG
>LXOW01051091.1_pt1 | contig 17812 bp, 19 predicted proteins | sample 1368591 | NCBI WGS metagenome assembly LXOW01 (sample SAMN04884650, study PRJNA319009) | bovine gut metagenome | isolation source: Cow rumen | host: Bos taurus | place: Italy: Legnaro (PD) | collected 2014-07-09 | reverse complement strand
ATGGCCAAAGACGAAGCTCGTCATGGCAAAGGTTTCGAAGGTTTGTTCAACCGCTATTTCAAGAAATAGTTTTCTTTAGATTTTTCTGAAAACTGAAACGGGGTGCTCATTCGGGCACCCCGTTTTTATATATTAGACTCCTCCTCCAATCTGCCCATTTCGGGTCACCCGAATGATGTTCATAAATTGACCAAACATGGTCAAACGAGGAGTATTCCATTAAGTCCCTATCCGTGCAATCGTAAGGAAGAGTGCATAGGATTACATCATTGCATCAACATATCTTCATCGGCAAGCATCAATTGATGGCAGCAATCTTCTTCAATATCGCTCATAAATAAGGATCTACCTGTGCCCGAACCTATCAGATAAACTTCCTGACAAGTACAAAACGCATTCTTGCATGCTTCCTTATATTTTTCAAAAAGCTTTTGTTCCTCTTCAAACATCGGAGCATGTTCACTGGTCTTTGGGTTCTTGTACAACGTCTTCCGCATAATGCTCATGCTGTCATATCTCAATTTATTCTCCCTCTTGATGCACCATGCCAAATCCCCATCCCAAATAAAATGTTCCTTTATAAAATCAATGTCTTGCTGGGTAATTATCTCTTTCGATTGAATGCTGTCTATTATATACTGGATAGCCGCGCCATCTCCTACGGAATCCAGTTCCGCCACCCTCACAGTATCAGTATCACATTCAGTAGAAGTTTCAACTGAAATTGCCTTATTTTTATTTGTACAGCTGATTGTCAAGAATAACAACACAACTGTAAAATAAACAATGAGATAAATTCTTCGGGTCATATTATTATTGTTGAAATAGATTAATGCNNTCGCCAGATGCCCCATTGGGGCAAAGGCTGGCCCCACCGCCAGTTATCTTGGCGAGAGACAGCTTTCGCAAATGCTTTGCGGTCGGCCATTGGGATGTCATATCTCGGATCAACCTTCTCCGCTATAGAGCGATTGAAAATTATCTCAACATCCAACCTTTCAATCGGATAAGATATATCAAATGTATCGTTTGATGTCACATAATTAAAGTACCCGTGTACTCCGCCAGTTTCTTCCCCGCTGTAAGACACATAATACTCACCTACTCCCGCCAAACCGCCAATAACCAAAAACCTCCTGTTATCAGGAAAATCTTTTAGATTAATGCTGGTATGATAGCTCCAAACTCTTTCTCTTATCCAGTCCTCATTCTGTCCCGCTGCCAGCAGTCCATTTCTTTTAAGGTCATCCTGGATAAATCCTGGCACTTTGGCAGAGTATTGCTTTCCCATGTATTCAAATTGCCATCCCGTCGCCTCTTGACGAAAAGACTTTGCCAACACATAGTTATACCCTTCCGAAGACTTGTAGATAGGCATACTGGTACCCTTTGAGGAATACGCTTGTTTTATGGCATCATTCATCTTAGTACAGCTTTCCTCATTTACATCTTCACCATAGAGTGTGTCAACAACCTTACCATTTATCGTGTATACAAAAAAAGACGGATGATCAGTATCACCCCTATGCCATACGGCTTCTGTACAAAGCACCTCCTCAAACGCCCCGTCTTTCAGCCGGATGATTTTATCACCATATAATCCAGAATGCGCGTAGCCATCGTCTATCAAACCGCTTCTCTCAATGTACTGGGGAGACCAGTTGCAGTCTCTTCTGGAAATAACACCGTTGTGTTGAGACAGAATGATAGTCCCATCCGCAAAGCAACTGCCAAACAGACATAATTCAGGAATGGTATCATCATTGATATAACAGATACAGCACTTCTGATAAACTGACGTGTTGATATTTTCATTAATGTATGCCGCATAATTATCATTAATGACAATCGTATCCCGCTTAACGTTTGTCACCACCTCTTCAAGTGTATCACCTCCTGCATTAACATTGTGATTATTGTCACATGCTGCAAGTAAAAGGGCACAAAATGCAATGATGATCAGTTTTTTCATGGAAATTATGGTTGATTTTTATTCTCCCAAAAACAGGGTGTATATATTTTAAATCACTGTGCAAAAATACACGTTTTCAACCACATACGTATTTTATTTCATACAATAAGAAGGGTGTTTTGTACAATGGGAGAGGGTGGGAAATAAATTTGGTCATTTCAGGCTATTACATGTCAAAGTAACGAATGAAACGACACACAAGAATGTAAGTATGAGGCATATTATTCTTGACATTTTTCTTGTCCGTTTCATTTTTTCACTTTCTTCAATCAATTGTTTTTTTTCTTTCTCTAATAATTTGACTTTATCCATAAGTCTCTTTTCAACATCATCCTTTCTCAATATGATGCGGATGAGTTCTTGTCTTGTCTTATCTAAAAGTGACATATCTTGTTCGTTTTTATTGTACAATTTCCGTTTCTTTGTTGTCAATCTCTATTTTCTCTTTGTATTTCATTCTTCTTCGAATAGCAAGTATGATCATTGGCCATGCGATGATAGTACACAGAATATCCATCACCCAACTGGCAGCACTTTCATTGAACTCTACTTTTGAATTGAATTCAGCAATTTCTTCGGTGGTCATTTTTTCTTTATCCATAGCGTTTATTTTTTATCGTTTATTATTTTTCCTCATTTTCATTTGATTTTTTACTGGCAAAATAAAGCAAAGCTATACCTAAGCCTAACCAGAATACAGGTCCAAAAGCACTGTTTCCTCCAACTATAGCACCTATCAATGCAAGTCCTCCAAAAACGATACAAATCCATCCAAAAATTTTCATGATTTAGTCCTCCTTATTTTCAGGTTCAACATTTTCGATTTTCTTTGAGCACAATACGGCTATCAGACCAATAATAACATTGAAGAGTGATAAGACAAATGCTAATCCAAAACCGATTTTTCTTGTACGACCCAAGCAGCCGACACCATACGCGAGACTTACTGCGATTACTAATAAAATGATTGCTTCCATAATTTGTTGTTTTTATTTGTTACAACTCTTTATGACAAATAACTGCCAAAGGTTAACAAGCCGACAAATTTATTTTTCGAACCTTTCGTGAAAACACTCTAAATGTCAGGCTTGCCCTCTCTGTTTCGTTTAGTATTGCTTCAAAATCATCATTGGAGACAGTCGCATCATTAAAGGCTGATAACAATAAATTTTCCTCATCGTCTTCGTCCATTTCTATGATCAAGTTGTTTGCAAGAGCTTCTTTGCGCATCAATAAATATGCAGGAAGATAAGAAGGAACAAGTTTAACCAGGTGCTTACAGGTTTCAATGTTTGGATTAGCTAGTTGGATATTGAGTTCCGATTCAAAGAGGTATTGTTTCTTGTCGATGAAGATTTTGTCCTCCGACTCTTCACTGGTCTTTCGAATCAGTTGGGCCACCTCCATGGCTTCTTCATAGCGATTCAATCCTTGCAAAGCTTTTCCTTTGATAAACATGGCTTCAAGGCAAGCACGACGGTCAAGAACCATGTCGGCATAGCCAATGGCTTCCTCTAAGCGTTCACCATACAAACAAACCACGGCATTGAGAAAATTACATGTCATACTGCAATCTTTCAGTAATGGAACATCTTTGGTTAGGCCTTTCAAGCACTCATCATCAAACATCACATCAAACATTTTCTTGGCAATAATAGCCGCATTGCGATAATCTCCTGCTTTCATTTTATCCAACGACCATTGCAGGCATTCTTTGGCGGCATTGTCATAGTCTTTGTCTTGGAAATGTCTTGTAGAGTAAACGGCCATGGTTTAGTTCATCATCAATCAAAGGAATGTCGTTGAACGAATTGGCAAAAGCTTTGATCTCTGTGTTTTGCAAAATATGATTGTGACGAATCTTATTGCTGAGGGTTAGACCGTCAAGGCTCCGCATACGGCTTATCGCCACGTAAGCCTGACCGGGCGCAAAGGTTCCACGAGTAAGGTCAAAGTGCATACGGTCAAAGGTCATGCCTTGCGACTTGTGGATGGTGATGGCCCAAGCAAGCTTCAACGGATATTGGGTAAACGACCCTGTTATTTCTGTTTCCACTTTCTTGGTCTCTTTGTTGTACACGCTTTCGCGTTTTTCCCACCTCATCTTTTCCACATTGATCTCATTGCCGTTTTCCAACGCCACCTTGATGTAGTCATCGCTTAATTCAACAACCTTGGCTATGGTTCCATTTACTAAACCTTGGCCAAAGTCATTGCGGCAGAATATCACCTGTGCTCCGACTTTTAGCCGCAACTCCATCGGAACAGGTGTGTCCTGAATGCGAAAATTGCCATCAACATCTCCTTTATAGCAGAACTCTTCCGAATCAATGTCGTCCAACTTCTTTTCGTTGATGCCATCAGCCAATTTAACATAGGCAGTTAAAATGACCGCAAAATCACCAACCTTATCGTTCGAGCTCACTTGCTGATTTAATATTTCCAAATCCTCATTCGTGTTTTCGCCCAAACGCATCCTGTCAAGTATGTCCAAAAATCGCAAATCCTTTTGCCGATACACCTTTTGGAACTCAATCTTGGGCAGATTCATCCGCTTTATCACATTGGCCTTATAGAAGTACGGGGTGCCACTCCCGTACATGTCGCACAACATTTCATAATCAGCCGAACCGTACTTCACCACGGGCGGCAACTGAAAAAGGTCTCCAACAAATACCACCTGCTTCCCACCAAAAGGCAGATGAGTATTCATTAATGAACGGAGAAAACGGTCAATACCATCCACCCAATCACAACGCACCATTGAAGCCTCATCCACAATGATAGTATCAGCATGCTCTAGAGTTTGCCTTTTCGTAAGGGAAACCTCGAAATAAGTATTTGGACTTATTGCCTCAAAAGGAAGACCGAAAAAAGAATGAATGGTTTGTCCGCCAACATTCATGGCTGCGATTCCAGTTGGAGCCAATACAAGAAAGTTCTTGTTGACCTCCTTCTGAATATTCTTGATGAAGGTTGTTTTACCCGTTCCCGCTTTACCAGTGATATAAAGGCTAGTATTAGTGTTTGCTACAAGGTTGAAAGCTTTCTGTTGCTCAATGTTTTCAGGGTCAATGATGAATTCGTTTTTTTCCATAGTTGTCTCTTTTGTTTTCGGTTGCAAAAGTCCAACTACGGAGCGAAGCCTATTTTCGCAAAAAGAGGTATCCTTATTTTTTGGGGATACCTCTTTATCGTAACCAAGTATTTNNACCAAGTATTTAGTATATAGTTTAAGCTTGTTCGTCAGCAGAAATATCAGTTAACAACCAATCACTATCGGGCCTTGTAATTAGTCGAGCATTACTATATGCCTGCTCAAGTGTAAGAATGGTTTTACCTACATAATTATTAATACCTTCTTCAGGTTTAAAATTGTGTTTACATACCAGAGCAACATTTATTTTCCCTTTACCCTCTAAGGAAAGAGGTAGTAATATTGAAATCTCTCTCTCTTCTATGTAGTATGTTGGAATGGCTGTCTTATAGTTCCATTCAACACGTTTAAGAGATCGTTCAATTGCTTGTTTAAAGCGGCTATTCATGGAATCAAACCAATCAATATCTTGCTTTATTGCATTAACCAGTCTTGCTTTATAGTCTTTCCTTTCCCAGAATGTTAAATTGCTATTGGGCTCAACAAACTGGAATCCATTTGTTGCATCTTTTTTTATAAATTCCAAAGGTAGCCTATCAATATTATCAAAAAATATATGATCACGATTGTATGTAGGTACTCCAGCCTTTAAATCATAAAACAGTTCTGATAAATCGGAATAGTATTCTGCACGAGCCGGTTTATTTGGGAATTGAGCTAACACGCTTTGTTGATAGCTATTTGCAGTATCAAAGGCCCTAAAAATCCACGGTTGAGAGATCTGCGGATTTCTTCCATCATTTCGAGAAAAAAAAGCATAAATGGGTTCATAAAGATAATTTACCAACCCCGTGTTCCATACAGAAAAGTGTTCATTTTCCAATATTTTTCTTTTGGAAACTCTACCTTCCTTTTTAGCCTTCTTATGTTCTTCTTCGTCTTCATGACATAGTCTCTCAAACGTATACGAAATATAATTTTTCAAAATTGGTTTTGTGATGCTATCTTTAGCATGATAATACCAACGCTCCAGAAGAGCCTTATTCGTTGCCAAATCATTTATAGCATAATCCCATCCATAGCCAATAACTTCTTTGGGTTTTGGGAAATATGCATACTTATCAATTGCATCACCGATAAAAGAGCCTTGTTTGGGAGTTGTAACGCAACCTTTGGGGACGACTCCGGGTTTGTAATTTTCTTCGTTATTTCTTTGTTCATCAATATTCTGTCCCTCTCCAAATTCCTTCAAATCTCTGACTAGGACAGGTGCTTCGCGTTTAAAAGTGTCACCTTGTCTAAACTCGTACCTTTTGCCGAAAATACACTGAACGGCCTGTCTTACCCCTACAAATCCCATCTCAATGCATTTTTCTTTTAATCCGTCTAATCCAAATACGGCAAAATTTGTCCAACCATCATTATCCTTGGTTGCATTTTTATATTTTGATTCAATGATTTTTCGTAGTTCTTTAATTTCAACAAGTTTATTAGGTGCCAGTCTAATTGCACGGAATACTTCTTCAGTTCCCTTAATTTGGTAGTTCTCTTCAAATGTTACCTCAGGGTATAACCTACGAAGTTCCTTGTCAATATCAATGATCTCCTCACCCTGACTTTTTACTAATTCATTGAAACAATCTCTGAATTCATCGTACTTCAACCAAAAACCTGGTAGTGTTGGAGTCTGCGCATATGCACCTTCGATTAAAGATTTAATTTTTTTTTCCGTCATAACATTGTTATTTTTGTTTATTATTAGTTCACCAATCATTCTGCAGTTCTTTTTGAGAAAAACTATCGCTTCGATCAACTTATTAAATTTGATGGATAGTGCTTATGATTATTTAGAAATGCTCATTTTGTTGCTAATTTTTTTTGATTTTTGTTATTGAATTGGTTTATAAAAACCACGTTCTACACAATTTGTACCATCAACATCAGGAGTGATAACACCTTTCATCGGAGTATCAATGAGAACATCACAATAATACTCATCTTTAGACAATCCTTCTTTTTTAGTCTTACGCGAACAATTTCCACAATACGGAATCATAATTTCAAGTGCTTTCATATCATTTTCTTTTTTAATACCTTTATTATTTTCAATCACGTGATGAGCAAAACTACAAAAAAATTGGAAATTGCAGGCATAAAAAAGAAAAAAATCGTTGACAAAAATACAATAGTGATGCGCAATCTATTTTCGCTCATTTTCTTTTTTTCTGTTCCAACTCTTTCACCGTGCGGGCCACCACTTGTTCAAGTTGGTAGGTGGATACGCCAAGCGGCTTATTGATGTCCTTCAACGACCATTCTACAACAGTCTTGTCGCTCGATTTGCAAATAATTAGACCCACAGTAGGGTTATCGCCTTCGCTACGCAACAATTCGTCAACGGCAGAGACATAGAAATTCAGTTTGCCAGCATACTCGGGGATAAATTTCCCCACCTTCAACTCAACAACTACATATCGGTGCTGAGGTATGTGATAGAACAACAAGTCGGGGAAGAAGGTTTGCCCTCCGGGCATTTGCAACTCCATTTGACGTCCCACGTATGAAAAACCTTTCCCCAACTCCAATAGGAACTGCGTAACCTTCGAAACAAGCGCATCTTCCAGATCTTTCTCCTCATATTCCTCATTCATCGAAAGGAAATCAAAATGATAGGGGTCTTTCAGTATCTCTTTCGCCAATTGGCTCTGTGTGCCGGGCAAGGTGCTTGAGAAGTTGGTGATGGCTGTGCCTTGACTACTGAAAAGGTTGGCTGCAATTTGGCTCTCAAGTCTGCTGCGGCTCCAACCTTCTTCTACAACGCGATGGATATAGAACAGGGCTTCATCAAGAGATTTGCATTTGGAGAAAATCAAAATATGACATCCCCAAGGAATAAGACCAAATATATCGGGAAATTGCAATTGGCTAACAGCCTGCTGGCCTTTCTTATCTTCTTCAAATTCGTCAACAGCTTGTTGACGAATTACAGCATTAAAATCGTCAGCAAGTTGTTGACGATTTACGACATCAGGTTCAATATTTGTATTATGACCAAGAGTAGCACCTAATTCGTCACCAACTTGGTGACGAATTGCAACTCTTTCATTATAAAAAGCATACCAACGTTTCATGTATTTGAGGTTGGTCACGGAGAAACCCGTTTCATTAGGGAATGCCGTTTTCAAATCAAGGCTCAACTGATTGAAGAATCCGTTGCCCCATTTACTTTCCGCTCGTAGTTCAACAATGTCTCTCCCCATGCTCCAATAAAACTCAAGCATGGCGGTGTTCACACGAACTGCGGCTTTCAATTGGCTTTGGCGGAAACGCTGCTTGATGTCAGCCATCCATTGCACATAGCCTTCGTCGGCGGTCATTATATCACGGGAAATAAATGTCGGCTTTTCGTTCATCTTTTTTTTAGAATTTGTGAAGTGCAAAGATACAAATAAAATTTATCTCAGACATTGATACGCTTGGAATTGTGCCGATATTTGTTCGCACAATTTTTGTTGAATATTTGCGGGAGAAAGAACCAACAAATCTTTTCCAAAGGAGGTTAATTCACGTATGAGTTCATAGTTCTCAATGCATTCGATGGAAAAAAATGCGCCACCTTTAAGCATCGGATATTGTTGACGTAATTTTTTCTCTTTCTCTTTGCGATAATGGTGTTGAGATTCGTGCAAGGGCTTAGTTATAACATAGTCCTTGGAATAGTCACTGACCCAAAAAAGAATAGTCTGCACCGGCCGGTCAGCATATATGGTAACACCAATTATGTTTTCAAAACGTTCGTTGAGATTTCCGTCGTAGGGAATGTATTTCTTGGCTGGCATTGGCTCAACTTTATCAGTGCGATCAAGAGGAAACGACATGATTTTGCCATCTTTATCAGTGGCTGCGATTAGATACCAACGGCGGTTGTATTCCTTAAGTAGATAAGGATGTAAAACCGTTTTGCGAACCTCATCTGGAGTATCAAACTTATGGTAATGCAGTTCTATAACCTGTTGTTGAGAAATAGCTGTGAACAGTTCGCCAAGCATGCTTGAATTTTCCAATGGATTCTTGTCGAAAGAAACAATCTGCCGGTCGGTCTCCACCTTCAAGCTCTTTCGCAGTGTTTCCAGCCCCTCCAGATTGGGAAGACCATCAAACTGACCCAATAATGACAATGCTTCATTTAGAAGATATTTCTCCTCATCGGTCATTTCCTTTTTAAATATGGAAAAGGAAGGATCCTTATAGCGATGACAACTCTTCTTAATAACATTAAGTGTTTCTTTGCTGATTATGTCAACTTGATAATGTTCTATATCTGCATAAAAAGGATCCTCAAATTCCAAATGATGAAGATCTAACTCAATGGTGCGCCTGCCCACGATTTTCTGCCCCATCTCATGCAATTCATCATTAACAATACGAAGCAAATCCTCGGTCGAGTAATTGTGGTAACGGTTTGCCAACAGTTTATCAAGAATATAATATCGTGTTACGGCGTTTTTGTTAGCGGGCATATTGTCTTAATATTTAGATTGCAAAATTACGAAAATATCACGAAATCTATTTTCGCAAAGGTAAAAATAGTTGAATTAAAAACAATGATAGACAATAACACAAACACAGATAACAATTTACCCATATCATAGTCACACACATCTTCTATAAACAATCTTATATCTATCCTCAATAAGGTTATCATCAGCATCAAAGATGGTATGATGTATTTTGCAAACTATTAATTTGATTCCTCATCCTGCCTCTTTATCCCCAAAAGAGTATCCATACAGCGGTTGATAGCCGCATACACATCATCTGCTTCGGTTGCTCCATACCCCTCGCCAGTTACTGTACAGACCATGTCAAGTGTCTTTGCAGAAATAAATTGTATCGTCACTTCAATAGTATATCCCATTTCAACCTGTCTGCGTCCGGTTTCACCATAACTAACAATAAGAGTTTTCTCTTTCAGAGATTCTTCAATTTCTGCCACACGNNCCAGAAATAATGTCACTAGGAGTAACACTATTGGTTACACCACCTCCATAAACACCAAAATTATTACCCACGACATATCCTGAGCTACCGGTTTTAACTCCAGATGGATTGATATAAAAATACTTATAATTGTCCAGAGAATCCTTATCACTTTTCTCGATAGAAACAGGATTCAGTGTTACACAACTTACCAAACACGCACTTAATAACAATAGAAATATGCCTACTCTACTCATAATCATAATTTTCATCATGCAAAAGTACAAAAAAAGTCAGCACCCTCGCCACATCTGTGGACATTTTTGTCTATTCTCACATTCGCACCCAATAATACGTAATTCGCTGATTTCGGTTGTCACTTTTGTGACGTTCGACTGATTTAAGTTGACAGAATGGGGAAGGTTAAACTGAAGTGGTATACTTTACGAATATTATCTGGTATACTTTTCGATTACTATTTACACTACTTGCCTCGAAAATCTCGCTCTACCCAAACCGTTGAGCCGTACCAGAGTCCTCCTTTCCAAGTCATACCCAAGCCCAAACAAGCACTTTGGGCTTGGCTACTACTTGGGTAGAGCTTGGGTATGACTTGGGTATGACTTGGGAGAGGTATGCGCTATGCGCCTGAATATTTACGTCACTGCCCCGCCCTGCAGAGACGCAGTCACCTCCGTATGAAAAATCAGATCTGTAGTGGCGTGCCTTTGGCACTCAGATGGAGAGGAGGTGTGTCGCCATACCCCACACTGCGGCCTGTCGGCCTTAGTATGGGGTTAATAGAATGTAGTGATTTCAGTAAAACACAGGTTGATGTCATAAACACCTGTTTTCGGAAGAAAACCGCATTTCAACAGCAGAAAAACTGCATTTCGACGGCAAGCGCAACTTGGCAATTTTCTTTACAAACAACGTAAACCGAGCGTCCCTACTGGTAGTTGCCCTCGTCTTTGAGCATGAGCGCATAATAATACTCGGCATTGGAGTCATTGGCAAACACTTTTCCCGCCAGCAATGCCTTGATGCCATATATCCCACAATACCCCCGTAATCAATATTCCGAAGGGTTATCCCTTTCATATGGCAATAGATGGAGAATGGACTTAATACATGTGCGTATCTGTCAAGTGAATTGAAGATTAGTTTGAGTCTACAAGATAATATTTATATCCTACGTATCGAAGGCTTCAAACCCCGAAAAGTGATGGTGGCGAAATAAAGTTGGATAATTAAACGGCAGCAGCAATGCTCATGGCGGTTTTGAGTCCGTCTAGGGCTGCGCTGACAATACCTCCGGCATAGCCAGCCCCTTCTCCTACGGGATAAAAGCCTGTGATATTGCTTCGTCGGTTGTCATCTCGTAAGATTCTGACTGGCGATGATGAGCGGCTTTCGATGCCAGTGAGCACGGCGTCAGCATCGTTGAATCCACGTAATTTTTTGTCAAACAAGGGAATTGCATCCCTCAAAGCCTTCACGGCAAAAGATGGAAGGCAACGCCCTAAGTCGCAATATACTACCCCATGGGGATAGGAGGGACTCACCTTACGGTGGCCTTTGGCAATTTTGCCCTGCAGAAACTCTCCCACCAGATTGGCGGGGGCACGGTAGTCGCCACTGACCTTAAAGGCCATCCGCTCGTATTTTTCTTGATAGTCCAAGCCGTCGAGGGGACTGTCTTTCAGATAGTCTTCAGGATTGATGCCCACCAATAAAGCACTATTGGCATTGGCCTTGTCGCGTTTTTTCTCGCTCATGCCGTTGGTGACGATGGTTTTGTCTTCGCTGGCGGAGGCCATCACCACACCGCCGGGGCACATGCAAAAGGTATAGACGCTGCGGTCCTTCAGGTGTACTACTCCACGATAGGAGGCCGCTGGCAGTAGATTGGCGCTTTTGCCATACTGCATCCTATTGATGCTGCTTTGCAGATGCTCGATGCGTACACCCATTGAGAAAGGCTTCGCCTCCATACACAGTCCTTTGGCATAGAGGAGTTTGATGGTGTCGCGGGCGGAATGCCCCAGACAGAGCAGCACGTGGCGACTGCTAATGCGGAAACCATTCTGACAACTTATATGGACTAGCTCTCCTTCGTGTTGGAAATCATTGAAGGTAGTGTTGAAATGGAACTCCCCTCCGAGACTGATGATTTCTTCCCTTATATTGCGTACCACCAATTCCAGATAGTCGGTGCCCACATGCGGGTTGGCGGCATAACACACGTCTTCTGTGGCCCCATGCTTATAGAACTCCTCCAGAATAAAGCTGATATAGGGGTCGTTGATGTTGGTGGAGAGCTTGCCATCGGAAAATGTGCCGGCTCCGCCCTCGCCAAACTGCACGTTGGAATTGGGGTTCAGTTTTTTAGTTTGTAGAAACTCGGCCACTTCCTCTTTGCGCTCCTCAATGCGGCTGCCTCGCTCAATAACTACTGGACGGGCTCCACAGCGAGCCAGATACAGGGCGGCAAACATGCCAGCGGGACCGAAACCCACCACTACGGGTGGCAGTTCATCCTGCCAGTGAGGATAGGTGATGGATTTTTGAGCTTTGTAGAGGCTGATGTTGTCGAACTGAAGCAAATCATCACGTTCGTTTTCCAGTTCGACATATACTTGATAAAGATAGAAGATATGGTCTTTTTTACGAGCGTCAATAGATTCTCTCAATATCTTGAAACCGATAATCTCCTTTTCAGCAATAGGATAGGTGTGTACCACCTGCTGCTGCAAATTGGTCGCTTGTCCCACAGGAACTTTGATATTGGAGATTTTTAGCTGCATGATGTTGAGATTATTCTATATTATGCTGCCTCTTGCTTGCCGCGAAAGTGACTGTGAGCAGAGATATGCACTCGCCCAAGCGAAAAACAGATTGTAGCCGCCACAAATACCGTCGATGTCTATCATCTCACCGATGGCATAGATGTTTTTGTATTTCTTCAGTTCAAAATGTTCGTTGATTTCTTCGGTGGAGATACCACCAGTGCATACCTGAGCGAATTCAAGCTCATAGGTGTCTTTAATCTTGAACCGCAAGTCTTTGATGTTGAATGGCTCACGTTCGTACAAACGGTTGAGTTTGGGGTGGAGCAGACCGCACAGACTGTGGTGCTTGCGCAGGTGTTCCGCCACATCATAATCGGCATCGTCATATAGGAAATTAAAGCCTACAGTGCAGTCTTTTGGGCCGTTTAGCCGGTTGTATCTTGCTGACAAATTAAGGATTACGATTCCAGAGACCCCATCATCCTTGAAGGTGACTTCTCCCGCTTCCTGATAGATTGCCTTGTTGTGCTGATACAGGGTACATATTGCTTTGACGCGGCAGCCCGATAGCATTTTGGGGTAGTCATCCAATTTGAAGCCCACCAGCGAGGGCTGAAAGTCCTTCTTTTGAATCTTAAAATCTGTTAAGTAGTGGTCAAGATTCTTTCGGTTTTTGGCAATCATGCCTGCAGGCGAGCCCGATGCCAGCACCACAACGTCGAAGGCGGTGGGGTGGTCGTTAATAAAAAAGTGGTTGTTTTTCCTGCTGATTTGATTCACTTGACAGTTATAGACAAACTGCATACGGTCGGGGATATCTTCTAGGAGTACGTCTAATACAGTTTGGGAGAAGAAAGTGCTGGGATAAACCCGATTTTCCTCGTCAACGCTCATCTTGAGTCCCATCTTCTCAAACTCATCATGGATGGTTTGATAGTTGACTTTTGATAATAAATTAGCGATGAATGTCGCATTGTTGTAACATTCACCGCTAATTTGGGTATTGAGTATGTTGGCTTTGCCGCCTCCGGAAGCCTTGATTTTGTATCCAGGTTTGCCGGTTCTCTCGAAGATGTGTATATTGCAGTTTTCCGTTTCAGAAAGCAATCTGGATAAGAATAATCCAGCCGCACCTGCTCCGACAACGGCAATATTCATCAAGAGGCGGTATTAGCAGTTACACTCGGTTTTCTTGGCCAATTTCTCAGTCAGCATGGGGATGATCTTATTCAAGTCACCAACAATACCAAGGTCTGCCACCTGGAAGATGGGAGCGTACTTGTCTTTGTTGATGGCGATGATGAAATCAGATTCTTCCATACCAGCCAAGTGCTGGATAGCTCCGGAAATACCGCAAGCGAAATAAACATTCGGGCGGACGGTCTTACCGGTTTGTCCAACTTGACGGTCGTGAGGCATAACGCCAGCATCCACCATGGCACGTGATGAGGAAACCATACCTCCCAGCACGTCGGCGAGAGCCTGCAGTTTCTCGAAACCTTCCTTGCAGCCAACGCCACGGCCACCGGAAACCAGAATCTTGGCGGCCTGGATGTCCGCAGCACCCTTTTCTTCCTTCACGGTCTTCAGCAGTTTCACTTTGAATTTGCTGCTGTCGAAAGTGGGAGCGAAATCGGTGACGACACCCTTGCGGTTGCAGTCTCTTTCCATTTTCTGCATCACACCGGGGCGAACGGTGGACATCTGTGGACGATGCTCGGTGCACATGATGGTAGCCATCAGGTTGCCACCAAATGCGGGACGGGTCATCATCAACTCACCTTCCTCAGAGATTTCCAACTTGGTGCAGTCTGCTGTCAGACCAGTGCCCAGACGGGCAGCCAATCTCGGAGCCAGGTCACGACCAATGGTGGTGGCACCGAACATCAGGATACTGGGTTGGAATTTCTGAACCATTTGGTAAATGGCTTGTGAATATTGTTCGGTCAGATAATCTTTCAATTCGGGGGCGTCCATGCAGATGACCTCGTCAGCACCCATCTCAATCAGATACTGGGCGTGGTGTTTCACCTGATCGCCGGCCAGAATGGCAACAACTTTTTCGTTCAATGCAGCAGCCAAGTCGCGGGCCTTGCCCAACAACTCCAAGCCTACCGACTGGATTACGCCGTCGCGCTGCTCTACGAAAACATATACATTTTTATAATCTGTCTTTTCCATAATTATTACAATTTATACCGACAACGGCGATTAGATGATGTGTTTTTCTTTTAACTTGTTGATGATGATGTTGACACCTTCTTCGGGATCCACTTCGAAAGTCTCGCCGGCACCCTTCTGGGCTTTGGTGAAAGACTTCTTAACGCGGGTGGGAGAGCCCTTAAGACCGAGTTTTTCGGGTTCGATGTCAATCTTGCTGGCAGTCCAGATTTCAACTTCTTTCTCGAAAGCGTCCATGATGCCTGAAACGGTCATATAGCGGGCCTTGTTGGCGGTAGCCAAAACGGTGAGCACGCAAGGCATTTCAACAGACAGCATCTGGTAACCTTCTTCAGTCTCTTTCTTGACGGTCAGAGTCTTGTTGCCATCATATTCGAGACCGGTAACGTATGAAATCTGGGGAAGTCCAAGGTGTTCAGCCATTTCAGGACCTACCTGAGCGGTGTCACCATCGATAGCCTGACGACCACCGATTACGAGGTCATAGTCGAGGCAGCGCAGAGCACCAGCCAAGGCGTTGGAGGTGGCCAGGGTGTCGGCACCAGCAAAAGCACGGTCGGTCAGCAGGATGGCTCTGTCAACACCCATAGCGAAAGCTTCGCGCAGGATAGCGTCAGCCTGGGGAGGTCCCATGGTGATGACGGTCACTTCAGCGCCATATTGGTCTTTCAAGCGCAGGGCCATTTCCAAGCCGCCCTTGTCGTCGGGATTCATAATACTGGGGACACCATCGCGGATAAGGGTACCTGTCACCGGATTAATTTTGATTTCAGTGGTGTCCGGAACTTGTTTTATACAAACTACTATTTTCATAATTTTCTTCTATTTTAATAATTTACCGGCGATGACCATACGCTGAACTTCGGAAGTTCCTTCATAGATTTCGGTAATCTTGGCATCACGCATCATTCTTTCAACAGGATATTCGCGGGTGTAACCGTAGCCACCGTGCAGCTGTACAGCCTTGGTGGTCACTTCCATAGCGGTTTCTGCGGCAAACAGCTTGGCCATGGCGGCATCTACGGAGTAGGGCAGGTGCATGTCTTTCTTGTAAGAGGCCTGACGAACCAACAGACGGGCAGCCTGAACTCTGGTTTCCAGGTTGGCCAGTTGGAACTGGGTGTTCTGGAAAGCGGCGATAGCCTTGCCGAACTGCTTACGTTCTTTGGTGTATTTAATGGTTTCATCCATAGCGCCTTGTGCGATACCGAGAGCCTGAGCGGCGATACCGATACGGCCGCCGTCGAGGGTCTGCATGGCAATCTTGAAGCCCTTGCCGAGTTCGCCGAGGAGGTTTTCTTTCGGAACTTCGCAGTTCTCGAAAATCAGCTCGCAGGTAGCTGAACCGCGGATACCCATCTTCTTTTCTTTCTTGCCGATAGAGAAGCCTTTGAAGCCTTTCTCCACGATGAAAGCGGAGATGCCTCTGGTGCCCTGTGACTTGTCGGTCATGGCCATCACGATGAACACGTTGGCGTAGGAAGCGTTGGTGATGAAAATCTTGGTTCCGTTCAGAATCCATTTGTCACCAGCATCCACAGCCATGGTCTGCTGCATGGCAGCGTCGGTACCGGCGTTGGGTTCGGTCAGACCGAAAGCGCCAATCCATTCGCCTGAGGCCAATTTGGGTAAATATTTCTGTTTCTGCTCTTCTGTACCGTATTCCAGAATGGGGTTCATACAGAGAGAAGTGTGGGCTGACACGATAACGCCGGTGGTGGCGCATACGCGTGACAGCTCTTCAACGGCCATGCCGTAAATCTGGTTGGTACCACCCTGTCCGCCATATTGTTTCGGAATGGGAATACCCATGATGCCTATTTTTGCCATTTTTTCGACGGTCTCGATGGGGAATCTTTCTTCCTCATCGACTTCTGCTGCCAGAGGTTTCACCTCATTTTCGGCGAACTCGCGAATCATCTGCAAAAACAGCTGTTCTTGTTTTGTTAAACTGAAATCCATAATTGATAATCGTTATTTTTGTTTTAATCCTAAAATTTCTCTTGCTTCGGCTGAGGTGGCAATCGGGCGACCCAGCTCTTTGGCGATGCGGACCACTTTGGACACCAACTCGCCGTTGGACTTGGCCAGCACGCCCTTTGACAGGTAGAGGTTGTCTTCAAAACCAACACGTACGTTACCGCCCATGGCGATGGCAGCGGCGGCCATTGGGAAGGCATGGCGACCTACGCCTGTGACGGTCCAAGTGGAACCAGCGGGGATGCCGTTCACCAGCCAGCAGAGGTTGGCAACGGTGGCGGGAGTACAGCCGGGCACGCCCAACACGAAGTTGAACTGCATGGGAGCGCCAGGGGCCTGACCCTTCTTGGCCATGTTGAGGATGGTGTCGAGGTGACCCATCTCGAAGCATTCGTATTCGGGCTTGATGCCGCGTTCCATCATGCGTTTGCCGAAGGCGCGCATGGTCGGCATGGTGTTGTCGAAGATCTCGTCGCCGAAGTTGCAGGTACCACAGTCGAGGGTAGCCATCTCGGGTTGAGGATTGGTGTCGGTTGATTGAAGTCTTTCATCGGGAGTCATACCCACAGCACCACCTGTTGAAGGAATGAGGATGACATTGGGGCACACCTTCAGGATGGCCTCTTCGCACTCTTGGAAACGGCCACGGTCTTGGGTGGGCGTACCGTCGTCCCAGCGGACGTGCAGGTGCACGATGGCGGCACCGGCATCGACGGCCGACTTGGCCTCGCGCACGATTTCCTCAACGGTATAAGGCACATTGGGATTCTGTTCCTTGGTGACTTCTGCGCCGCAGATGGCGGCAGTGAT
>LXOW01188858.1_pt1 | contig 17817 bp, 11 predicted proteins | sample 1368591 | NCBI WGS metagenome assembly LXOW01 (sample SAMN04884650, study PRJNA319009) | bovine gut metagenome | isolation source: Cow rumen | host: Bos taurus | place: Italy: Legnaro (PD) | collected 2014-07-09 | reverse complement strand
CTCAGCAGCAGTCCGTCTTCGCCGAGGTACTCACTGATGAGTGTGGACTTACCGCCCGGCGCGGCGCAGAGGTCGAGCACGACAGACGAGGGATCGACATACTGCTCGAGTGCCTGCTGGATGAACATGGATGACGCTTCCTGCACGTAGTAACAGCCGGCATGGAAAAGCGGGTCGAGTGTGAACTGCGGGCGTTCGGAGAGGTAATAGCCGTCGATATGCCAGGGCACCTCGTCGGTGTCGCATTCGAAGGTCAGGACATCGAGTTTGGAATTAAGGCGTATAGACGTCACGGGCGCCGTTTCGAGCGCCCGTAACAGCAGTTCTGCTTCATTGCCCAGCTGCTGTCGCATACTCTCTATGAATTCCACGGGCAGCATAATTGTTTCGGGCTACTTGCCTTGTACCGCGAGTGGGACTTTCTTCGTAAGTCCCTACGTGCTACTTGCATAAGCCATATTACAAGTAAACTTGCATATGTCTTATAGTACCGCGAGTGGGACTTGAACCCACACAGCCATCACTGGCCAAAGGATTTTCGTACATTCGCTGTCGATCACTCAGCGTCTGCTTGGACTATGTCTTAACCGTGTCCCTAAGGAGGTAGGTTGTGGGTATATAGTCTCTACACATTTAGGCGTTTCGGCCACTTAGCTCGGCGTTCTTAGCATTTAAAGGCTGCTACATTCGCCGAATTAGCCCACTTCTACTTCAGGCCTTTCGACCTGAGCACTCTTTACCTTTGTTCTTACCTCGATAGTTGGTAGTAAGGGCATGACAATTGGGGCATAGCAATTGGAGGTTTTCCAATCGCTGGTCATCGCGAATAGCATTGATATGATGTAACTCCAACGCTATAGGTTGACCTTGCCATTCTGTCAATCCGCAGCACTCACATTTACGCTGTTTCACGCCTTCGCGGAGCAAACGCTCGCGCAGATGATTGGCATTGATAAATGTCGAATGCTCTACCAATATCGTCTCTAAGGGTTGAGGTTCTCGGAGCGGTCTGTGCCGTTCTCCTTGATTCCAACCTTGTCCTGTCATGTGAGACGTGTCGAGGTGTAACTCTTCGATTTTGCGTTTGACGGTATCGTAGTTGCTGCCTGCTACGCGTAAATGTAATTTCGCAATTACTTGCGCGTAAGAGAAACTTGTACGCACCGCTTCTACAAAATCTTGATCAGTCCATTTTCGTTTAGACATAAACAAAAACTGTTTCGCTAAAGTCCTTCGTGTCTACCGATTCCACCATCGCGGCATGATTTCCTCCGAAATCGGGTGCAAAGGTACTGCTTTTTTTTGATATATGCAAATAAAAAATACACAATAATATATATATATACTACGTATATATAGTAAATGTGAGCTTTTTTACGGACTTTTTGCGTTATCCTACGGCTATCCTACGGGTATCTTACGGTTATCCTACGGCTTAGTCTGCTTCGGGATAGCTATATGCCAGCTAAAAGGAAGGGAAATCCGCCGAGACAGGATGCTAACGATGGGCGCAGGAGGTGCGTGGTACCCCTCGGAGAGGGTGCACATAGCTAATAACCAGCACAAGACCAGTATGAGCCCCCTACAAGCCCCCTACAAAAAAATGACATACGCAAATTAGTATGCCATTTTTCTGTATTTGAGGGAAATCTACTTCACCATCTTTCCTTGGGTGTTGAAGATGTGCTCGCCGCGGAGGATGTAGATATGACCTTCGTGGAGGATTTTGGTAGCCTGAGGAACATCGGTTTGGATATCCTCGATGGCTTGGGGATCATCCGGATATTCACCTCGCGTGGTGAGCGTCATCTCAGAGCCGTAAAGCATTTGACTATCCGTCTTTGCATAGGATCGATAGCGATAGACTGTACCCGGATCAAGGTCCGTAAGCGTTGCTTTCATACTGATACCGGATGCGGTAACGGTATGGTGCTCGCCTATCGCTGCTGTGTGGCGCGGTGCTTTATTGGTTCTGCTTTCCGCCCAATACTCAAAGCCTTGTTCGGTAAAATCCTCTGAGCCGGCTAACGCATAGCCTTTCAGCGTTGCTTCGTTCTCTGTGACAGAACTTGCCGGATAGGTATAGAGAATAGGCTCAAATTCGACCGTTACATCTCCGGTGAAGATATACTGCCAATCGCCATAGTACATATTGCCGGCCTTTGATTCATAGAACGCACGATATTTATAATAGACATCGTCTTTGAGGCCTTTCAAACGACCCGCCATCAGCCCATTGGCAACAGGACAGAAGACTTTGTTGCCCGGCATGTCATCCGGCGCATTGGTTCGTTTCCATTCGAAGCCGCAGGAAATCTCTATATCCGCCATGTTGGTTTGGGCGAGAAGGATGGCTGTATTGGATGACACAGGCTGTGATTGCTGAGTGGTCAGTTCAAGAGCGGTAGTGGTAAAGGATACATTGATGATTTCCGTCTCGCCGGTGTAAGCAGTTAGGATGATATTCTGGTCGGTATATTCTGTATTAGGATCTAAACCGGTTTGTTCTAGAATATTACCATCGAACGTTTCGCCGCCTTCAATGCCCACAGAGGCGATTATGGATTGTAATGTCTCATCTCCGCAACGAATACTACAAGATGTCGGCAACGGAACACTTTCAGCGGTTAAACCTTGAACGACAATTGTATAATCTTTCCAATAATTAGCAGATTTATATGCCTCTCTACTTCCAAATGGAACATAGAAAATGGCATTTGAACTTATGTTTTTGAATGTGTATGAGCCAATAGATGGAGGAGTCGAGGATTCCATATAAATAGAAGCTAAGCTGCTGCAACCAAAGAAAGCTCTATTTGCAATACCTATGATACTATTTGGAATGGTAATGGAAACCAAATTGGTGCAACCAGCGAAAGTTTCATATTCAATTTTTGTAACGCTATTAGGAAGAGTCACGGAGGCCAGACTAGTGCAGTCTTCGAAAGCAGAACCATCAATACTTATGACACTATTGGGGATAGCGACACTGGTCAAACTTTTGCAATTCGCGAAAGCATCATACCCAATAGTGACGACGCTGTTAGGGATAGTAATAGAGGTCAAACCGGTGCAAACAAAGAAAGCATACTCTCCAATACTTGTGACACGATTTGGAATGTTAATTGATGTCAAACCAATACAATATTCGAAAGCTTGACGTCCAATACTTGTTACGCTGTTAGGGATAGTAATAGAGGTCAAACCCTTACAATGAGAGAAAGCCTCCTCTCTAATACTTGTAACGCTGTTAGGAATAGCGACGGAAGTCAAACCTTCGCAATTAGAGAACGTACCGTATTCAATGCTTACAACACTATTAGGAATCTCAATAGATATTAAATGTGTACAAGAAGAAAAAGCCTCCTCTCCAATACTTGTTACGCTGTTAGGGATAGTAATAGAGGTCAAACCGTCGCAAGTCATAAAAGCCTTATTTCCAATATGTTTGACACTGTTAGGAATAGTCACGGATGTCAAACCAAAACAATGATCGAAAGCACTATTTCCAATACTTATAACACTATTGGGGATTTCAATAGAAGTCAATTCTGTGCAATACTCAAATGCCCTATCTCCAATCCATCTTGTTCCCTCTTTTATTGATGTAGATGATGCTCCATGTTCCACTGCTTCTACCAAATATGTGTCTGCGTAACGTAAATTGTTCTCTACAGGCAAACTATTACAACTATGAAAAGCATCCTGCCCAATACTTATAACACTATTCGGAATAGTAACAGATATCAAACTACTGCAATAACCGAAAGCTTGCTCTCCTATATTAGTGACGCTGTTAGGGATAGTAATAGAGGTCAAACCAGTGCAACCAGCAAAAGCAGCTCCTACAATAGACTCGATGCCATCGGGTATAGTATATGCTCCTATGTAAGAAGTTGGCATGTAGGCAAATACGTGTGCATTATATACGGGAACTGTCAAACTGGTACATTGCGCAAAAGCACCCATTCCAACGCCAATGACACTATTAGGGATATCAATTGATATTAAATTCCTACAATCTGAAAAAGCACTTTCTCCAATCCATCTTGTTCCCTCTTTTATACTATACGATGATAATGATTTATCCACTACTTCCACCAAATACGTGTCAGCATAACGTAAATTGTTCTCTACAGGCAAACTATTACAACTATGAAAAGCATCCTGCCCAATACTTATAACACTATTCGGAATAGTAACAGATATCAAACTACTGCAATAACCGAAAGCTTGCTCTCCTATATTAGTGACGCTGTTAGGGATAGTAATAGAGGTCAAACCGGTGCAATTATCGAAAGCCCATCTTCCGATATATGTGACGCTGTTAGGGATTGTAATAGAGGTCAACCGACCACAATCCCTGAACGCACAATCTCCAATGGTTGTGAGTCTGTCGGTTAAAATAACAGATTTGATTGAAGAACTATACGAATACCACGGATGATTTGAATAGTAGTAATCAAACATTTCGCCTGTTCCGTTGATAGTTAGCGTACTGTCTTCGGTGTTGAGCGTCCACGTTAGGTTGGCACCGCATGTGCCGTTATAGATCTCCGCGTTTGCGAAGGTGATACACGCCAGGAGGGCGAGGAGAAGAGAGGATAGTTTTTTCATATCTTTTGTGTTTAATTATTCTTATTTAAGATGATCAATGCGCCAAGCACGCCGGGAATCCAGCCACAGAGCGTGAGAAGGAAGACAATGGTCATCGATCCGCATCCGCGGTCCACTACCGCCAAAGGCGGGAAGATAATAGCCAATAATACTTGCAAGCAGTTCATATATTTGTCTTATTCACAATTCGATTTTTATTGTTCTATGTTCTCGCGTAACCCGCTCTCCGCGGCGCTCAAACTCAAAGCCAAAAGTCAATTGGCTTTTTCATGCCGCAAAATTACACAAAAATAATGACATACGCAAGTGACGAGGCAAAAAAAAGAAAAAAACACGCGCGCGCTTGCATATATGCAAAAAAAGTTGTAACTTTGCAGCCGATTCGACTGAATGCCCGATATCATGAGAAAAGATTTCTTCATAGCAGCACTTCTATTCGCCGGCTTTGCTTGGGGCGCGGATATTTCCGATTTTGCCACCGGCATAGAGAACGGGACCACGGGAATCATCACAAAGGACCAGTGCAGTACCGCCGAGGTATCTACGGATGCTCCGCGAACGGGATCGAAGTGCCTTACCACCACATACAACGGTACCGGCAACAGGCGATGGTATCTGAGTCCGACCTTTGCCGTGCCCAAAAATTCGTATCTCCACGTCATCGCATGGACCAAGTTGGGTTCTGCGGATGTCACAGCCCCCAGCTCGAGCACACAGGCCTATGCGGATGCGTATGCAGGAGGTGCGTCCGGCGGTACGCCTGTCAGCCTGACTCCGGCCTGGCGACGTATCTCGGCGTCATCCGGTCAGGCAGGTTCGGATAAAAGCGGCGCAACCGCCCGTTTCTATCGCGCGCATGCCTCCAAGGGAGCGGTTTTATTCGACGATATCGTAGCGTATGTATCCGATAAGCCGGAAGCGGACTTGACCGCTCCGAATCCTGCGACCTCGGCCTCCGCGACGGAGACGGAGATCAGTTGGACATGCGGTATGGACGACAACACGGGTTACACGGGTATTCAAGCCACGTTGATATGGAAGCGTATTGAGGGAGCGGCCAAGGACCTGGCGCTCAACGATCAGGGTATCTATGCCTTGGCAGCGACGGAAGGTCCGAAAACCGATCAGAGCGGACACTGGGAGTTGGTACGCGTGTTAGCCGGCGACGAGACGAAATTCAGCGCTATCGGCACATTCTCCAGCAAAGAGATGTATGCGATCGTGCACCGGGACCTGGCGTACAACTATTCCACCCCGACCTATGTAGAGACGCCGGACCTGTCGGTCAAGACCTTGTTCTTGAAACCGGGTTCGAATTGGTTGAGCCCCCAAGCCTCCAAGAATCCCCGTTTTGCGGTTTTTTGCTGGAATGACGAGGAGAGCGAATGGTATGATCTGTATCCCGTGGATGCCGGATGCGATTATGGAACAGTATATAAGGCAGAAGCGGGTGCGAAGTACGAGAAGGTCATTTTCTGCCGCATGGATGGCGAGAATCCGGAGAATAACTGGGATAACAGATGGCACCAGACCGGAAACTTGACGATGCCGACTGCCGCAGCGGGTGCATACGTTATACCGGATTATCAATGGAATGACGGCAATGACAGCCAATGGAGTGAAAAACCGCTGAGTAACTGTGTGTCGGCCAATAACTGGCTTCGCTTTGCGGGCGAACAACTGACCTTAACCGCGACCAGCCCGGGTGCGACGCACTACCAGTGGTACTATAGACATTACAAACCAGAAGGCGGGACAGAGATTATTGAGATACCCGGTGCCACCACGGCCACCTATACCAAATACAACTTTGAATTTGATGATGCGGGTGATTATTTCTGCAAAGCGCGGATAGGAGATGGGGATGAGATGACCAGTAATGAGTATACTATCAAGACGCTGCGTGTCTATGTCAATGTCGGCCGCAACGGTACAGCCTACGGTTATATCGACCTGCGCAACACCGATCCGGACAACAAGAAAGCCTCCGGCATGATTTTCTTGGGAGAGAATTACAATTACGCCTTCTCTATTACCGACGGTTGCAACCATTATTACGGCTGCAATAATGATCCAACCACCGGCGCCATGCACAGCGGCAACTGCACCGATTGGGAGATGAACAGCGACCAGCAATGCTGCATGCATACGCTGAACGGCGCCACCTATACCTTCATCGTGGAATACACCGACATTACCGTACCCCGCGTATCCGTTACCTATCCATCCGACCACCAAGCGGCGGGATACAAGATTTACTTCGATAACAGTCCTGTCAATTGGACAAATATCCATTACCGTATAGGCACCACAAACCACACCGACAAGCAAGAGCTTAGTCCGGTACCCGGTACCGCCAATCTGTATCAATATGAGACCGTTGATCCGGGTTATAGTCTGAAAGCATGGCAAATAGCCAACAACTGCGGTTTTAGCGGGGATGAAAATTCCATCTATCAAACCAAAGCCGAAGGCAAAGAAGAGTGGGCGATTAACCAATCTACCAAATACGAAGGCGGTGCGACGTCACAGGATATCACCGTCACTCCGACAGGTGCTCATTCTCGGGGAGGTGATGATATCAACGATAACTGTGAGTTCTACGACTGCACGATGCAGCCGGGCATGAAGATGCAGACCGTGGTGATCAATAAGCCGGAGAACGGTACGATCACGGTTACTTACATCGATGTGAACGGCGTCGAACAGTCCTTCACGAGCGAAGACCCCGATTTGGACCGCGAGTTGGCGCACACCTGTATCCTGAAGATCGAGGCAACGCCGTCTAACCCTTGCGGTTATCAGGCCTCTTTATTCGTGAACGGTGCTCCTTTCACCAGCGGCGAACTCGACACTTTGGATACCCGAACGACCATCGATGCGGAGTTTGTTCCGGCCACCTACAGCGTGACGCTGCATTCGAACGGAGGATTGATCCTGTCGGGCGCTGTGACGGAATACTCCTACGGCGCCGGTGCAACTTTACCGACCCACCTATCGCTCATAGGAAAGGACTTCAAGGGATGGTATGACAACGAGGAGTGTACCGGTGAACCGGTGACAAACATTCCCGCTACCGAATGCGGCGCCAAAGAATACTGGGCGAAATGGGAAAACGAGAAGTTGAAAGTGACCTATATCATCGGTTCCTGCCAGGTAGAGGGTGACACATGGGTTCAGGGAAAAGACGGTAGTTTCAGCGCGTGGTTATTCAAAGCGGGAGAGACGGCCGACAAGAACACCTTACAAGCCAGTTCGGACGTCACGATTCCTTCGCTCAGTAGCGCCAATCAGTATTTCACAAGCAAGAATGTCGCCTTGCTTCCCGATAATGACACGTGGACCACATCCAGCAATAACAAACGGACCATCCGCGCCTTCAAAGTAGAAGCGAACAAAACGGTGGAGTTTGATTTGAAGGATCTGGTAGCCAGCAGCATCATGTTCTATGTCTTCCCGAGTAGCGCGGATGCCTATTCGGTACAGACGACGGTGAACGGCACGGCGGAGACATACGATATAGGATCGGGCGAGCAATACCAGTTGCACCGCGTTGACTATTTCGAAGGTCCATACACCGGTACCTTCTCTATTAGGAGTAATACCAAAGAAAGCCGCGTGGTAGTGGTTCTGGAGATTCCGGTAGTGACGATCACGTTTGACAAGAACGCCCCGGAGGCGACGGGTACGATGGATCCGCTGGTGGTTCCCAAAGGTACGCAGCCGATCCTGCCGGCGAACAGTTATGCATGGGCCGACCATGAATTCCAATGCTGGACGGAGGGTTCGACCACCGGTCCGGAGATCGCCGATGAAGCGAAGTACTCCGCGACCGCCAACATGACGCTGTATGCCCAATGGGCGGAGATCAAATACACGGATATCACCTTCGAGGCAGACGGTGCGTATAACCATTTCACCTCTTCGGCAAGAGCTGCGCTGAATAAACCGATGCCTGTTCTCGCGACGCTGCCGCAGAGCACATCGCGTATCTTTGCCGGTTATTTCGCGGACCCGGATGATCCGAGTACTCAGTACTACAGCGAGACCGGAGCAAGCACCAGGAACTGGGATCAGGATATACCTACCGCGACGCTGCATGCCAAGTGGGTGGAGGCCTGCGATATAGCGCCTACGTTGACGTCGTCGGCGTCGGTAGTGACGATTTGGAACAACAAGAAAGCGGATCTGAGTCTGGTGACCCTTTCCTGCCCGGTAGATACGACGACGCTCAAGTACTCGTATGTATCGGCGTCGGAGAATATCACCGGATGCGACTATAAGTATTTCGACTCGCGCGTTCATATCATTGGTACGCCGACGGGTTATACCAGTACCACCACCAAGACCATCACGTTTACATTTAAGAACAACTGCGACCCGGCGAGAACCTATACCGTGGAGCAGACGATCCGCATCTATCCGGAGAACCAGAAAGCACGCATCGCCTTTATTCTGACCGGTACGGAAGGCGGAGCGTTNNGTGAAGTGCGTGAACGGATATGCGAGCAAGAAAGCAACGGATCTCGCTACGTATTACGATGCATACGACCTGCTGATTGTAACCGACTTTTTAAATACCGGAAAGGGTTATACGAATGCTATCGGTACGCTGATAGACAAGAAGCCGATTCTGAGTTTTGAGGCGTATGTGGCGAACCAATCGAACTGGCATATCGGTTCTAACCCCAGAGACCCGAGCCCGAAAGTACAGGACATGAAAGTGCTCTGCGCCGGGCATGCGATCTTCAAAGACGCCAAATACGATGAGGGAGACGCGACGGAGGTAGATGTGGTTAATGATGCGGACACAACGGTACATGTACTGGATGCGTTGAGTTCGGAAGAGGGAGCCAAGGGTTTGCAGGGCTTCACGGTCAATGAAGCGCCGGACTTTATCTTCCTTGCTACCATACGCGATGCGGACAACGACCGCGACTTGATTGTATGTTGCGAGCGACAGGTGGTCTTCTCCGCACGCCTGCTGCTATACGGTATCAATTTCTTCGAGATGGAGAACTTATCCAAAGCCGGACGTATCATCATTCGGCAGATGGCGGACTATCTGCTGATGACGGAAGAGACGAAGGTGGCGGACTGCTCGCTGGTATTCGACAATAATACCGGGAACAATAAATGGAGCGACCCCGGAAACTGGGCTCCGGGATATAATATTATTCCCACTCCGTATCAGCCGGTTCGTATTATCGCGGAATGTCATGTGAACGTACCCGATGCGCATGCCGGAAGCGTGAAGATCAACAAAGGACGCGACGATCATGATCATCCCGTGGACGGCAAGTTGATTATCAAACCGTATGGCGGACTGACTATCGCCGGCGTGGTCACTACGGTCAACGATACCCGCTATGCATCGCCTATCACGATTGCAGCAGAAGACTTGCTTATCGAGTCGGACGAGGACGGCAACGGTGCACTCGTATATGGCAACAAAGAATCGGATGTGCGCGCGACCGTGCAGTACTATAGCCGAGGTGAAAACGCCAAGACGCCTGAGCCGGTATGGCAGTATATCGGTACTCCGTTCCAAGTCGGACAGACTGCTATCGAGATGTATCACAAGGCATGGATGTGCCGCTGGACAAGCGGTTCGACAGACGAGATAGGAGGACTTTGGAAATGGGTAGAGAACGACGATGTGCTGCTTCCATTCGAAGGCTACTGTATCACGCAGGAAGAAAAGAAGACGTATGAGTTTGCGGGCAGACTCAATCCGCCGGTAACCAAGACCTTGTCTCTGGATCACCGCGATGCAGAAGGATTCGCCTTTGCCGCCAACAGTTGGACCGCGCCGATCAAGATTCAAGAAATGGTCGACGAGGACTTCGTGAATGCAGAGGAAGCCATCTATATCTATCATTCGGGGTCGTATGCCGAATGGAGTGCGAGCGGTTCGCCGGTGGATGCGCACAGCGGTGCTGCCGCTACCATGGCGGGTCAGTATGCCGTTATACCTATTCACGCTTCGCCGTATCTGGCAGATGCGGACTCGGTTATTCCGGCGATGCAGGGATTCTTCGTCAAGACGGATCCTGAGAAGGATGCCGAACTGAACCTGGTCTATAACCGCACCGTATATGACGCTACGAATTTCCGGACTTCGACGCAGCCGATGCGTGCACCGCGAAGGGATGACCGACCGGAAGTGATGAAGGTGATCGTCCGCGGCGAGAATTTCGGCGACCGCGTACATATCCTTGCTCGCGAAGACTTCTCCGAGAGTTTTGAAAACGGCTGGGACGGTCGTAAGATTGAGGGCGACGAGAATGCACCGCTATTAGCGGTAGTGAAAGAAGCCGGAGAGATGGCGGTAGCTGCGATTCCGACAATGGAAGAACGCGAGTTGAGTTTCCGCGCGGGTAGCGACACCGAATACACGTTCCACTTCGACTATGAAGGCGAGCCGATCTATCTGTACGACCGCCTGACAGATGAGGCGACGGAGATAAAGACCGGTAATACCTACTCGTTCACAGCGGAGAACAAGACCGCGGCGAAACGATTCCTCATCACCAAGAACCCGCCGCGTATACCGACGGGAATCGAGGATTCAGAAGTCAGTGTTCAGCATTCAGACGCGGAGAAATGCATCATTGACGGACAGCTATACATCATTCGAGACAATCGCTTCTTCGATGCGCGCGGCAATCACGTTCGTTCCTTTAGAAAGGAGGTAACGCCATGAAACGTTTCCGTATCCAATTGGTGATCGCGCTGGTGGTACTGATATGCGGTGTGTCGCTGATGGGTGTTATTTACCTCGTGTTCAACAAACCGGAGGTATATGTGAATCCGGGTGTGGTGGTGACGCAACCTTCGCCGGTAGCCACTCCGATACAACCGATTCGGACGAGCACCAACGCCCTACGGCAAACCGGGTTGTCGCACGCGTATCCGATTGCGCCTGTACCTTATACCGCTGCTCCGAAGGCCGCTATGCAATCGACGCGCGGGTTGTACACCACGAGCAGCGCCAACGTGCAGCAGGTAGGCGGTGGTAGCGGATACGGGACAGCGACCACCTCGGGTGGTTCTGCTGCGCAGCGGGGAATCGTTTATACGACATCCACCGTGACGACCTTTGTGGCCTTTGCATCGAACAGTCGTCAAGTAGCGGCGCCCGAAGCACAGTTTGCCCCAGAGATGGCGTCCCTCGTCACTGCGCCGCGGTATGCTCCCGGTCCGCCAACCCCGGGGGATTTGGATGAACATCAGTTAGTAGAAGTACCGGTGGGCAGTCCGCTGGCACTGGTAGTGATGGCAGGTTTATATACCTTTGTTAGAAAAAGAAAAGAAGATGCCGAATAAAAGAAAGATTATCAACGACCCTGTCTTCGGTTTTTTATCCATACCGAATGACTTGATATACGATGTGCTGCAGCATCCGTATGTGCAGCGCTTGAACCGTATCCGTCAGTTGGGTTTGTCGTACCTGGTGTACCCGGGTGCGATGCACAGCCGGTTCGGTCACTCGCTGGGTGCGATGCACCTGATGCACGAGGCGATCGGTTCGCTGCGCCTAAAGGGTGTGGAGATCACAGAAGAGGAAGAGACGAGCGCGATGATCGCGATCCTGCTGCACGATATAGGACACGGACCCTTCTCGCACGTACTCGAGCATACGCTGGTGGAAGGTGTGACGCACGAGGATATATCGCTTCTTATGATGGAGCGAATTAACGAGGATTTGAGAGGTTACGGGTTACGGGTTACGGGTTACGGGATGACCGACAAGCCATTAGACATGGCGATTGCCATATTCAAGAACGAGTATCCGAAGCATTTTCTGCATCAGTTGATCAGCAGTCAGTTGGATGTCGATCGCATGGATTATCTATGTCGAGATTCGTTCTTCACGGGTGTGCAGGAAGGTCGCGTAGCAAGTGAGCGATTGCTGAAGATGCTCGATGTGCGCGACGACCGATTGGTGGTGCAAGTAAAGGGTATCTACTCCGTGGAGAAATTCCTGGTTGCCCGCCGATTGATGTACTGGCAGGTGTATCTGCATAAGACTTCTGTGGCGGCGGAGCAACACCTGATCAAGATATTGTCACGCGCCAAAGAGTTGGCACGAAAGCCGTCAGCCTTCAGCCATCAGCCGTCAGAACTCTTCTGTTCGCCGGCGCTGCGGTATTTCCTGTACCAACCGGTGACCTTCGATATGTTTAGTACGCACAGCGAGGCCTTGGAGAAGTATGCGTTGCTCGACGATAACGATGTGTTGTCCGCCATCAAGGCCTGGATCTCCAGCGGGGATAAAGTGCTGAGTGCGTTGAGCGAGAGTTTTATCAACCGGCAGTTGTTCCGCGGGGAGTTATTAGACGCGCCGCTGACGGATGCTCAGAAGAAGGAACTCAACCAACAGTATGCGAAGCTGTTAGGGGTGTCGGAGAAAGAGGCGGAGTATTGCTGGAGCGAACATGTGTCCACGAGCAACACCTACTCGGAGAAAGCCGATACGATCGATATCCTGTACTCGGACGGTACGGTGCGCGACATCGCGGATGCCAGCGAGATACTCGACCTTGAGGCACTGACAAGAAAACCGATTAAACGATATTTATTCAAAATGCGATAATGGAATTTAGTGCACAACAAATAGCGGCCCTGTTGGGCGGAGCGTTGTACGGAAACGCGAATGCGATGGTGAGTGATGTGGCTCCGATCGAGTCGGCACAGGCGCATCAACTGTCGTTCATCACCGAAGCCAAGTACCTGCCGAACCTGGAAACGACGAAGGCAGGAGTGATTCTAATAACCGCTTCGCTGGTCAGGCCTTCAGAAATCAGCATTCAGAATTCAGCTATTATTCTGGTGGAGAATGCCCGCGGAGCGATGGCACAGTTACTGCAGATTGTATCAAAAGCGATGCACCCTGCCAAGCAAGGTATCGAGCAACCATGCTTCATCAGCGAGGGAGTGGTTATTCCCGAAGATGCATACGTCGGTGCCTTCGCGTATATCGGCAAGAATGTGCGGTTGGGTAAAGGTATACAGATCTACCCGAACTGCTATATCGGCGACAACGTGACGATAGGCGACCATACCATCCTCTATGCGGGAGTGCGTATCTACGCGCACAGCGTGATAGGAAAGGATTGTATCTTACATGCCGGTGCGGTAGTTGGTTCGGACGGTTTTGGTTTTGAACCCGATGCACAGGGTGTGAACCAGAAGATCCCGCAGATAGGCAACGTGATCATTGAGGACGATGTGGAGATAGGCGCTAACACCACTATCGATCGCGCGATGATGGGTAGCACTATTATTCATCGAAATGTGAAGATCGACAACCTCGTGCAAGTAGCGCATAATGTGGAAGTAGGCGAGTCCACGTTCCTCTGTTCGCAAGTAGGCATCGCCGGCAGTTCGAAGATCGGCAAGCATTGTGTACTGACCGGGCAAGTAGGTATATCGGGTCATATCGAGATTGTGGATAACTGTATCTTCGGCGCCAAGACCGGTGTTCCGAACAGTATTCGCAAACCCGGTACATACTTAGGCAGTCCGGCGATAGATATTTCCGTCTTCCGCCGTGCAGCGGTGGGATTCAAGCAACTGCCGGACATCCTCAAACGGCTTAATGAATTGGAGAAGAAATGAAACAGCACACCATCAAAGAACCATTTACGCTCAGTTCGGTAGGTTTGCATACAGGTTTGCATGTAACCGCCACGTTCAATCCCGCTCCGGCGAATACCGGTGTATGTCTGCGTCGCGTGGACCTGCCAGGTCAGCCGTGCCATCAGGCTTTGGCAGAGTTCGTCTCGGGAACAGAACGCGGTACGGTGCTCGAACGAGGTAAATGGAAAATCAGTACGGTAGAGCATGCGTTGAGTGCATTGTATGCTATGGGGGTAGATAACTGCATCATTGATGTGGATGCACCGGAGATGCCTATTCTGGATGGCAGTGCCCGCTTCTTCTGTCGCGAGATAGCGCGTGTGGGTCTCGAGGAACAGGATGCAGAACAGCAGGTGTATGTGGTTCGCGAACCGATCGAGTATATCTCCGAGCACGGTCACTCCATGCGTATCGAGCCCTGCGACCATTATGAGGTAGATGTGACGATCGCTTTTCAATCGAATCTGCTGCGCGAGCAACATGCTACTTTGAGGAATTTAGCAGACTATCCCAAAGAGATTGCAGCGGCACGTACCTTCTGCTTTGTGCGGGAGATAGAACCGCTGTTACGGGTGGGCCTTATCAAAGGCGGAGACCTGAAGAATGCCCTCGTCATCTACGAGACCGAGATGAGTCAGGAAGGTATGGACTATTTCTGCGATAAGTTGGGTCAACCGCATCAAGACGCCACAAAGTTGGGTTATCTCTCGCCGCTGAACTACTCGAATGAACCTGCGCGGCATAAGTTATTGGATGTCATCGGCGATTTATCTCTGCTCGGACTTCGTCTGCAGGGACGCGTCGTAGCCTACAAACCCGGACACACATTCAATACGCAGTGCGTAAGGAGACTCCGAAATCAGATACTTTCGGAGTAGTTTAAAGTTGAAAGTTTAAAGTTTAAAGAAAATGATAAGTCCTTTAGCATATGTGAGCCCGAAAGCACAACTCGGGAAAAACGTAACAATAGACGCCTTCGCGTATATTGACGATAATGTGATTCTTGGCGATAACTGCCATGTGTTTCCGCATGCCGTGATCGGTTGTGTCCCGCAGGACTTGAAGTTCCGCGGTGAGGATACCTGGACAATTATCGGCGAGAACTGCGTGCTGCGTGAGTTTGTGACCATCCACCGCGGCACTGCCAGCAAGGGGAAGACTATTGTGGGCAATAATAATCTTATTATGGCATACTGCCATGTGGCACATGATTGTATTTTGCACGACAACATTATTATGTCGAATGCGACGCAGTTGGCGGGCGAAGTGGAAGTGGATGACTGTGCCGTCATCGGAGGTGGCACGCTCGTGCATCAGTTCACGCATATCGGCGGATATGTGATGATACACGGCGGTTCGAAAGTGGCCAAAGATATACCACCATATACAATGGTCGGTCGCGAGCCCTTGGCTTTTTGCGGGATTAACTCGGTTGGTTTGAACCGCCGCGGTTTTACCCCCGAACAGATTCACACCATACAGGAGGTGTACCGCCTGATTTACCAAAACGGCATGAACACCACTCAGGCACTCGACTATATCGAGGCGACGATGCCTAAGACACCTGAACGAGATACGATTGTGGAGTTCGTCAGGGCTTCGACAAGAGGTATCGTACGAAGTTGACATTTGATATTTGACATTTCTTAGCCAAAAGGCACGATTATTTGACAAAGTCAAATTTTGATATTTAAGATTTATATATGGAACAAGAGGAAAAAAGTCTCAATTTTATTGAGCAGATTGTAGAGAAAGACTTGGCAGAAGGAGTGAATGACGGTCGTATTCAGACCCGTTTCCCGCCGGAGCCGAACGGATACCTGCATATCGGGCATGTGAAAGCGATATGCATGGATTTCGGTATTGCAGAGAAATACAACGGTGTATGTAACCTGCGTTTCGACGACACCAACCCTGCCAAAGAGGACACGGAGTATGTAGATACCATCGAGCGCGACATCCGCTGGTTGGGTTTTAAATGGGGACAGATCTTCTATGCCTCCGACTATTTCCAGCAGTTGTACGACCTGGCAATCATGTTCATCAAACAAGGCAAGGCGTATGTGGACGAGCAAACGGCTGAGCAGATTGCAGAACAGAAAGGTACGCCAACGGAACCCGGTGTAGCTTCGCCTTATCGCGACCGTCCTATCGAAGAGAACTTGCGTCTTTTTGAGGCGATGCAACGCGGCGAGATCGAAGAAGGTAAGATGGTGCTACGCGCGAAGATCGATATGGCCAATCCGAACATGCATTTCCGCGATCCGATCATGTACCGCATCATCACATCTCACCCGCACCACCGTACGGGCCGTACGTGGAACGTATATCCGATGTATGACTTTGCACATGGTCAGAGCGACTATTTCGAAGGGGTAACCCACTCGATTTGTACGCTGGAGTTTGAAGTGCACCGCCCGTTGTACGACTATTTCATTGACCAATTCAGCGGTGAGAACTTCTGCGGTTTGAGTCCTTACGGACCGGACTACCGTCCGAAACAACGCGAGTTCAACCGCCTCAATATCACTTATACCGTGATGTCGAAGCGTAAGATGCTGCAGTTGGTCAAAGAAGGTTTGGTGGCCGGTTGGGACGACCCGCGTATGCCGACTGTATGCGGTTTGAGAAGACGCGGTTATACCCCGCAAGCTATCCGTGCCTTCATGGATAAGATCGGTTACACGAAGGTGGAAGGTATGATAGACCAGGGACTGCTGGAGCATACCATCCGCGAGGACCTCAAAGAGACCGCTCCGCGTGTATGCGCGATCTTCGATCCGGTGAAGTTGGTGATCACCAATTACGAAGGCGAAGGCGAGACCATCGTGGCCGAGAATATCGACGGACATGAGGAACTCGGTACGCGTGAGATGAAGTTCGGTAAGGAACTGTGGATCGAACGCGGCGACTTCCTGGAAGAAGCGGATAATAAGTTCTTCCGTCTCAGCCCGGGCGGTCGCGAGGTGCGCCTGAAAGCATCCTATATCATCCAGGCTACGGGTTGCGAGAAAGATGCGAACGGCAACATCACGACCGTCTATGCGACCTACGATCCGAACAGCAAGTCGGGCACCGAAGGCGGCAACCGCAAGACGAAAGCGACCATCAACTGGGTGGAGTGCAACAGTGCGCTGGATGCCGAAGTGCGTCTATACGACCGACTTTTCGCAGTGGAGAATCCGAGTGCCGAAGAAGGTGACTTCCGCGAGTTGCTGAACCCCGAGAGTCTGATTGTTAAGACCATCAAGGTGGAAGGTTCGCTTCGCAGCGAACTGCATGCACCGGTATTCGTGGACGGCATCGAGCAGGAGAACCATTATCAGTTGCTCAAGCAGGGTTATTTCGTAGTGGATCCGGATACGACGGCAGAGCACTTGGTACTGAACAGAACTTGCTCGCTCAAGGATAATTATTTGAAGTGAGAACGCGGCTATTCAAAGGCAAGGAGCAGATCTTCTGTGAGTGGAGGCACCGCTGGGTGCGGTTGACTCCGGAAGAATGGGTGCGGCAGCAGTTGCTGCATCGGTTGGTGGAGTTGGAATACCCCGCTTC
>LXOW01296521.1_pt1 | contig 17820 bp, 19 predicted proteins | sample 1368591 | NCBI WGS metagenome assembly LXOW01 (sample SAMN04884650, study PRJNA319009) | bovine gut metagenome | isolation source: Cow rumen | host: Bos taurus | place: Italy: Legnaro (PD) | collected 2014-07-09 | reverse complement strand
GATTACATAACTACATTAACATAAATGTAATCTCTTGAAAAGAGGTTTCGTTTACAATTTTTTAATTCATGCGTTTGTCGTGTTACATTTTTGCGCGGCGGGGGCGTCAGATCGACAGTGCGGCGGCCCAGTCCTGCTCCTTGAAGCCGGGGAGGACGGCGCTGTCCGTGATCAGGATGGGGCGCTTGACGAGCATACCGTCGGTCGCGAGAAGGGCGAAGACCTCCTCCTCGCTCATCTCAGGCAGCCTGTCCTTGAGCTGAAGCTCGCGGTAGAGCATGCCGCTCGTGTTGACGAAGCGCTTGAGCGGCAGCCCGCTGCGCGCCTGCCAGAGCTTCAATTCCTCGGCGCTCGGGTTCTGCTCCTTGATCGGGCGCTTCTCGTAGGCGACGCCCTGCGCCTGGAGCCAGCGCTCGGCTTTTTGGCAGGTTGAGCAGCGGTCATAGCAGAGAAAGATGTTCATGTATGTTTTCCTCCTTAGTATGGGCAGAAGCACAGCTCCCCAGCGCGCCTCCAGTATGTCCAGCGAACAGGCGGCGTTGGCCGGACTCGTCGAGGGCAGCGCGGTCGCCTCGATCCCGAGAAGGGGAAAGAGATACCGCCGATACAGCCGGGACGCCGTCGCGCCGTTCGTGAAGATATGGCCGCCGATCTCACTGTGCGCAAGGATCGGCCGCAGCTCGGCGGGCTCCACGTCGCGGATCGAGCTGTCGGAGGAGCCGACGATGCTGCACTGCTCGATCACGTCATAGAGCGCGATATGGTTGCGCGCGAGAAAGTCGGCTTTGTCCGCCAAGGACAGCGGCCGTTCCTCACCGCAGAGCCGCGCCATCAGCGGCCAGAAGCGGTTTTGCGGGTGCCCATAGAAAAACTGCGCCTCACGGGATTTCACGGAGGGGAAGCTGCCCAGGATCAGCAGCCGGGAATCCGCTCGATAAAAGGGTCCGAAGCCGTGTTCCACTGTCATGCGTTCCATGCCTTAGCGCCTCCGTTCCCGTCTATCATAATCCGACGCGGCGGAATCTGTCAAGCTGTGCCTTGCAGTTTTCCGCCGCGTGGATTATAATACTTACACGTTCAGCCCGACAGAGCGCATGGCCGCGCGGAGCTGCGCCGCGTGTTCCGCGCCCATGGACGTGAGGGGCAGACGCAAAAGCCCCGAGTCCATGTCCAGCAGCTTCATCGCGGTCTTGATCGGGATCGGGTTTGTCTCCACAAACAGCAGGCGGAACAGCTCGGCGTAGCCGCTGTAGAGCTCGACGGCGGCTGAGTAGTCGTTCGCGAGACAGAGCGCGCAGAGCTTCGCGACGACGCCGGGCAGCAGATTGCTCGCCACCGAGATCACGCCCTTCGCGCCGAGCGCCATCATGGCGATGGTGTTGTCGTCGTTGCCGCTCCAGAGCCGGAGATCGTCCCCGCAGAGGCTGCGCGTGCGCAGCATCAGGCTCAGGTCGCCGGAGGCCTCCTTGACGCCGACGATGTTCGGGTGCTGCGAGAGCGCCTGATAGGTCTCCGCCGTGATGCCGATCCCGGTGCGGCTGGGGACGTTGTAGAGGATCAGCGGGATATCGACCCGGTCGGCGACGGTAGTGAAGTGCTCGATCAGCCCCTGCTGCGTCGTCTTGTTGTAGTAGGGCGTGACCATCAGCACCGCGTCAGCCCCGACGGCGCGGGCGTTCTCGGCGTTTCGCAGCGCGGTCAGGGTGTTGTTGCTCCCGATCCCGGCGATCACCTTCATGCGCCCGGCGGTCTCGTTCACGGTGAAGCGCACGAGCTCGTTGTGCTCGTCGGCGCTCTGGGTCGCGTTCTCGCCGGTGGTGCCGCAGATCACGACGGCCGCGGTGCCGTTTTCGTATTGGAAGTTCAGGTTCTTCCCGAGGCGCGCATAGTCGACGCCCTGCTCGGTGTAGGGCGTGATCAGCGCGGTGCAGGAACCTTCAAAGAGCGGTGTTTTCAGCATGAGTCCCTCCCTGATGCAAATTGCAGAACAGACTATGCGGGAGAGGCTCCATTCAGAATCAAAAGACGGAGTGTGCTGCATGAAGAAATCGGATTTTTACTTTGAACTCCCGGAGGAGCTGATCGCCCAGACCCCGCTGCAGCGGCGGGACGGCTCGCGTCTGCTGCTGCTCGATAAGGAGACGGGCGCGCTTGAGCATCGGCATTTTTACGAGCTGCCGGAATTTTTGCAGGCAGGGGACTGCCTCGTGATGAACGACTCGCGCGTGCTGCCCGCGCGGCTGCTCGGACAGCGCGCAAGCGGGGGGAGCGTCGAGCTGGTGCTGCTGCGCGACCTCGGCGACGGGCGCTGGGAGTGCCTGAGCCGCCCCGGAAAGAAAACGCGCCCCGGCACGGAGCTCAGCTTCGGGGAAGGGGAGCTCACCGCGACGGTCGAGGATGTCGTCGAGGGCGGGAACCGGATCGTGCGCTTCCACTACGAGGGCATCTTCCTCGAAGTGCTGGAACGCCTGGGCAAGATGCCGCTGCCGCCCTATATCAAGGAGGAGCTGCAGGACGCGGAGCGCTATCAGACGGTCTACTCCCGCGAGCTCGGCAGCGCCGCCGCGCCGACGGCGGGGCTGCACTTCACGAAGGAGCTGCTCGCGGCGATCGAGGCGAAGGGCGTCAAGCTCTGCTATGTCACGCTGCACGTCGGCCTCGGCACCTTCCGCCCCGTCAAGGAGGAGGAGATCGAGGATCACCCGATGCACGCGGAGTTCTGCATCATCCCGGAGGAGACCGCGCGCATCGTCAACGAGACGAAGCGCAGCGGCGGGCGCGTCGTCGCGGTCGGCACGACCTCCTGCCGGACGCTCGAGAGCTTCGCGAAGGAGGACGGCACCCTCGCGCCCTCGTCCGGCTGGACGAATATCTTCATCTATCCCGGCTACCGCTTCAAGTGCATCGACGCGCTGATCACGAACTTCCACCTGCCGGAGAGCACGCTCATCATGCTCGTCTCCGCCCTCGCCGGGCGCGAGCACATCCTCCACGCCTACGAGACGGCGGTACGGGAGAGGTACAGGTTTTTCAGCTTCGGGGATGCGATGCTGATTGTATAAACCAGATTACTGTCTGTTCATGCTTTTTTCATTTGACCGCTTTCGCAAGAAATGCTATAATAGTTTTACCCGAGAATCCGGCAACAAACACAAACTCCCGCATATTCACGCTGAATACTCGGGCAGTGAGATCGCTGTTGCGCTTGACGGAACCGTCATTGAGGACGATTTGTAATTTCCGAAAGGAAAGATGAAACTGCTGGAAGCGTGGATGGAGATCCATCGTGAAGAACTGGAAACGAACCGGGTCTTGCTCTCCAATGGCGAACAGTTTTTCCGTATCGATCCGCTCAAGTAAGGAGGGGCGAGTGATGCTGCAGCCGCGCATGACGAAGGTTGAGCCGATGTCTCAAATGCGGCTTCGCCTTCAATATGAAACCGGAGAAGATAAAGCGTTTGACGTGACGCCGTATGCGGAAGGTTCCTGGTTTGGAGAGTTAAAAAACGAAGCGTATTTCAAGTCTGTTCACTTGCTCCCCGGCGGCGTCGGGATCGAATGGGTCAACGGACAGGATATTGCGCCGCATGAACTCTATGAGAATAGTATTGTCGCACAATAGAATCAGAGACTGTGTATTCTACGATGAAAACACCCAGCCTAAGGCCGGGTGTTTTCATATCTGCTTGATTCAGCTTGCTCAAAACGCCTCCGCTGCTGTCTGATAGTCGCAGCGGACGGTGACGCGGTATTTGCCGCCGACGGTGCAGGTGAAGAGCGTGAGAGGATACTCGGCATTGAGCATCTCTTCGGTGTCGTTCGGCATGAGCACCTCGACCTTCGAGACCCGGTAAGAGAACACATTCCCGTCCATATCCGTCAGATAGACGGCGTTGCCGGGCTGAAGCGTCCCGATATTCCCGAAATGCGTCCCGTAGTTGTGCGCGGAGATCACGAGGTTGTCCTGATACGCCGAGCCGTAATAGCGGCAGGGCGAGAAATCCAGGGTCGAATACTCGCACTTCGAGGCCACGCTGAGCTCCAGACTGAGGCTCGGGATCGAGAGGCAGCCGATATAATAGACGCCGTTGATCTCGCACACCGGCATGGGCATGGACGGAAACTGCACATACTCCGGTACCTCTGCCAAAGCCGCCGTCTGGAGGGTATCGGCCTGGCTGACCTCGCTTCTAGGGATCTGCTTGTAGAGCTCCGTGACGATCTGCTGTGTCGCTTCACCTGCGCGTCGGGTGAGAGCGGCGTTATGATTCGCCCACAGCAGCGCCCCGGCGACGAACACGAGACCTGCGAGAAGCAGGATGACGGATACTCTACTCCTCTTCATCGTCTTTCCAGGAGTTGTAGCCCTGTCCGGAGACAGTCTGCGCGCGGTTGAGCTTCATGCCGACGAGACCGAAGAGCAGCAGCAGCACGCCGACGCCGGCGATGGCGTATACCGGCCACCAGAGCAGACCTGTCTGGGGCAGCTTTGTCGGAGGCGTGGGACTGCCGCTCGGAGGGGGTACGTCGTAGCGGTTGGAGATCGTGAAGGAGGTGCCGTTCTGGGTGATGGTGACGGTGTAGTTGGAAACAGGCTTTTCCGACACCGTCCACACCTTGTTGGCGTTGAGACCCGTCCAGGTATAGCGCCAGCTTGTGCGTTCGCTGAGCGTGGCGCTGTCGTACAGCACGCCGTCGCCGTACAGATTGACGACGATGGAACTGGGCCGGCAGCTCTGATCCCACCAGTCGTCCCAAATCTTGTGGACGCTGATCTCGGTCTTCTGGCTGGTGGTCACGGAGAGCTTCGGGACGGCCACATTATCATAGTCCCACGAGCCGGCGCTGAAACCGGGCAGCGAGACCAGGAAGGGCTTGCAGGAGTAGATGCTGTCGCCCGTCTCCAGGGTATTTCCGGCGACGAGATACAGCCCGCAGACGAGCTGACCCGTGGTGGCGAGGCCGTTGGCGTCTGTCTGACCGGTGTACACCGGCGTCTTGCCGGTGTTCGGGATATAAGCGAGCAGCGTCGAGGCGAGATCGTCCCAAGCTGAGGCATCCATGTTGGCCGGGTCGATCGACTGTTTGACAAACTCAGCGTCCAGGGTGATCGTAGGCGCCGAGCCATGGACTTCGCCGACGTGATAGACGGTGAACTCCATCCCGCAAAGCGGCGCAGAATCCCAAACAACTTTGACTGTGAGCGTGCAGAGCCGCGATTCGTCGAACGGTTCCAGATTATTCGCAGCGGCGCCGACGGCGAAAAAGGACAAAAGCAAAACCAGGCAGCAGACAAGCGTCAAAGCGTGTTTCAGTTGCTTCACTTTTATCCTCCTTTCTTTCTTCGACTGTTACGGATGTCCGCAACAATAAAAACCAGCAGCACCAGCGTACCGATAATGGGAGCCGCGAGGAGCGGAACCACGATCAGGGGTTCGACGCGCACGGCGTCGGAGGAAACATAGAGCTTCTTCGCTTCGACCGTGTTTTCAATGCGGTGGCCGCGGACAAGCAGCCTGTGGGTATTGATGCCGTAGGGCGTACAGGTGACGAGGGTGAAGTAGTCCTCTCCCTCGACGACCTTGAGATCCTCCACGTCATTCGGCATGACCGTGCGGATCTGATCGACCTCGTAGGTCAGCAGCTCGTTGAGGACGCGCACATAGAACACGTCGCCGAGATCGAGCTTGGGGAGGTCGGTAAAGATGCGGGCGCTCGCGAGGCCGCGATGACCGCTGACGACGCAGTGGGTGGAGGGGCCGCCGATCGGGAGGCTGCTCCACTCGATGTGTCCGACGGCGATCTGCAAAACGCCCTCCGAGGTGCCGTGATAGATCGGCAGCTCGACGTTGATCTTGGGAATCTGCACATAGCCCAGGATGCCGAGACCGGACAGGTCGAGGGTGGCATAGTATTCCGCCAGCAGTTCCTCGCCCAGGTCATAGCCCTTGAGCTCTCTGAGCTTGGCATTGAAGCTCAGCGCCTTCTGCCATTCCGCAGCGTAGGCGGAATCGTCCACGAGCTCGACCGTTTCGTTATAGCTCGCGATCGAATGGGAGCTGTGTCTCTGATTCCAGACGTCGGAAACCGTCGGATAGAGCACCATCATGAGTCCCGTAAGGCAAGCTATGGAAAGGATCAGGCTGATGAGTCTTTTTTTGCCCATAAACTTGCTCCGAGTTGCGATAGTCAGGCGCCGTCAGGCCGGGACGGAGAGCCGTTGACGCAACGGCGCCTGCCGCTTGCGGCGATGCCGCAGGATGGAATCAGAACTGCTCGCCGACGCGCTTCTTGGTGACGATCAGCACGAGAGCGCCGAGAAGCAGGATGGAGCCGAAGGCGTACAGCATCTGGGTGCCCTCGTCACCGGTCTCGGGGAGGACAACGCCGGACTTGTTTTCGATCGTGGTCTCGAGCGTGCCGATGTCGCCGGACGCCGCGTTGGGATTGATGAAGGTGGCGTCGTTGCTGGTGCCGGTCAGGCTGGTGAGCTGAGGATCGTCGCTCGTGACGACGTGGCCGGCCTCGACGGTGAACTCGATGGGATCGATGGAGTTATAGCCGTTGGGGGTGGCGGTCTCAGTCAGCTTGTACTCACCGTCGTCCAGACCGGTGAAGGTGAAGACGCAGTCCGCGGTATTGTCGATGCCGCTCTTGACCTTGGTCGGATTGACGTTGCCGGTGCCGTTCAGCGCCGTGACGTCGACCCAGTCGTTGCCAACCTTCTTCTCAAGCTTGAAGTCAGCGCCGGTAAGGGGCTTCGCGGGGTTGGAGTCGTCGACCTTGTTCACAACGACACGATAGGTGAACACGCGGACGAGATCCTCGGGCGTCTTGCCGGTCTTGCTGAGATCGTTGGGGTTGTTGGAATACTCGAGATCGACCACGTTGTCGTTGCCGGCGGAGCCGATGACGGCGTTCTCGTTCAGCACGGCGCTGAAGGTCATGGTCAGGGTATCGCCGTTGTTGGCGCAGTCCTTGATCTCATCGCTGTTGGCGGTGATGAGTTGACCGTTGACGTCGATGACGAAGTAGTTGGTGATGTCGGTCGTGCCGTTGAAGATCTTGACGTTGCGCTTGTTGGGCGCGGTCAGACCGGCGCTCAAAGTATCGCTGATGGTGATCTCATAGGTGTCGTACCAGGTCATGTCGGGCAGGGTGACGGTGATCTGGAAGGGGACCTCGTCGCCGATGTCGTAGTCGGCGGAATCCTGCCAGCCGCTGGTATCGCCGGTGCTGTCGTTCTTATCCTGCACCTTCTTCTCGACGGTGGGATACTCGGCCTTGACGCGAATCTCAAAGGTGTCCTTCTTGGTCATCTGGAGCAGCGCCATGTTGTAGTAGGTGTTGGTCTCGCCCTGGGCGAAGACGGTCTCATCGACGACGAGGTAGTAGCCGGCCTCAAGGCTGGTGTCGCCGTTCACGCAGGCAGTGCCGCTGCCGGTCTTGGCCTCATAGGCATACTTGGCGAACTGGATAGCGATAGCGCTGTCGTCGGCCTTCTCCTTGAGGAAGTCCGCAACGTCCTTCGCCTTAGCGTTGGTGTCCGCGCCGGTGTAGGTGATGGCGAAGTTGGAGTCGCCGTCGAGCAGAGCGAGGAGGGCGTCGGCGTTAACGCCGCTGCCCCAGGCAACGTCAGCCAGACCGATCGGAGTGTCGGTGTCAGCCTGCGTGCCGCTGAAGATCTGATAGGCTACAAAGCTGTGGGGGGTGCTACCGTTCTCGCCGTTGAGCATCGCGCTCTGAGTGGGCGTGACAGCAAAGGCGGAGACGGAGAGGGTGCAAATGAGCGAGAGAATGAGGAAAAGCGCGAGGAGAGTCTTTGTCGTTTTCATTTGTTTTACGTCCTTTCTAAAACATTTCTGAACTTTTCAGGGATAAATATGCGCTAGGGTTGGATAAAGCGCTGGTTTATCATAACCTTTACAGGTTAAATAGAATTCAGGCTGCGGAACTGGCACGCTAGGATCTCTTGACGCGCTTTCTGTTTAATAGCAGCAATGCAGGGGATAGTATCAGCACAATGCCGACCGTCCGCAGCAACAGACCGGCTGAGCTGCCCGTCTCCGGGAAATCATAGCGATATTTGGGGTTATACAGCGTCTCCTCGAAGGTGTGATCGATTCTAGGCCCTTCGGGAGTGTTTGTCCAGGTATTCAGTACGACAACGTTGCCCTTGTCGTAATTCCCGTCGGGGAGTGAAACCGGACTGGGGGATTCCGTCACATAGAAATAGTAACGCTTCGTGCTCAACTCGTAGTTATCGGGAGCTTCGGTTTCGGTGATGTAGTAAACCGTATCCAGCTCCAGGAAGTTCGCGTTGAAGCTTACCAGATCCAGCGTGTCTCCCGGCGTATATGTTACAGGCTCGGTATCGGGGAAGAAGCCGTAGACATATTCCTTGACTTCACGGATCATTTCATTTCCGTTCGTCGTGACGACGGACTCGAGAACCATCTCGTCATTCGCGGCCTTGAAGACGCCGAAGCTCGCGCCCTTGAGCGGATTGTTCTGCTCGTACTGCTTCTTCAGCCTGACATAGAAGAAGATCGCTCCGCCGGTGCCGCCGCTGCTGCTACTGTCAAATTCCGGCGTCGTCTCCCGCTGGACGGCGAAGGCTTGATCGCCCGAGAAGCAGACGCTGGCCGTGTTGAGGATCGTCTTATCGGTCACGTTTTCGTCCTGCGTGACCTTATACCGGATAAGATAGACATGCTTTCCCGGCTGTGGGATCGTCACCTCAAAGCTGTCGCGGGTGCTGGAAATCGAGATCGTGTAGTTCACGCCCTTGGTCATCAGGTTGGCGTCCGAAATGCTGTCGCGGTAGACCTCCGGATCCTGATCGGACAGGAGCATCGCGTTCTGCATCTCGTCGCGGATGATGAGGTCGGTGGTAGTGCCCAGATCGCCGGGGCCGTCGTTCGGGTTCTCCTCGGAGTTAAAGGTGATGGTAAAGGTGTTCTCGGAGCCGGTATACTCCTTGAGCAGCAGATTGTTCCGGTTTTCACCCTTGACGCCGCCTGTGTCCTTCTTGCCGTCCTGATCGATGATCTGCACCGTGTTCATGTACTCGTTGTTCAGCACATAGGGGCGGCCGTAGATATCGTCATAGACGACAACGAGCTGTAAATTCTCGAGCTGCTGCCAGCACATGCAGAAGCCCTTGCTCAGCGCGGTATCCATCACGCCGTCGGGCAGGAAGTCGACGCTGACTTCATGCGTGTGTGTGTCCGCGTCAAAGCGGTTGAAGAGATACATATTGCCGGTTTCGGGGTGGAGGTAATAGCAGAAGTTATCGCCGGGGCCGGCCGCGCTGAGAGTGTAGATGGGATTGCCGCCCAGCGTCACGGAGAAGGTGCCGTTCTCCGCGTTCTTCAGGAAGCCCGGATATACGTCTGTCTGACCGGCCTTTGCGTTGACGCTGTTCACCTCGGTGGTATCAGTCAGATAGTAGTACTGGCTGAAATTATCGACGGCGCGGGGGATGGTCGTCGCGACCGTGTACTTATAGGCCAGCTTGCTGGCATCCCAGTCAGCGAACTTCTGCACCTTGAGCTTTGCGGGCTCTGTGGAGCCGCCAAGCGTACCCGTGATGTTGAAGAAGGTGATCTTGGCGCTGTCGTTGTGGACGTAGAAGCGATAGGTTCCGTTGTCGTTGCGGACGACGCGCAGCATGGTGCCCTGTCCGATGTCAGTGTCGTTTTTGTAGTATTTCTCGATGGGAACCAAGTCTGTGCCCTGGGTCATGTACAGGAGGCAGCCGCCGCAGTCAAGATCGTAATAATACGTCATGCCCTTTGGCAGACCGTTTGCGTAGGTCGGCATATCCAGTATGAAGCGATAGCCGCTGCCGCTGACCATGGAGGTGTTGATCACATTGGAGTTCTTGATTTGATTATAGTAGATATAATTGGGGCTGCTGCCCTTGTAGATCGTGAAGGTGATATCAGGGGGAAGATCGAGCAGATTATACTCAGGAGCGGCGCGCAGACCGCCGGACTTCGCGGCTTCGATCAGCGCATAGAGCTCTTCCAGACCGTCGTCATAGCCCTCCGAGTCCTCCTCGGCCTCGGCGTCGCCCTTCTCCGTCTTGTCCTCAGGCTCGTCCTCTTTGTCTTCTTCCGCGGGCTCGCCCTTCGTGAGGGCTTCGTCAGAGGAATCTGTATCCGCCTCATCTATGGCCGCGGCGCGCATCAAGAACTTTGCGGGCTCAGAGAGCTCCGCGTCTTCGCCGGCTTCTCCTTGTTCCGCAGCGTCGGACAGCGCTCCTTCGGCTTCGGAATCTTCTGCGGAGAGCTCCTCAAGCTCGGGGAGAGCAGGAGTCTCCTCGCTTCCACCCGAAACGGAAGCGTCCGGCGTCTCGTCCTCCTCCGATGCGGCGCCCGCGCTGGCTCCGCACAGATACGCCAGCGACAGGCAGTCGTCTGTGTGCGTGTGCTCCACGAGCGTGCAGACCAGCACGCCGTCGCGGTAGCAGTTCACGCCGTGCGTGTGCTCGTAGTCGTGCCCGCAGATGTATTTCTCCGGGTTTGGCTCATGGAACAGACAGCGCTCGTCGTGGATGTGCTCCTCGCGCGTACAGATCAGCTTCAGCTCGCCGGAGTCGGGGTCGGTCTCATAGCAGCCCGGACCGTGGATGTGCGCCTCCTTGCCGCAGAGATACTCGCTCTCCAGCGTGACGGCGGGCATCATCAGCGCGTAGGTCGTCAGACCGACGACTACACAGGCGAAGACCAGCAGCGCGCGGCGCTGCCATCGCGTCAGTTTCAGCAGCTTCTTTATTAACTTTGCTCTGATACTGTCCTTCATGTCAGCCCCTCTATTCTGCCCAGCTTATCCAAAGGCCACAGTCGGTACAACACTTTCCCGCTGAGTTGGTCCAGCGTCACGCAGCCGATCACGGTATTGCGGCTGTCGAGCGAGACCGTCCGGTTATCACCGAGGACAAAATACTCCTCCAGGGGAACGGAGTACGGGAAATCCACATCACAGTCCCCCTTAGATTTCTCTTTCAGATACGGCTCGTCAAGCAGCTCGCCGTTGATATAGACATTGCCGTCCGCGTCGATATCGACGATCTCGCCCGGCAGGCCGATGCAGCGCTTGACCAGCAGCTTGTTGCCATAGTAGAACGCGATGATGTCGCCCCGCTCGATCTTGCTCGTCTTGATGGACAGGGCGATCTCGCCCTCCTCCAGCGTTGGCGTCATCGAGTTGCCGTACATCTCCAGGATCGGCATCCACAGCATAGCGATCAGCACCGTGCAGGCCGCGATGACGATCAGCGTGAAGATCGTGCTGACCAGCGTTCTGTAATATTTGGATCGGTATTCCAGAAATGCCTTCTCCCGGCGAAGCTGCTCAAGCGTCGGCATTGTCCGCGTCGTCTTCTTTTTCATGGGATACTCCCGGAATCGTATTGAGGTTCAGACCCCGCTTTTCTGCCTCCGGTTCAAAACCAGCGCCGCGCCGATGCACAGCGTCCCCAGCAGCGTCAGCAGCGGGATCGGCCACACCGTCTCGCCGGTCTGGGGCAGCTTGAGCCCCGGCGAAGAGCTGCTCTCGGCTTCCACCTTCTCCGGCGCCTCGCAGTTCACGTCAAAGCGCTCTCCGACGATCGTGACCGTCGCGGTCACGCTGCTCGGGAAACGCCCGTGCAGCTCCAATTCCTCCGCGCGGTACATGTCCTTCCACTCCGCCGTCCAGCCGTCCTCCGGGCGAAGCGTCAGCTCCGTCACCGGGAGGCCGCCGTGCAGGATGCGCATACTGATCGCCTGATCGGGCGCGTTCTCCTCCGGCTCCCACAGCAGCGTCAGCCGATGGACGATAAGCCCGCCCGTCTGCGCCGTCGCCTCCGGGCTCGGCTCTGCGGTCGGCTCGGGAGTGGGTTCCGTGGTCCCCTCCGGCGTCGGCTCTGGTGTGGGCTCAGGAGTGGGCTCCGGCGTGGGTTCAGGAGTCGGCTCGGGAGTGGGTTCCGGTGTGGGTTCAGGAGTCGGCTCGGGTGTCGGTTCCGGGGTTGGCTCCGGCGTAGGCTCCGGTGTGGGTTCAGGAGTCGGTTCCGGGGTTGGCTCCGGCGTAGGTTCCGGAGTCGCCTCCGGCGTGGGCTCGGGCGCTGTGACAGCGGGGGAGGGGACAGGCTCGCTCTGCTTCGACGCTTTCATCGCGCGGACTCCGTAGAAGACTCCGGCGCAGAGAGCGAGAACCAGCGCTATGATGAGCAGCTTTCCCAGAACGGATTCGCGTCTGGCAGCCTTTATTCGTGTGTTCAGTAACTCTTCAAGCTGCCTGTTGTCCATCAGTCCTACCCTCAAACCTGAACGGCTGTTTCCCTAAGCGTATAGTTTAGAATTGCGCCTCGTCGTCAATCTTGCGGGAATCCGAGTTGATCCCGCGCGTGGAGAGCTCGAATACGAAGTTCTGATACAGCGCAAGGTCGCTCTGAATATCCTGCAGCGTCTTCATGCGCAGATCGCACAGGCGCTTGACCAGCGTATCGTACTTGCCGCGCTCGCGCTTGTAATCGTCGCCTGCGGAGGCGATCAGCGCCTCCGCCTCGGCACTCGCGCGCTCGCGCTCCTTCTGCGCGTCCGCAAGCAGCTCGTCGGCCTGCTGCCGCGCCTCGTTCAGCACGTTCGTGCGCTGCGCCTCGGCGACGACCCTGGCCTCTTCCTTCTGCTTGACGAGCTGCTCTCTCTCGGACTGGAGCAGACCCATCAGCTTCTCATATTCGGCGCGGCGCGTCTCCATCTCGGACTTGACCGTGCTCTTCATGCTCTCGACCTCGGCCGAAGCCTCAGTCTTCATGCTCTCGATTTCGTTCTGCGCGTTCTGCAGGAGAGAAGCGGCCTCGGCCTTCGCCCCGTCAAGCACGGAGCCGGCCTCGCTGCGGATCGCCTCCGCCTCGGCCTTCGCGCCGTCCAGCGCGGCGCTTGCCTCGTTGCGCAGCGCCTCGGCCTGCGCCTCAGCGTTCTGCATGAGCGCCGCGGCGTCCTGCTGCGCCTGCTCGCGCAGACCGGCGATCTCCGCCGCGAGCTGCGCCTTCTGCGACGCAACGCTCTGTGCAAACTGCTGGCGGCGCTCCTCAAGCTGCGCCTCATCCGCTTCACGGCGGAGCTTCTGCGCCTCAAGCTGCTGCTGCATATCGTTCCACGCGGCGTCGGCCTGGCTGCGCAGCGCGCTCGCATCGGCCTCCGCGCTCGAACGGAGCTGCGCGAGCTCCTCGTTGAGCTTCGTGCGGATGGACTCCGCCTCGGCGTTCGCGCCGTTGACCATCTCGTCGCGGCGGCGCTTGGCCTCGAGGTAGATCTCCTCCAGGCTCTCGCGCTCGTAGTCGTTCTGGCTCAGCATCTCGTTGGCGCGGGAGAGCTCCTTCTGGAGCCGCGCGAGCTCCTGCATCTGCTCGCTGAGACTGTTCTCGGCGCTCTGGAGCTTCGCCTTCGTCTCCTCGAGCTCGGCGGAGACCGCCTCGTTCTCGCGCTTCGCCCCCTCCAGCTCCTCCACGGAGCGGAGCTCGCTCTCGCGGAGCTTGTCGCGCTCTTGATCGAGTTCCACAAGAAGCTCGTCGATGCGGGCGCGCTGCGATTCGTTCGCGCCGCGCAGATCCTCGAGCTGCTTGTTGCTCTCAGTCTGCTGCGTGCGGCCGACGGCGCTCGTGCTGTTCAGATTGTGGCGCGCGGCGGCGAGCTCGCGCTCGAGCGCGGAGCAGTGCTCCTGCTGCTCGCGGTTGATATCGGAGAAGATGGCGACCAGATCGCGGATAGCGGTGAAGGCGTCCTCCTGCTCGATGCCGCCGACCAGAGCCTTCTTGAAGTGGAGCTGACGGATATATTCTGCAATACGATCCAGGCCGTCGCGGTCTGCCTGATTGTTCTGACTCATTCTCTGATCCTCCTGGAAATGGCAAGAGATTTGTTCTGTTCAGCGCGCGTTGTGCCGCAGCATCTCGCTGAAAGCCTTGTCCAGCCTGTCGTCAAGGGGCGCGGCCGCAAAGGGATCTACGATCGGATCGCGTTTCTGCCCTCTGACAAGGCGCTCGTCCCTGCGCGGGGCTGGAGCCTTGCTCTCCGGCTTCTTCATCGGTGTGCTGCGCCCGGACGACCGCGAGACGACGCTGCTTTGGTTGAGCTCCTCCGCCGCTTCGCTTGCGGCGGAAACAGAAGAGGGAACCCTCATGGCGCCGACAGACGACTCCCAGTCGCTGCGCCTCGTCCTGGGGCGCGGCTCGGTCTGGGCGGGCTTAGGCTCGCTGTGAGCTGCAAGAGGCGCGTCGAAGAGCTCGTCAGGCACGCGCTCGTGCCCGGCAAGGATCTTGTTCAGTTCGGCGGCGGCGTCCGCAATCGAGCCGGGAGAGTTGAGCGTGATCGTCCGGCTTTTCACCTGACGTTCCAGCTTGGCGATTTTGGCCTCCAGCTCGTTATTCCTCTCTGTCTGCTCGATCAGCAAGTCGATCAGCGCGGAACGACTCAATCTGTGCAGTTCCTTGTTAGTCATGACTCAGCCTCATTCCCATTCTTCCGCGTTATATGCGGTTTCATCCTGAAATGCGTTTGCCGGTTCCCTGGATTCGTTTTCCGCTGCCCGATATCCGTCTGCCGCTGCGGTAGACGCTGATGCGCGGCGTCTCGTTCGGCTCCCGCACGAGGATTTCATTGAGATCACAGTTCAAGGCTTCGCAAATCAGATCCATATGTTCGAGATTCACCCGCTCGGCGATATCGTGATAGTATTCATTTATAGTGGAAGGTCGGATCTGCGTCATCCGTGACAGATCGGCCTGCGATAAACGCAGCTCGCCGAGCTTTCTGGAAAGCATGATTCTTATCATAACAGAGACCTCAGCATACGTCCTCATTGCTTCAGGACAGCTCCATACAATAACAAACCGCGGGATTACGCCATGACATAATCCCGGAAGATTAGCCATACTATACCAAAACCGGAAGATAATAACTGCTTTTTGTTATTTACTAACTCATTTGGTTATTTCTTAACCTATTTAGTTATACTACGAATTCTGCATTTTTTCAAGTAGTTTTTTCGCGGGTTTTGAAATTATTTGTCGAAAGCTGTGATTATTTGTTCCTGTTGTTTTCAAAAAAAGGGGCAAAAAATTTTGTTATGTCTACCCTATTATTGCAACCCTCGGTACAGAATATTGTGTTTTATGACGCTTTTATTACGTAAACCATACTACATATAGTTCCTGCCGCAATCGCTGCCGGCGGTTGACCGCAGCGAAAGGATATGCTACACTGAGCCAAAGAAGAAAAACGCGCTCCTGTCGGCTTCGCGGCGGCTTCGGGAGAGAACGGGCGGCCGCGGGAAGGAGAGAGGCATGTTTACACTGCTCAAACAGGAGGGGTGGGCGCGGCGCGGCGCGTTCACGACGCCGCACGGTACGGCGCAGACGCCGGTTTTCATGAACGTCGGCACACAGGGCGCGATCAAGGGCGCGCTCTCGGCGCGCGATCTCCGGGAGCTCGGCTGCCAGATCGAGCTGAGCAACACCTATCATCTGCACGTCCGCCCCGGCGATACGCTCATCAAAGAGCTCGGCGGTCTGCACCGCTTCATGACCTGGGACGGGCCGATCCTGACCGACAGCGGCGGCTTTCAGATCTTTTCGCTCGCAAAGCTGCGCAAGATCAGCGAGGAGGGCGTGAAGTTCAACTCCCATGTGGACGGGCGGCAGATCTTCATGGGGCCGGAGGAGAGCATGCGCATCCAGGCCAATCTCGGCTCGGATATCGCGATGGCCTTCGACGAGTGCGTCAAGATCCCCTCGCCGCGCGAGTATGTCCAGCGCTCCTGCGACCGAACCTACCGCTGGCTCGAGCGCTGCAAGGCGGCGCTCACGGCGTATAACCAGGAGGACGACGCGGTCAATCCCGGCCAGATGCTCTTCGGCATCAACCAGGGCGCGGTGTTCCACGATCTGCGCATCGAGCACATGAAGAAGATCGCCGAGCTGGACCTGCCGGGCTACGCGATCGGCGGCCTCGCGGTGGGGGAGACGCATCAGGAGATGTACGACACCATCGAGGCCGTCGAGGAATACATGCCGAAGGACAAGCCGCGCTATCTGATGGGCGTCGGCACGCCGGGCAATATCATCGAAGGCGTGGCGCGGGGCGTCGACTTCTTCGACTGCGTGATGCCCGCGCGCAACGGCCGCCACGGGCACCTCTTCACCTGGGGCGGGATCATCAATATCAAAAACGAGAAGTACGCGCGCGACGAGAGCCCGATCGATCCGCGCTGCGACTGCCCGGTCTGCCGCCGCTATTCGCGCGCCTATCTGCGCCACCTCTTCAAGGCTGAGGAGATGCTGGCTCTGCGCCTGGCCGTCGGGCACAATTTGTATTTCTACAACAATCTGACCGCGGAGATACGGCAGGCGCTGGACGAGGGGCGCTTCGAGCGCTTCCGCCGAGAGTTTACAGAAATTTTGGATAAACGGATATAAGTCTCTTGCAAAACCCATCGAGAGAGGGTATAATGCCGATATCACTGTTTTTGGAGGGAAACCCGATATGTATCTGCTTCTCACTTCGGATACCGCGGCGACTGCTGCCGGCGGTTCGTCCATGATCATCATGCTGCTCGCGATGTTCGCAGTCTTCTACTTCATGATCATCCGCCCGGAGAACAAGAAAAAGAAAAAGACTGAGGAAATGCGCAGCTCCCTGAGCCTCGGCGATGAGATCACCACCATCGGCGGCATCATCGGCAAGATCGTCCAGATCACCGAGGACACGATCACCTTCGAGACCGGCGAGGATCGCGTCCGTCTCCAGGTCAAGAAGTGGGCGATCTCGACGACCGCGAAGATGGAAGCCGAGGAGGCCGCGGCCAGGACCAGGAAGCGCAAATAATGTCGGCATGAACCCGGCATGATCCGCTCCCGCGTGCAATAGGATGGATCATCTTTGCGTGCGGGGGTGTTTTTTATGATCGGGAAGGAGTACACAGAGAAGACGCTGTGGCAGGGGCCGCTCCGGGCGGCGCTGATCTGGCTTGCCGGTGCGCTGGGTCTTCTGCTGCTCTCAAGCCTGCTGATCGCCTCGAGCGGCGCGTCGTCGCGCGCTTTGGGCTACGCGAGCTCTGCGATACACTTTATCGCGGCGCTGCTGACCGCGGCGGCGCTGGTGCGCGAGGGGAAGGGAAGAGGCCCCGTCCTCGGCCTGCTGACTGGCGGCGGGCTCTGCCTTCTGCTTCTGCTGCTCGGCTGCCTGATCGACGCGCGCGGCCTGAGCGCGGACGCCGTGCTGAGCCTCGTGAGCTTCACGCTCGCGGGGGCTCTCCTCGGGAGCCTCACGGGAGGCGCACCCGGCGGGCGCCGGAAGCGCCACAGCTTTTCGCATTCCGGCGGCAGAAAAAGGAGATAAACCTGGTGCTACAAGATATAGGCGTCACGAGGAGCTGAGGCCGCGCCGCGCCACAATAGATTGAAAACCGATGACAAATTAAAACATTTTTTTGTCAGCCGAGAAAAAACACTTGATTTTTTTACCGCTTTGTAATATATTGTTATCGTAATTTATTATGTAAAGCAATTTACGATACCAGAGCGAGAGCGGGGCGCGGCGTGTGCAGAATCAGGAATGTCTGGAAAAATACGAATACTACCTCAAATATGAGAAAGAAGCGTCTCCCAATACCCTGAGCTCCTATATGCGCGATATCAGACAGCTTGCCGAGTATCTGGAGGGGCAGGACACGGACATCGTATCCGCGACAGAGGAGGAGCTGACGGGCTACATCGAGCATCTGCGCAAGAGCGGGAAGTCGGTTTCCACGATCTCGCGCACGGTCGCGTCG
>LXOW01187285.1_pt1 | contig 17820 bp, 17 predicted proteins | sample 1368591 | NCBI WGS metagenome assembly LXOW01 (sample SAMN04884650, study PRJNA319009) | bovine gut metagenome | isolation source: Cow rumen | host: Bos taurus | place: Italy: Legnaro (PD) | collected 2014-07-09 | reverse complement strand
TGTGGCTCGTCTCGCCGGCCATAGGATAGGCATCGGGGTCGGCGACGGCGATGCGCGAGGTGCTGCCCTCGCCCGCTCCGAACACATTCACCTGGGGATAGTCCGTCACCATCGACTGGTCCATCCTGTAGAACGCCAGCATGTCTTTCTGCGGCGAGAGGAAGAGGCCGCCGCTGATGCCGAACTCATTACGATGAACAGACTCACCATACTGCAGCTGCCTCGTGCCGTCATGGGTGATGGCGACGGGCTCGCCCTCGGCAGTCATCTGCACAAAGATATTGTGGTCCCTGGTGAAGACGTTAGGGTATTCCGTGTCCTTGGTGCGCTCCGAAGCATCGACGAGCACGTTGCCGTCCCACCAATAGGAGCGTTTCTGCCCCATCACGGAGGCGTAGTTCGTGCCACCAGGCAGCAGGTCTTCAAGAGTAAACAGCTTCTTTTCTGCCATAACAGTCAGCGGTAAGAGCAGCAATAATGCCAGCAAAGCCAATTGTTGTTTTAGTATTCTCTGCATCCCTATTAGTCATTGTTTAATGTTTCGCAAGTGCGCCTCTGTTTTTACCGAGACGGAGCAACTGGTGAAGCGCCCTGAAAGGGCATCCTGCTTATAGCCCAAGGCAGCGCCTTGGGTTTTAATGAAGTTGGTAGTGTCGCCCTGAAGGGGCAAAAGCATTTTCTTCATTGTTCTGCTGCCCTTTCAGGGCGTGTCCTCTGTTCGCATCTATACCCAGGGCGTTGCCCTGGGCTATATGCTGTTGGCCTTACAGGCCGTTTTGTCACTTGCGAAAGTCGAGTCAATCGCTATCATTGTCGAAGCCTCTGTTGCGGTCGAAGTCCTTCTTGCGGTCGAAGCCGCCATCGCGACTGAAATTCTTCTTGCGGTCGAAGCCGCCGTCGCGGTTGAAGCCCTTCTTGCGATCGGAGCCGCCGTCGCGGCTAAAGCCCTTCTTGCGGTCGAAGGAGCGTTCCCTCTCCAGGCTCTTAAAACGGAAACTGAGGATGTCGGCCTCCTCGTTGTTTGCGCGCTCCTCCCTCTTCTTGTCGTAGTCGTGTTTCTGCCAGGAGCGGCGCTTCTCGGCCATCTTGCGCTTCTCGGCCTCGGTCTTCACGATGCCCCCTTCCTCGCGGAACTCCCTGAGCTTGCCGCCGAAGATGGAGTATTTGCGGTATTCACACTCCAACGAGCCGTTGTAGAGAGGCACCTTCAGCGAGGGCTTCAGACCTATCTGCTGGAAGCACTCCTCCTTGTAGGAGAGCACCCAGGCCACACCACCCTGGAAGGCGTGCTTCAGGCGCTCGCCAATCATCTTGTAGGTCTCAAGCAGGTTGGCCGTAGAGATGCGCTCGCCGTAGGGAGGGTTGGTGACCATCAGAGCCTTGGGGGCATCACCGTCGGGGTCAGTGCCGTTCTCTATGCCCTGAAAGTCCTGGAAGTCCTGCTGCGCTATGGTGACATCGGCAGAGAGGCCGGCGGCCTTCACGTTGTTAGTGGCCATATTCACGGCCTTGTAGTCGATGTCGTAGCCGTAGATATGGTGGCTGAACGACTTCTCCTGCGAGTCATCGTTATATATCTCGTCGAAGAGTTCCTCGTCGAAGTCTGCCCATTTCTCGAAGGCATACTGCTTCCTGAACACTCCCGGAGCGATGTTGCGTGCTATCAGCGCCGCCTCTATGGGCAGGGTGCCCGAGCCGCACATGGGGTCGATGAAATCCGATTCGCCGCGCCAGCCCGTCATGAGTATCATGCCAGCGGCCAGCACCTCGTTCAGCGGAGCCTCCACCTGTTCCTGGCGGTATCCGCGACGGTGTAGCGACTCGCCGCTGGAGTCGAGGGAAACGGTGGCGTCCTCACCGCTGATGTGTATGTTAAGACGTATGTCGGGGTCGCTGACGCTGATGTTGGGACGCTTACCCGTGCGCTCGCGGAACTGGTCCACGATGGCGTCCTTCACCTTGTAGGTGACGAAGCGCGAATTACTGAAGCTCTCGCTATACACCACCGAGTCAACCGTAAACGCCTTGCCCTCAGAGATATACTCGCTCCAGTCTATCTTCATGATGGCATCATACACCTCGTCGGCGCTCCTCGCCGTAAAGTGTTTGATGGGCTTCAGTATGCGTATTGCCGTGCGTAGTACGAAGTTGGCGCGATACATCAGCGCCTTGTCGCCGCGGAAGGTCACCACGCGGCAGCCTTTCTCCACGTCGCTCGCACCGAGAGCCGTAAGTTCCTCTGCCAGTATATCCTCAAGACCCATGAAGGTCTTTGCTATCATTTCAAATGCCTGTGCCATGTTCGAAACCGTTAGAAATCTTCACGTTCTTATAAATCTTACTACCTGGGGCAACGCTCTCCGTCACCCATTTGTTGGCGCCTATCACGCTGCCCTTGCCGATGGTGATGCGCCCCAGGATGGTGGCGTTACTATAGACGATGACGTCATCCTCAAGGATGGGATGGCGCGGAATGCCCTTGATGGGGTTGCCGTCAGCGTCGAGGGGGAACGACAGCGCTCCAAGCGTCACGCCCTGATAGAGCTTCACATTGTTACCGATGATACATGTGGCGCCTATCACCACACCCGTACCGTGGTCAATGGTGAAGTGGTGGCCTATCTCTGCGGCGGGGTGGATGTCGATGCCCGTCTCCGAGTGGGCCAGCTCCGATATCATGCGTGGGATGAGGGGCACGCCGAGGAGGTGCAGCTCGTGAGCCAGACGGTAGTTGACGAGGGTGCGGATGACGGGGTAGCAGCATATTATCTCGCTGAACGAGGTGGCGGCAGGGTCGCCGTTGAAGGCCGCCTCAACGTCGGTCGCCAGTACCTTGCGGATCTCTGGAAGGCGGCGCACCAGCGCGTCCGTAATCTCTATGGCCTTCCTGCTTATCTCGTCGAGGAGGGTGTCACACTCCTCGAAGGCGAGGCCTGCTATCACCTGCTTCTTCATAATGCGGAAGAAACTCTCTATCGCTACGCCCATGTGGTAGCTCAGGGTGCTCTGTCTTATCTTGGAACGTCCGAAATAGCCTGGGAAAAGGATGCTGCGGGCCAGCTCCACTGACTCCGCAAGGGCATCATTACTGGGAAGGGGCACATGGTCACGGTGCTGGTGACACAAGCCCTTCAGACTGTCTTGCGAAGATAGCTCGCCGACAGTCTTTGACAATATCTCTTCAATATTCATGTGCATATCTATATGCGTCTTACGCGTAAAACCGCCGCAAAGTTACAAATAACTTTTCATTCCACCAAAAAAAAGTGATTGATGAAGCACAAGAAACACATAATAAAGGAATAACAAATATTTTTTAACAATGTGAGGGATATAATGGCAGATGCTAATTTTTCAAAAAAATCCACCTATTATTATTGTCGTTCGGGAAAATATGTGTATCTTTGCATCTAATTATGAAGAAAGAAATACAAGCTCTGGTAGATACCGCCGTTAAGGGTATTCAAGCAAAGAAGGGTCGCGGCATCAAGGTAATTGACCTTGAGGGTATGGATGGCGTTGTTACGCAGGCCTTTGTAGTGTGTGAGGGCGGCTCCCCCTCCCAGGTGTCTGCTATCGCCGACTCCGTGGAGGAGACGATGCGCAAGGACCTGAAGGAAAAGACCGTCAAGACCGCCGGAACAGAGAACTGCATCTGGGTGGCGATGGACTATATCGACATCATAGTGCATATCTTCCTCCCCGATGCGCGTGACTTCTATAACCTGGAGACGCTGTGGTCGGATGCCAAGACAACGGATATCCCTGATGTGGATTGAAAACCCCACCCCTGCCCGTCCCCAAGGGGAGGGAGATGCAAATTGAACATTAAACATTAAGCTTTAAGCATTAACTTCGTTGACCATTGTCGCGGGCGAGACGCCCACGTCCCTGAGACAAATTGATAATTAGAAATTGAACCAAACCAATGGCACAGAATAGTTCTATGAGCGGCGGTCCTACGCCCAAGATGCCCCGCTTTAACATGAGTTGGGTGTATGTCATTATTCTGGTGACGCTGGCGGTGATATTCTTTACCGACAGCGACTCCACCATTTCGCAGGGCAGCACCGCACACAGGGCTTCTTACTCCAACTTCAAGGTTTACGTCAACAAAGGCTATGCCTCGAAGGTGGTGGTGAACAAGACCGAGGGCAAGCTCAAGATGTTTGTTTATCCGCAATACATCCGCGACGTGTTCCACCAATCGAAGAAGCAGACTGGTGACAGCCCTTACATAGAGGTGCTCTACGGCAGCGTTGACCAAGTGGAGCAATACCTCACCGTCAAGACTACGGAAGGGAAGTTCAAGGGTCAGTTGGAGTATGAGACGACGGCGCGCAACGGGTTGATAGACCTGCTGATAAGCATTGCGCCCATCGCCTTCTTCGTCTTTCTGTGGCTCTTCCTCATGGGTCGCTTCAGCGGCGGAGCTGGCGGCGGCGGTATCTTCAGCGTTGGCCGCACCAAGGCTCGCATGTATGAGAAAGGCGAGAGTCTGGGCATCACCTTCAAGGATGTCGCCGGACAGGTGGGAGCCAAGCAGGAGGTGCAGGAGATAGTGGAATTTCTCAAGAACCCGAAGAAATACACGGAGCTGGGCGGCAAGATTCCCAAGGGTGCTCTGCTTGTAGGCCCTCCCGGAACGGGTAAGACGCTGCTGGCCAAGGCCGTTGCCGGCGAAGCCGACGTGCCGTTCTTCTCAATGTCGGGCTCAGACTTTGTAGAAATGTTCGTGGGCGTGGGCGCGTCGCGCGTGAGGGACACCTTTGCCAAGGCGAAGGAGAAGGCTCCGAGCATCATCTTCATCGACGAGATCGACGCCATAGGCCGTGCACGCAGCAAGAACCCGGGCTACGGCGGCAACGACGAGAGGGAGAACACCCTCAATGCCCTTCTGACGGAGATGGACGGCTTCGGCACCAACTCCGGCGTCATCATCCTCGCTGCCACCAACCGTGTGGACATGCTCGACAAGGCGCTGCTCCGTGCAGGCCGCTTTGACCGAGAGATACACGTAGACCTGCCCGACCTGCCCGAACGCAAGGAGATATTCCAGGTGCACCTCAGACCTATCAAGGTTGACAAGAGCGTGGACATCGAGCTGCTGGCCCGCCAGACACCGGGTTTCTCCGGTGCCGACATCGCCAACGTGTGTAACGAGGCAGCGCTGATAGCAGCGCGTCACGACTCGAAGGTGGTAGGGAAGCAGGACTTCCTCGATGCCGTTGACCGTATCATCGGTGGCCTGGAGAAGAAGACGAAGGTGATGACCGCCGAGGAGAAGCGTGCCATCGCGCTGCATGAGGCCGGACACGCTACCTGTTCGTGGTTCTGCCAGTATGCCAACCCGCTTGTGAAGGTCAGCATAGTACCTCGCGGCAGGGCTCTCGGCGCAGCATGGTATCTGCCCGAAGAGCGACAGCTGACCACTAAGGAGCAATTGCTGGACGAGATGTGCTCGCTCATGGGAGGCCGCGCTGCCGAGGAGCTCTTCACGGGTCACGTCTCCACAGGAGCCATGAACGACCTGGAGCGCGGCACGAAGATGGCGCAGTCGATGATTGCCTATTACGGCATGAGCGAAGCGCTGCCTAACATCTGCTTCTATGATAATAATGAATACTCCTTCTCGAAGCCATACTCTGACGAGACGGCGAAGCTGATAGACCGTGAGACGCTGAAACTTGTCAACGAGCAGTATGCCCGCGCCAAGCAGATACTGGAGGAGCACAAGGAAGGGCACAACGCTCTTGCCGACCTGCTCATTCAGCGTGAGGTTATTTTTGCCGAGGATGTAGAGAAAATCTTCGGTAAGAGAATATGGGTGAGCCGCTCAGAAGAGATTCTTAACGGGAACGGGAACGGGAACGATAACGTGAACGATAACGTTAACGTTAACGATAACGAAAACGTTAACGATAACGAAAACGTGAACGAAAACACAAATGAAAACAATACAGGCAATGAATAATTTCATAGTACGCGCCGTGACGGGCATTCTCTTCGTGGCCGTTATGGTGACATGCTTTCTGAAGCCAATGGCGATGATAGCATTGTTCATACTCATCACAGGCATGACGATATGGGAGTTCACGGGACTGGTAAACGAGCGTGAGGGAATCAGCGTGAACCGCTTCATCTGCACCGTAGCAGGTGTGTTCCTCTTCATTGCCATTGCCGGCTTCTGCTGGGGGATAGTACCATCGTCGGTGTTCATTCCCTATCTGCTCACCATCGTTTACCTCTTCGTCAGCGGACTATACACCCGCAATGAAGACCCCGTCAACGACTGGGCCTACTCCATGATGTCGCAGATGTACATCGCCCTGCCTCTCTCATGCATCAGCATCCTTGCCTTCAGGGGCATCACGCCAACAGGGGAGGTGACCTACAACCTGCTTCTGCCGCTGAGCATCTTCGTCTTCCTATGGATGAACGACACGGGAGCATACATCACAGGCTCGCTGCTGGGCCGGCACAAGCTCTTCCCCCGCATCTCACCGGGGAAATCATGGGAGGGCAGCATAGGAGGCGGCAGCATAGTGCTCATCGTGGCAGCCCTGATAGCCCACATCGACCACTCACAGATACTGACAGACTGGGGCCTTACCGACATGCAGACCGGACTGTCAACAATAGAATGGATGGGACTGGGGCTTACCGTAGTCATCTTCGGTACTATGGGCGACCTGGTGGAGAGTCTCTTCAAGCGCACCCTTGGCATAAAGGACAGCGGCAACATCCTTCCCGGACACGGCGGAATGCTCGACAGGTTCGACTCTTCGCTGATGGCTCTGCCCGCTGCCGTCATCTATGTCTATACTATGACAATGGTGTAAAAGAACAACATTTCGTATGATAAACGTCTCAAACATATCCAAATCGTTTGGCAAGCTACAGGTGCTCAACAATATCGACCTGCAGATTGCTGCCGGAGAAGTGGTGAGCATCGTCGGTCCCAGCGGTGCGGGCAAGACCACACTGCTGCAGATTATGGGCACCCTCGACAAGGCCGACTCCGGGAAAGTGGAGATTAACGGCATCGATGTTACGCGCCTGTCACGAAACAAGCTGGCAGACTTCCGTAACAAGAACATCGGCTTCGTCTTCCAGTTCCATCAGCTGCTGCCCGAGTTCACCGCAGAAGAGAACATCATGATTCCTGCGCTGATAGCAGGCACGAAGAAGAGTGACGCCCAGGAGCGCTGCCATGAGTTGCTGTCGTTCCTCGGACTATCGGAGCGTGCCAAGCACAAGCCTGCAGAGCTGTCGGGCGGCGAGAAGCAGCGCATCGCAGTAGCGAGGGCGCTGATAAACAACCCCGCTGTAGTGTTTGCCGACGAGCCCTCCGGATCACTCGACTCAAAGAACAAGCAGGAACTGCACCAGCTGTTCTTCGACCTCAGAGAGAAATATGGCCAGACCTTCGTGATAGTAACACACGACGAAGACCTCGCCGCCATAACAGACCGCACGATACACATCATCGACGGCAGGATAAAACCCAACCAGCCGGAGACGGAAGAAACAACAGAGAATCCCGAAAGTATAGAGACTCCAGAAACAACAGAGAATCCCGAAAGTATAGAGACTCCGGAAACTACGGAATTTGTTAATTCGTTAATTCGTTAATTTGAACAAGATAGAATTAGGTAAGAAGAATGTGCTGAAGGCAGCGTGGCGCGTAGATTTCGGCATGTATCTTGAGGGCAAGGGATATGACGGAAAGATCCTCCTGCCCGAGCGCTATGTGCCTGCCGACCTTGAGGTTGGCGACGACATAGAGGTATTCCTGTACCTCGACAATGAAGAACGCCTCATCGCCACAACCCTTGAGCCCAAGGCTATGGTGGGCGACTTCGCATACCTTGAGTGCGTAGACATCAACCAGTATGGTGCCTTCCTCGACTGGGGACTGATGAAGCAGCTCTTCTGTCCCTTCCGCGAGCAGAAGCGCAGGATGGAGGTGGGCAAGAAATATATCGTTCATGTGCACATTGACGAAGACTCCTACCGCATCATGGCTTCGGCAAAGGTGGAGAAATGGCTTAGCCAACCCGCCCCGGAGATGCCTCAGCAAAACGAGGAGGCCGACCTGCTGATATGGCAGAAGACGGAGCTGGGCTTCAAGGTCATCATCAACAACCGCTACGGCGGCCTCATCTACGACTCGCAGATCTTCCAACACCTTCACACGGGCGACCATGTGAAAGGCTACGTCACCCTTGTGCGCCCCGACGGAAAGATTGACTGCGCCCTTCAGCGTGCGGGACGGCAACACACGGAAGACTTCTCCGAACGCCTGCTGACCTACCTCAAAGCCCGCGGAGGCCGCTGCTGGCTTGGCGACAAGAGTTCTGCCGAAGACATCAAGAGCCAGTTCGGAGTAAGCAAGCGCACATACAAGCAGGCCATCGGAAACCTGTACAAACGCAAACTGATAACAATAACTGAGAACGGTATAGAACTTGTCTGATAATTGGCTCGACTTTCGGAAGTAGAGGAAAATAACCAGGATGGATATAATTTGTTAATTCGTTAATTCGTTAATTTGTTAATTCGTTTGAACCTCTCGCTCTTCATAACATTCCTTCGCATCGGCCTCTTCACCCTCGGAGGCGGATATGCCATGCTGCCGCTCATCGAAGCCGATGTCGTAGAGAAACGCCGCTGGATAGAGAAAGACATGTTCCTCGATCTCGTGGCCATAGCGCAGACGTGTCCCGGGGTGTTCGCCATCAACATCTCCATCTTTGTGGGCAACAAGGTGACGGGCACGAGAGGAGCCATCAGCGCAGCATTGGGCACCACCCTACCCTCGCTCGTCATCATCACGCTGATAGCGATGTTCTTCAGGGAGTTTCAGGATGTGCCCTGGGTGGCTGCCATCTTTGCAGGCATCAGACCCGCCGTAGTGGCCCTCATCGCCGTTCCTACATGGAATATGGCGCGAAAGGCACAGATCTCATTCCTTAACTGCTGGATTCCAATCGTGTCGGCTTTGCTTATCTTCGCTCTCGGAGTGAATCCCATATACATCATCCTTGCCGCAGGAGTGGGAGGATACGTATATGGACTTATGAAAGATTGAAAGCCCCACCCCGTCCCTCCCCAGGGGGAGGGAGATGCTACTTAAAACTTTATAATTGAAAATTGATGCTCTTCCTATCACTATCATACACCTTTTTTATTATAGGCCTCTTCGGTTTCGGAGGAGGCTATGGGATGTTGTCGCTTATACAACATGCCGTAGTGATAGAGCATCACTGGATGACCTCTGCCGAATTTACTAACATCGTCGCCATCTCGCAGATGACTCCAGGCCCTATCGGCATCAACTGCGCCACCTACTGCGGCTATACCACCCTTCACAATGCTACGGGCTCGATGCTTATGGGACTGCTGGGGAGCGTCATCGCCACCTTCGCGCTCGTGCTGCCCAGTTTCATACTGATGCTGCTCATCAGCAAGATGTTCCTGAAGTATATGCACTCACGCACGGTGGAAAGCATCTTCTCAGGTCTGCGCCCAGCCGTCGTGGGTCTTATGATTGCTGCGGTACTGCTGCTGTGCAACGCAGAAAACTTCGGCAGCCCCACCACTTCTGCATGGCAGTTCTACATCAGCCTCGCATTATTCGCAGCTACATTCATAGGAGTAAAAATAGTAAAGGTGAACCCGATAAAAATGATTCTCTACGCCGGGTTCGCAGGATTGTTATTGCTGTATTAAAGGCTGACAGTTGCCCAATCATACAACGTTCATCTTTCTTCTACAATTCAAACACAATAGGAATTGCAACCATTGTCTTGCAGGGTTTTCCCTTATTCTTGCCGGCTTCCCATTTGGGCATCAGCTGTGCCACACGCATAGCCTCCGCATCAAGAAGCTTATGTGCACCCTTCATCACCTTGATGTCTGAGAGGGTGCCGTCTGTTCCCACGATGAAGCTTATCATCACCTTTCCCTGTATCTTGCGCTGCAGGGCCTGCTCGGGGTATTTGAGAGTAGCGGTGAGCCATTTCATGAACTCCACCATCCCCCCAGGATACTGCGGCAGCTGCTCCACCACCTTCAGCACGTCAGGGTCGTCCTCGTTGGGGTTGATGGGTGGCTGCTCCTCTTCTGAGGCCAGCGTGTCGGGAACCTCCTCCGTTACGGGCTGCTCTAACTGCTCTGGCGGCAACTCGGCAGCCTCGTCCACCTTGTTCAGCTTGTTGGCCTCTTCCTCCACCTTCTGCTCCTGGGGCAAGGCGGCAGCAATCATGTCATCCTGCTCGTTGGCCTTCAGTTCAAGATCCATCGTGAAGTCGTCAAACGATTCCTCCAGCATCTCCGTCAGGCTGTAGAACGGTATGAAGAGCGTACCCACAAAGACCGTAGCCACAGCAATGAATGCTCCGGCCAATATCCAGGGGCGACGATGCTCCAGGTCTGCCTTGTGTGACTTCTTGATTTCCAGAGTTTAAGGGGCTTAAGAATTTTAAGGGTTTAAGGGGGTTAAGGGTTTAGGAGGTTGAGGGTCAAACTGCTTTATCCTTTGTAGAACGTTTATCGCGGTGATATGACCTGTATTCGTCCAGTTCTATCTCCACCTCCGGTTCTGTCAGCGGTGCGTCATGAAGCAACAGGAACTTCTGATACTTTATCGGGATGCCCCGCTCTATCCACATATTCTCATAATAGGTGTGGATGGAAAGAATGCGCTTTGTCTCTTCACTACCGAGAAATCCTGCTGATGCCGTATCGCCTTCACCTGCTGACGCCATTTCGGCCTGCCCATAGAGGTCGGTGGTGCGAAAGAGCAGCGGCAGTTTGTTGCCGTCAACCACGTATGAGGTATATGTGAAGAGGAAGTTTGAGTCTGTCTTCAGATGAATGACCCCTCCGTCAACAAGGAAGTGTCTGTATCGCTCCAGGAAGTACGTGGAAGTGAGGCGCTTACGCGGGTTCTTCATCTGCGGGTCGGAGAAGGTGAGCCATATCTCCTGCACCTCGTCCTCAGCGAAGAAGCGGTCTATTATCTCAATCGAGGTACGCAGGAACGCCACGTTCTTCAGGCCTTTCTGCAAGGCCTCGGTAGCTCCGGTCCACATTCGCGCTCCCTTGATATCGACGCCGATGAAGTTCTTGTCGGGAAACATCTCAGCCAGCTGCACCGCATATTCGCCCTTGCCGCAACCCAGCTCAAGGATGATAGGGTTGTCGTTATGAAAATATTGTGACCGCCAATGTCCCTTCATGTCGAAGGGTACATTGTCGATCACACTATATGGATACTGGAACACATTCTCATAGCGCTCCATATCGGCAAACTTCGCGAGTTTTCCTTTTCCCATCTATGATACTATTCTATAACGACGCGTGTCCAGTTGTGGATGTCTGGCTCTATGCCATACTGTATGTTGCGCAGCTTCGTATACAGCTTCTCAGAGACAGGTCCGGGCTTGTCGCCGAAGACGTATGACTTGCCCGTCTCCAGGTCGTCAATCTTGGATATCGGCGAGATAACGGCAGCTGTGCCGCATGCTCCGGCCTCCTCGAAGGTCTCCAGCTCTTCCTCTGGGATCTGTCGGCGCTCAACCTTCAGACCCAGGTCCTCTGCCAGCTGCATGAGCGACTTGTTGGTGATGGAAGGCAGGATGGAGGTAGACTTCGGCGTTACGTAAGTGTTGTTCTTTATTCCGAAGAAGTTGGCAGCGCCACACTCGTCAATGTATTTCTTCTCCTTGGCATCNNGCATAGTTGCCGCCTACCTTATATATACCTGTGCCCAGAGGAGCCGAACGGTCGTGATCGCGAATGATGACGTAAGGATTGGTAGAGAAGCCGCCCTTGAAGTAAGGACCTACGGGTGTAACGAAGATAAGGAAGAGATACTCCGTAGCGGGGTGCACACCCACCTGTGCTGACATACCGATGAACAACGGACGCACATAGAGCGTAGCGCCACTCTCGTATGGTGGTATGAACTCCTGATTGAGACGCACTACCTTGTCCACCATCTCGTTAAACTTCTCAGTAGGCAGTTCTGGCATCAATATTCCGCGACATGTTGACTGCAGACGGGCTGCATTCTCGTCGGTGCGGAACACACGAACCTTACCGTCAGGACAACGATAGGCCTTCAAGCCCTCGAAAGCCTCCTGACCATAATGAAGACATGTTGCCGCCATGTGCATCTTGATATACTCGTCGGAGGATACTTCTATCTCTCCCCACTTGCCGTCACGATAGTAACAACGTACGTTGTAGCTCGTCTTACGATAACCGAAACCAAGGTTACCCCAATCTAGTTTTTCCATATCGACTTTATTCTTATTTTTTTAATAAACTGCTTGCAAAGGTAGTTATTTTTTTTATAACTGACGAAATAATAACATTTTTTATACTTAGGGCGTTGGTTTTTGGCTTATTATTTCATAATATGTGTTTTTTTTCTTAACTTTGCATTGCATTTTGAGTTATTGGCGGGAATTGATAGAGCCCGCTTTCAGTAGTACAGATTCATTTTTCGGGGTTTCTGCCCCAGCCTTTTTTCCTAAACAATGACAGAACCAGAGCGGATATTTCAGCTTCGCAGGCAACTTCATGAGCATAACCGACGGTATTACGTGGACAACAGCCCCGTAATATCCGATCAGGAATTCGACCTCATGATGCACGAGCTTCAGGAACTTGAGGCCAGACATCCAGAGCTGTATGACAGCAACTCTCCCACGCAGCGTGTGGGCAGCGACATCTATGCCCCTGAGCAGCGCGACGAAGAGCAGCGCGACGGCTTTCAGAAGGTGGAGCACCGCTATCCCATGCTATCATTGGCCAACACCTATAACCGCGACGACATCCAGGAGTGGTACGATCAGGTGAGCCGCGGACTGGGAGGGGAGCCCTTCGATGTGTGCTGCGAGATGAAGTATGACGGACTCTCCATCTCCCTCACCTACAGGAATGGCCGAATGGTTCAGGCTGTTACGCGTGGTGACGGCGTCATGGGCGATGATGTGACGGAGAACGTGAGGTGCATACCATCCATAACACAGCAGCTGCCTCCGGGAAACTATCCCGAAGAGTTCGAGGTAAGGGGCGAGGTGCTGCTGCCGTGGGACGACTTTGAGCAGCTGAAGGCCCTGCGCGCAGAATGGGGCGAGCCATCCTTTGCCAATCCCCGCAATGCCGCCTCGGGAACGCTCAAGCTGCAGTTTGTGAAAGAGGAGAAGAAGATGCGCGACAAGACGAAGAACGACCATATCCGCACCTCTCTAAGTCATCTCGATGCCTACCTCTACTACCTTCTTGGCAACGATGTTCCCGGCGCCACACACTTCGACCGCATCAGGGAATGTGCCTCATGGGGCATCAAGGTCAGCGAGGGACTGACGCTGGCTCACAGCCTCGACGAGGTGATGACCTTCATAGCCTACTGGGATACGGAGCGCAAGAACCTGCCCGTAGCCACCGATGGCGTAGTGCTGAAGGTCAACTCCATCGCACAGCAGCAGCGACTGGGCTTTACGGCCAAGAGTCCACGATGGGCCATAGCTTATAAGTACAAGGCCGAGCGCGTAAAGACGAAGCTGCTGGAGGTGACCTATCAGGTGGGGCGCACCGGAGCCATCACTCCTGTGGCCAACATGGAGCCCGTGCAGCTGGCCGGGACGAAGGTGAAGCGCGCCACACTCAACAACGAAGACTTCATCACCTCCTTCAACCTTCATGAGGGCGACTACGTTTATATAGAAAAAGGTGGAGAGATAATCCCCAAGATTGTAGGCGTCGACGAGTCATCGCGCCCCGATGGAGCCACACCCATACAGTTCATCACCACCTGTCCCGAATGCGGCACACCCCTGCGGCGCATGGAGGGCGAGGCTGTGCACTACTGTCCTAACGACACGGGCTGTCCGCCGCAGATAAAAGGACGCATAGAGCATTTCATCTCCCGAAAAGCTATGAACATCGAGTCGCTGGGACCCGAGACGGTGGACCTGTTCTACGAGAAAGGGCTCATCAACAATGTGGCCGACCTCTACACGCTCACCCCGCAGCAGATTAATAGCAACGGCAACAAGGAGAAGTCTGCCGCAAAGGCCATACAGGCCATCGAAGACTCCAAGGCGGTGCCCTTCGAGAGGGTGGTCTTTGCCCTGGGCATCAGGATGGTGGGCGAGACGACGGCCAAGCTGCTTGCGCGTCACTTCAGGAACATCGAGGCCCTGCGCCACGCTACTGCCGAAGAGCTCACGGAGGTGGAGGGCATCGGCGATATCATAGCCGTCAACGTGGTGGACTATTTCAGCAACGAGACCAACAACAGCATCGTCAACCGTCTCATCGCCTACGGGCTGCAGATGAGCATCGCCTCTGCCGAGAAGAAAGGCAACATCCTGGAAGGCAAGACGATAGTGGTCAGCGGCCACTTTACACGCCACGACCGCAAAGACTACGAGAACAGCATCATTGAGCAATACGGGGGCAAGAGGTCCTCGTCAATCAGCTCAAAGACATCCTTCATCCTTGCAGGAACCGATATGGGTCCGAGCAAGCTGAAGAAGGCACAGCAGCTGGGCATACCCATCGTCAGCGAGGACGAGTTCCTCGATATGATAGGATATGGCACAGAAACGCCCCAGGCTACTGGCAGCGGCAATGGGGAAACACCCCAGGACTCCTCAACAGAAACGCAGAACAGCGGCAACAGCGGCAACAACACCGCCAAGGCCGCAAAACGACCAATTCAATTAGACCTCTTCGGTCCGGATAACAACTGACATGACTATTCACTACTTCAATCCTGATCATGACATCGCCCTTGCCATGAATGCAGCACGCTTCACGGCTCCGCAGGCAGCACGCGAGATGCGTGCCGACCTCGCCTTCCTACCTGCCCTGTGGGCTGAGAAGGGCGACACCGTAATAGTAGACGACATCGAGGCAGCGCAGCGGCTCTGCAACGAACAGCTGCCCATGCTGCAGCCTGTGGTGGACTACATCACACTCAGCCAGCTGCCCCTGAAGCTCGGCGGCAAGCACACCGTCAGCATACAGCCCTGGGGATGGGACAAGGCCCTGTGCCAAAAGCTGAAGGAGGCAGGAATGCCCGAGGAATCGCTGCCCACCATCAGGCAGCTGAACAAAATCCGCGACCTCTCTAACCGAAGCCTCGCCGTGAGGCTGCTGGACAAGCTGCAGGAGACGGAAGGCATCACGGGATTCTCACGCCTGTGCGACACCTACGAGCAGGTTATCCTCTTCCTTGACCAGAACAAGGACATCGTGGTGAAAGCACCGTGGAGCTGCAGCGGAAGGGGGATAAGATACATCGACATCGACACCGTGAACGAGAACTCCCTCAACTGGATTGTCAACACCCTTGAGCAGCAGCGCTCCATCGTGGCCGAGAAGAGATGCGACAAGGTGCTCGACTTCGCCGTGCTCTTCAAGACCGACAACCTGGGCAACGTCAAGTATCACGGGCTGTCTGTCTTCACCACCTCCAACGGGGCATATATGGGCAATATCATAGCTCCAGAGGAAGAGAAGGAAGCATACATCTGCCAATACATCTCAGCAGATCTGCTCCACGACGTGACGAAGAGAATTGAAGACTTCCTCACCGAGCAGAACGACGGAGCCTATCGAGGCTATCTGGGCGTCGACATGATGGTATGTGCATCAAAGACCCCGGGGAAATATCTGCTCAATCCCTGCGTGGAAATCAACATGCGCCGAACTATGGGCCACGCAGCACTCGCACTTGCCAACCGAGGCATGAGAGGCATGATGAACTTCACATACGGGAACGGCAAGCACAAAGTCGTGATAACAGACGAGATACAGCTTTGAGCATTAAGCTTTGAGCATTAAGCATTAAACTTTAAGCTTTAAGCATTAACTTCGTTGACCCGCTCAGGACGCTCCTTGATGCGTCAAGCGCATCATAGTCGCCTCGTTCGGGGTTAAGCTGTAAACTGAAAGCTATAAACTGTAAACTATAAACCAAAAACAACTATGAGACGATTAGCCTTACTGCTCCTCTCCCTGCCGCTGATGGCCAGCGCGGAGAACTACAAGTCACAGGTATGGTCACCCGACAATGGTGACGGCACCTTCACCAACCCTGTCATCAACGCCGACTACTCCGACCCCGACGTATGCGTGGGAGCGAACGGAGAAGACTTTTATCTCACGGCATCCAGCTTCTGCAACATACCTGGTTTGCCTATCCTTCACTCCAAAGACCTCGTCAACTGGGAGATTATCAATCACGCCGTCAAGGCTCTCCCTCCCTACGACCGCTATGCTGTTCCGCAGCACGGCAACGGCGTGTGGGCACCATCAATACGCTACAACGAGTTTAACCAGACCTATTACATCTACTGGGGCGACCCCGACCTCGGCGTGTTTGTCACAACAGCCAAAGACCCTGCAGGCGAATGGACCGTGCCGGAATGCATCATTCCCGGAAAGGGCATCATCGACACCACGCCGCTGTGGGATGAGGACGGCAAGTGCTACCTCGTCAACGGATGGGCCAACTCCCGCGCCGGCTTCAATAGCGTGCTCACGGTGCGTGAGCTAAGCGCCGACGGTATGAAGCAGATTGGCGACCCCGTCATCGTCTTCGACGGCAACGGCACCAACGACCGCACAGCCGAGGGACCGAAGTTCTACAAGCGCGACGGATGGTACTGGATAATGTGCCCCGCAGGAGGAGTGCCCACAGGCCATCAGCTCGCAATGCGCGCCAAGTCGCCATACGGACCCTACGAAAGCAAGATTGTGCTGGCTCAGGGAAAGACCGACGTCAACGGCCCTCACCAGGGTGGATGGATACACCTCAAGAGCGGCGAAGACTGGTTCCTCCACTTCCAGGACAAAGAGGCATACGGTCGTGTAGTATGGCTGGAGCCCGTGAAGTGGGTCGACAACTGGCCAGTGATGGGCGAGAAGCAGGGCGTCACGGCCTATGGCAAGAAAGAGAAATACTCCGGACAGCCCGTGCTGACCTACAAGAAGCCTGACGTCGGTGCCACATACCCCGTATGCAACCCCGTGGAGAGCGATGAGTTCAGCAGCACCACACTCGGCAAGCAATGGCAGTGGAACTCCAACTACGACCAGACCTTCGGCATGCCTTCACCATACGGATTCTTCCGACTCTACTGCCATCGCCAGAGCGCTGAATACAAGAATATGTGGGAAGCAGGCGGCATACTCCTTCAGAAGACTCCTGCCGACAACTTCACCGCTACTGCCAAAGTCACTATGACCGCCAAGGACGCAGGACAGTATGGCGGCATCACCGTCTTCGGAATGGACTACTCCTCACTGGTATTACGCCGCGTGGGTGATGAGTTCCAACTGCAGCAGATCACCTGCAAGAATGCCGACAAGGGCAAGACCGAAGAGCTCAAGCTCATCGCAACGCTCAAGCCCACATCAGTTGACAAAAACCCCTATCAGCCCGCCATCCACCGCGACCTCTACCTGCGTCTGAACGTCAAGTACATCGGAGGCAAGAGCTCTGAAGGCAGCAACAAACACGAGGCCCACGTCACCTTCGCCTATTCAGAGGACGGCAAGACCTTCAAACCCTGCGGCGACACCTTCGTAATGCGTCAGGGTAAGTGGATAGGAGCAAAGGTAGGACTCATCGCCGCCGAGGAAGCAGGCAAGAAAGTACGCGGCTGGCTCGACATCGACTGGTTCCGCATCACAAAATAACAGGGACAAATCCCAGGGACGAGGGCAAGGGACGTGGGCATCTCGCCCGCGACAATTTTCAATCCCAGGGACGTGGGCGTCTCGCCCGCG
>LXOW01338828.1_pt1 | contig 17826 bp, 11 predicted proteins | sample 1368591 | NCBI WGS metagenome assembly LXOW01 (sample SAMN04884650, study PRJNA319009) | bovine gut metagenome | isolation source: Cow rumen | host: Bos taurus | place: Italy: Legnaro (PD) | collected 2014-07-09 | reverse complement strand
GGTGATAGGGAATCTTTCAACCAGGTTTTTCGTCGTTATTATTCTCCATTGGTTCGTTTTTGTGTCCGTTTTGTCGCCGACACCGACATCGCAGCAGAAATAGTCCAGGATTTGTTTGTCAAGTTGTGGTCGAATCGCGAGAAACTATCTTTCAATACCTCTTTCGAGTCTTACATGCTCACTTCGGTGCGCAATTCTGCCATCACCTATATTAATAAAGAGCGCTCCCATGCTGAGGCCAACCTCAGAGTGTATTCCGAGGAATCCGACAATAACGATCCTTCCGAGACCCTTCAGTCAAACAATTTGGAAGAGTCGTACCGCCAAATCCTGAAAACCATGCCCGAAAAACGTCGCGAGGTATTTCTCGCCAGCCGTTTCGATGGCCTAAAATACGCAGAAATAGCAGAAAAACTTGGCATCTCCCCAAAAACAGTGGAGGCCCAAATGAGTGCCGCCATCAAGCAGCTCAGAGAAGGACTGAAAGCGTATCTCTAAGGCTTTCGCAGACCTCTCAACCTCTTTTTTACAAAAAAATCGAATATTTTTCATTTTTGACTAAGGGTAAAACCGTAGTTGTTAGTCATATAGATGAAAAAAGCGAAAAATTCGGTGAAAAAATGAACTTGGTTAACGACAAATATGAGGCTTTGGTCAGGAGCTGCCTCGACGGGAAATGCGCGTCGGAGGAGGCTCTTGAACTGCTTTCTTGGGTTGCCGAGTCGGAAGAAAACCGAATTTATTTCAAGTCTCAAAAAGAAGCCGATGAGGTGTGGAACCTCACCGATTTCGCGATGCCCGATGACGCGGCCCTCGATGTAGAGGCTGCCCTCGATGTGGTCAACCAAAGAATCGATACGATAGAAGAAAGCGGAGCCAAGATCGTTGAGATGCCATGGCTGCGCAGAAATTACAAGTATGTGTCGGGCATTGCAGCAGCGCTTGTCGTCGCCCTTTTCCTCGGATTCCTCGTTGTGAAGCCTATGAGTTCCACTGTTACGGTGGCTTTGAATGAGCAGAACATTGAGAATCCAGTGATGTTGCCCGATGGCACTTCGGTGACCTATAGCGGCGCAGCTGAAATCACCTATCCCAAGCATTTCATCAAATCGACTCGTTCCGTCGACTTCGAAGGTGTCGCCACTTTCGATGTCGTTGCCAACGATAAGCCTTTCGTCATCCATTGCAACAAGATGGATGTGGAAGTGCTGGGTACCTCGTTCTTGCTGAACGCTGAAGCCTCTTCCGATAAGTATTTCGTTGACCTTTACACCGGCAAGGTGAAGATGACCGCGTTCGACGAAAAGGGTAACAAACTGTCGCAAGTGGTGGTGCTCCCAGGTGAACGTGGCGTGCTGAATCTCGCCAACTTCGAGCTGAAGTCACTGACTTATCCCGAGCTTAAAGCTGAAGAGCTGATGACAGAGCATGTGCTCGACTTCAACAATGTCGTCCTCTCGACGATTGTGGAGACTTTGGAGTATGTCTATAAGGTTGAAATTGACCTCAATGAGGACTATGCAACCAAGAAACTTACCGCTCGTTTCAGCGATCAGGAGACCATTGATGAGGTGCTCGAAACCATCGCCGCCGTGTTTGATTTCACCGTCACCAAGCAAGACGGCGTTTATCTGATCCGATAAGCAAAATCCCTTCCTTACCCACTTTTTAGGAGAAAATAGGCGTTTTCTCGTTTTTTTGTCGTACTTTAGCGGCCTATTACTAGGCCTATTGGAAATGAGATTTTGCAATTTGAATATACAAACTGAAAAACAGGCAGATAGGCACTTGGCGCTGCATTTGCTTCCCATATTGTTTTTCTTCTTTTTCTCCTTCATCTTGCCCCAAAAAGGTTGGGCTCAGTCGTTTAACCCCTTGATTTCTTTCTCGGTGGAGTCATGTTCCCTTGATAAGGCTTTGGAAAAACTCTTTGCGGAATATGAGTTGAATGTGGCCTTTAGCAAGGCTGAGTTGAGTAAAATCTACATCGAAAAGTACAGTTGTTCCTACAAATCAGTGGAGGAGGTGCTGACCGACCTGCTGAAAGGCACTGACTATGGTTTCAAGAAAATCGGAAAACAATATGTGATTCGAAAGAACCAACAATTGGTTGACGATCCTTCCGCCACTATAACCCCACCCGCTGAGCAGCAAACCACTGTAGTGGTACCCAAACAGGGAGCCGTGACCAACAAGAAGGGTGATGCCATTTATGTTTTTGACACACTGAAGATTATTCGCACGGTGATGCGTTACGATACTGTGGTCAAAGTGAAGCAAGAGATTAAGACGGACACGGTGTATGAGGTGAGGTATGAGAATCCGCAGAAGTCTTATAAGGATAAAGGCTGGTTCATCACACCTTCCCTGAGCATGAGCTCGGCATGGTTCAAGTATTCGAACGACTTGCCACAACCCGAAAACGGCACTTTGGCTTTGACACCAAGTTTAGTATATGCTGTCGGCATAGATGGCGGCTATAAGTACAAGCGATTGAACGTTGGCTTGAGCCTCGCCTACCGTTCGGTTAGGTATCGTTTTTTGCTCGAAAACACGGAGTATGGCGAAGGTTATTATGTGAACGACACGCTTGACACTTATTATACGGTGCATCCGGCTGGCGACACGGCATTTTTCTATGTCGTGGATTCGGTATACATGCCGGGAAGCACTACACATTATGCTTACCGCGACGTGAATCATCTTAACTATTTGAATGTGGGTGTCTTCGCCTCTTTTGATTTCGTCAAGGTGGAGCGTTTCAGGGCATTTGTCAAGGCAGGTGCCTCGTTCGATTTCTTGGTTGGTTACGGCGGCTCGCTTTATGCCCAAGAGTCGCCGTATCATGCGCCGATTGAAAAGTCGCAGGTGGAGCCGTTCCGTTTCTCGTATTATGGTGGCTTGGGCTTCGCATTCAAAGTCGCCAATAGTGTGGAGCTGGTGCCTGAAGTACTTTATCGTGCCACCAGTGGCTCGTTGTATCGTGTCGACTTTCCGTTCGACATGAATATGCGTGCTGTGGATTTCCGTTTGGGACTCACTTATTCTTTCTAATCCATGAAACCCTTTAGGCCCATAAGATGTCTTCTGCTCTTGCTCCTGCTGCTACAAGGCATGATGGGTGTGGCGCAGCATTATGTACAGATCCATGGAGAGGTGGATACGTTGATGGTGCTGCCGAAATTGGGAGGCGATTCGGTCTATTTGGTGAATGATTTCCTGACGGTGGTTGAAGGTGGTGACTTGCGCATCGAAGCAGGCGCGAAGATGTATTTTAACCAATCGACCAGCTTGCGTGTCGACGGCGGCAAACTCCAACTTGACGGCCAGCCCAACGATTCAATCTATTTGCTGTGTTATGAGTTCTCCCACGACTGGTCTGGAGTTCAACTGAAAAACATTACCAGCGAAGACTCCGTGCGCTTTTCGTATGTGGAATTTGTTGGTGCCTTGACGGCTTTGTCCGCTACGAACGCGGAACAAATTGTTGTTGACCACTGCAAGTTCAACAACTATTATGCAGGAAAGGGCATCGAGTTGGTGGATTGTAGCCGATGTCAGGTCGACAGTTGCTTCTTTTACCAATGTGTCTCTGGCATCGAATTGAATGCTAGGGATGGCAATAGCGAAGGCAACAGTTTTACTCACAATATTTTTGACCAAGGTCAGATTAATATTGAGGTTTCCAATGTGGGTTATGGTTTCAAGTGTGGCGACAACCACATTGCCGACAATTGTTTCCAAGGGGCGGCTACGGCCATCAGTTTTGAAACGGTGGGCGGCGTTTCTGATGTGGTCGTCACGAACTACATCGAAAACAACTTCATTTCTTCCGCTTTGCCTGAAGGTGGCGTTAACTATTCGTCGTATGGCATTAAAGCCGCCGTGGATTCCCTCGTGATTCGCAATAATGTGTTTTGGAGTAACGATGAGGCTATAAGAATGATGCGAGTTTGCCATCTGGTGTTTGAGCACAACACCTTCTATGAAAACGGACAGGTGCTTACCAACCTGTTGGCCTCGGGGTCGGCGACGTTTGTAGGCAATACCATCAGCGGGGCAAAAGACCGCATTGTGAGTTTTCCGTCGAGCAGGTCGAGAATGAACGGCAACAACTTTATGGATTTTCAGAAGGGTGCCCTTTTGTTTGCCAATGTCTCGACAGAAGATGTGGATATACGCGGCAACTACTGGGATGTCGAGTCGGAAGACGAGATAGCGTCGGTGATCTTGGACAAGCACGATATGCCGGTTTTGGGCGAAATCATTTATGAAGGTTACCTGACCGAATGTGACACTGCTGCGCCTGTTTCCCCTCCTTCTGAGGTGAAGAAGCAGTTTGTGAATGGCAGCTGGCTGGTGTCGTGGGAGGAAAACCCAGAAATCGATGTTGACCATTATGTGCTGTTTTACGGTAACTTTAACTTCTACAAGTTCGCTAGCCACACAGGTCCGATAGAGGGCAATTCCTATGTCCTTACGCCGCAGCAGGCTGAAAATGCGGCAGTGATTGCTTGCGACCGTGAATACAATCCCTCGGTGTATGCTTCCGTAGGTCAGAGTGCATACGCCTTTGCGACCTATTATCCATACGCGGGCAAGGATGCTTCCATGTGTGCCCCAACGTCTAGTTTTACCATCACTGATGCCAACATTCCCTATACCTACAGTGGCTTTGTTTGGCGCAGCTCGGGCACGGGCCACTTCTCCGACTCCTTGTCACTGCGGACATCCTATTTTCCCTCTCAGGCCGACTTTGAGGCTGGCGAAGTGACGCTGACCATTCGCGTTGTCAACAACGGCAAAGTGAAGACGGATGCCATGCATCTGGAGCTGAACAAGGAACTGAAGGTGTATGCTGGCGAAGACTATTACAGTGGCATGGACCGTCCCTTGCTGCTGAACCAAGCCGAGGCTTACAACTACGATTCATTGTGTTGGCAAACCTTGGGTGACGGGCATTTTGAGGATGCACACGCCTTGCATACCATGTATTATCCTGGCGAACAAGATAAGGAACAAGGCTTTGTGAATTTGATGCTGGAGGCTTGGTCTGTATGTGGCCACGTTACCAGTACTATACATTTCGATTTGTTCAAAGACTATGCCCTCGAAGGCAAGACTTGGACGAATGGCAGCCCACGTCCCAACACCCAGGTGATTGCCGCTTCGTTGAGCGATGGTAACCCGTTCATGTCGGGCTTTTACCGCACGGTTTCCGATGATGAAGGCACTTTCCGTTTTGAGGCTTTGCTGCCTGATACCTATATCTTGTATGCTTTCCCCGACACCTTGGAGGTCGAGGCTGGCGGATGTTATTATCTGGGAGATCTCCAATGGAACGAGTCNNTGGAACAAGGTTTTGGGTCGGGAGAAGGTCGCATCGGTGGGACTTTCGACTTCCCCGAGTGGGCTTTCAAGGCCCGCGACTTCTATTGCCAGTCGTGGCTGGATGATGGTGACGAAGAAGCGTATTGCGTCGATGGACTATCGAATGTAGGCATCCTCTTGCTTAACACCACCAAACAACGGGTCTTGAGCTTCGCCTTGACCGACCACATGGGTCAATTCTGCTTTAAAAACCTTCCTTATGGCACTTATCATGTGATGGCAGACCTGCCACGTTATGGTCGAGGCATGTGTGAGGAAATCACGCTTTCGCCCGAGCAGCCTTCTGTCTTGGATTTGCATTTGTATGTGAACGAGGGCAAGGTGAAGATGAAACATAATGATGCCGAAATGACGGTGTCAGTGGTCAGCATTTTCCCCAATCCAGCTGAAGAAGAGATTACGGTTTCTGGTTTGAAGGGACAAACAGCATACGATATTTGCGTCATTAATGGATTGGGTGTGGTCGTGTTGGAAAGCAAGGTGCAGACGAACCTTTTGGGCGAGTGCGCCATTGCCTTGGCTGATTTGCCAGCGGGCTTCTATTTCGTGCGCATGACCAGCCCGACAGAAAGCAAAATGGTGAAGTTTGTTAAACGCTAAACGATAGACAATGAAAAAGTTGCTGTTGATATGCATGTTTCTCACTTTGGCCTTGATGCCGTTCCATCAGGCGCTGGGACAGATGCGTGTCAGCGGCAATGTGTATGAGCAGGACAGCATTACACCCATCGTCGGTGCATCGGTGTTGTTCTCTGGCGTGAATGCGGATGGAGATACTATTGCGTATCAGTTTCTTACCGACGCCATGGGCTATTTTGAAGAGGATATAGACTATGGCGTGTTTAGTGTTTTGGCTTGTGCCGAAGGATATGAATGTGCTTATCTACCTGATTCCTTGTTGATTGACAGCATTCAATTTGAGTATGACTCGTTGCTTGTGGTGTATGACTCGTTGACGGGCTTGTATGACTCAATTTATATGGTATACGACTCCGTGACGGGTGTATACGATACGGTATATCTTGACACGCTGATTTCAGGCATCGATTTCATCCTGTATGAAAACCGTTTCCCTGTTCGTTATGTCGCGGCAAGGCAATACAATAGCGATATGGTGCGTGTGAGTTGGTCTTTTAATCCACCGTTGTTGCACGAAGACTTTGAAACGGGTGATTTCAGTCGATTGCCATGGAACAACAGCCTTGCCTATCCTTGGGTCATCATCGATACAAGCGCATACGAAGGCAATTATTGTATCCGCTCGACCTGTGGAGGGGTTGGAGGAGGCCTGTCGCAGATAGAAGTGCCTGTTTATATTCCCGCTGACGGCGAGATGAGCTTCTATTGCAAGGTCTCATCGGAAAGCAACTGGGACGTTGGCTGTTTCTATATTGACGGCATGAAGAAAATGGAGGTCTCGGGTGAGACGGAGTGGACGCGCTATGCCTTTGCGGTTACGGAAGGCGAGCATCTGTTCCGTTGGTGTTACCAAAAAGATGCCTCTACCGACATGGGCGACGACTGTTTCTTTATAGATGCCATTCGCTTCTATGAGGAGGATGGAGCTAAGGCAGAAATGCCACAGCGTTCGTTTAGATATTTTGAACTATTCCGCCAACGTGCCGAGGAAACACCAGTGCTATTGGCTTCGCATCTAACGGATACCGTGTTTATGGAAACGAGTTGGAATAGCTTGCCATGGGGCCAGTATCGTTGGGGCGTGAGTTGTCATTACGAAGGCAACCGCTATGATTCCGATACAGTGTGGTCGGTGTTCCTCGACAAGGACATGACGACGACTTTGGAGGTCAATATTACCACTAATGTGGGTTTGTCCGCTTCAGGTGCTGTGGTGACGCTCACGGCACATAATGGGCAAGGGCACAGCTATCAAGCTACCGCTGATGCCAATGGGCATGTACTGATGGGCAATGTCTATCGTGACTTGTATGATATCACGGTCCAGCTGGAAGGATTTTTGGATTATGTCTCGGAAGAGCCGTTGTCCGTCATGGAGCCTCAGCAGACCGATATTGAACTGATGGAGGCCGTTTCTGGCATTGATAATTTGTATGTCTCTTTCACTGGCTTTGCGATGTGGCATTTAAGCGACTCGTTGCATCGTGACTTGCAGTATTTTGAGTTGAGGCTAAATGGAGAGACCGTGGGCACCACCACCGATACCACTTTCCAGTTTGATGTGAGTGGCTTGTCGCCTGGTGACACCTGTCTGGCGGAGGTGCGCCCTGTATTCCTTTCCCAGACATGTGCTTGGCAGTCCAGCGAATGGATTTATCAGCCTTGCTCCCTTTTCTATGGAAGCGAGTTGCAGTGGTCACTGGGCAACGACGTGGTGCTGCTTTCGTGGGACAGCCCTGTAGGAGTGCCAATCTTGGGGACCATGTTGTATCGTGACGGCGAACACCTTGCTTTCGTGGAAGATAATAACTACATGGACGGAACGGTGGTGATGCATGGCGAGGTGAACTATTGCATGCGCCTGGTGTATGACGGCCCGAAGGACGGCACCTATTATTCCATGTCATGCGAATCGTGCGCCGTAGCGACATTCCCGGTCTTCTGCGACCCGCCAGTGAAACTGGAAGGCGAGAACTATTGGAATTCGGAGTTCGACTATGGTGCCATCATTTCTTGGGGTGAGCGCCCCGAGCCTGTCCATGAGTGGCTGCAATATGACAATGGCGTGTATAAGCGCTCTTTGGGTGGCGACAATGAGCCGATTATCTTCTGGAGCATTCGCTTCGAGGCGGGGGATTTGGAAAATTTTGTAGGCACTTCCTTGAGGAAGGTCTCGCTCTACGATGTCGGTGCTGGCACCTATCAGCTGTGGATTTATGTGGGAGGCGAGACGGCACCGCGCACATTAGTGTGGTCGCAGAACATGACCTTGTGCAATGCCCAGGACTGGCACGAGGAATACCTCGGACAGACCATCGAGATCCCTGAAAACGAGCCGCTATGGATTGTTGTCGGACAACAGGGACTAAGCCGTCCTGCCGCTGCCTGTGCCGACCAAGGCAACCCCAATGGTCGCTGGGTCTCCTTGGATGGAGAACATTGGACCGACATGCACACCTACAATATGCACTACACTTGGATGCTGCGTGCATACGTCACCAACCGCCTTGGGCGTTCGGAGGAGCTTGAAAGCGACATCCACACCTTGCAATGTTACAATCTGTATCGTTCTTACGATAACGAGGATTATCAGCAGGTTGCAGCTATCCCCGTCGTGGAAGGGCAGACCTTCTACCAATATCGCGACGTGCTTGTCGACGAAAGCCACGATGCCTTCTATTATAAGCTTACGGCTTTGTATCTGTCCGAAGAAGGCGAGACCTGCGAGTCGGATTTCGCTGCCTCGTTGTATAACCCGGAGGTGCAATTCGTTTATGTCGATGATCATTGGGCGACGGATGAATGGACCGAGGCCGACCTGAAACTCTATCCCAATCCCTCCAACGGAGTGGTAACCATCGAATGTGCTGGCATGAAAAAGCTGATGGTTTACAATGCCTTGGGACAGGTTTTACTCGACAAAGAGGCCAGCGGAGATGCATTGCAACTTGATTTGTCGGGCTTTGAGAATGGTTTGTATTGGTTGGTGATGGTGTCACAAAACGGGGTAACGAAACGACCTTTCGTGTTGGCGCGTTGAGCGAAGCCTTAAAAAACGTATCTTTGCCGCCTAAAACGATAGGCGATGATTTCAATCCAAAACCTGAGCATGCACTTTACTGGTGAGGACCTCTTCACCGATATTTCCTTTTTGATTCGCGAGAAGGACCGCATCGGTTTGGTGGGAAAGAATGGCGCAGGCAAGACGACCTTGCTGAAACTCATCTGTGGATTGGAACAACCATCGAAAGGCGACATCATCATCCCGCAAGGCGTTACCATCGGTTATCTACCCCAGGAAAAGAACGTGAACAGCACGAAGACGGTGCTGGACGAAGCCATGTCGGCTTTTGATGAATACCATCAGCTGGAACGTGATTCGGAACGCTTACAACAAGAGCTCGCTGACCGCACCGATTATGAAAGCCCGCAATACGAGAAGCTGATCATCAAACTGAACAATTTGAACGACCGTCTGGCTTTGCTCGGTGGCAACTCCATCCAAGGCGAAGCTGAACGGATTCTGGTGGGTTTGGGTTTCGGTCACGAGGATATGCAACGCCCCATGCGTGAGTTCAGCAACGGCTGGCAGATGCGTGTGGAATTGGCGAAAATCCTGTTGAAAAAGCCTAACCTTCTGCTTCTCGACGAGCCAACCAACCACCTCGACATCGAATCCATCCAATGGCTCGAAGGCTTCCTGAAGGCTTATTACGGTGCCATCCTGATGGTCTCGCATGACCGCGCTTTCTTGGATAACATCACCATCCGCACGGTGGAAATCAGCAACGGCAAAATCTACGACTACAAAGTGCCGTATTCCGATTATGTCAGTTTGCGCGAGGAGCGTGTTGACATGCAGCGTTCGGCCTACGAAAACCAGCAGCGAGAAATCAAAAACATCGAGGCCTTCATTGAACGGTTTCGTTACAAGGCTACCAAAGCCAAGCAGGTGCAGAGCCGCGTGAAGTTGCTCGAAAAGATGGATGAAATTGTGATTGACGACATCGACAGCACAGCCATCCACTTCAAGTTTCCGCCTGCACCGCATTCCGGCAAGGTGACCTTGGAACTCAATCATGTGGGCAAGTCCTACGGCGACCAAGTCATCCTTAAAGACATCAACCTCTTGATTCCAAGAGGGGAGAAGATTGCCTTTGTGGGACGCAATGGTGAGGGTAAATCCACGCTTTCCAAAATCATTTGCGGAGTGCTTGACCATGAGGGTGAAGTGAAACTCGGCCATGAAGTCAAGATTGGGTATTATGCCCAAAACCAGCAGGACATGCTCGACATGAACAAGACCGTCTTCGAGACCTTGGACGATGTGGCCGTGGGTGACATGCGTTTGAAGGTGAAGGCCTTGTTGGGTTCCTTCCTCTTCCGTGGTGACGACATCGACAAGAAGGTGAAAGTGCTCTCGGGTGGTGAGAAAGCCCGTCTTTCCTTGGCTAAGATGCTGCTTTTCCCGACCAATTTGTTGGTCTTGGATGAGCCTACGAACCACTTGGATATGCTCTCAAAAGACATTTTGAAGAACGCATTAATCCAATATGACGGCACATTAATCATCGTCTCCCATGACCGTGACTTCCTGCAAGGCCTGACCAACAAGGTCTATGAGTTCCGCAAGCCGAACATCAAGGAATACATCGGCGACATTTACGATTTCTTGGAGCAGAAGAATCTCAGCCACCTAAAAGAGTTGGAGATTGCCGCGAAGCAAACGAAAGTGCAGGAAGTCGTGCCGCAGTCGCAGAACAAAATCAACTACGAACGCAAAAAGCAGATTGACGCCAAGTTGCGCAAGGTAGACAAAGAAATACAACGCCTCGAAGAAGCCATAGGCAAACTGGAAGCCGAACTGGCCGAGCAGGATGCCATCATGGCCCATCCCGATGAGCATCCAGAAGTCAAAATCGACAACGATTGGTATTGGGCCTACGGCAAGAAGAAAGAGGAGCTTCAGGCCCTGATGGATGACTGGGGCGAGAAGCAGATCGAGCGGGAAGAGGTATTGGAGGAATACGATAAATAAGATCTGATAGAATGCTGTTAAGTAATAATTTTTCTAACTTAACAGCGTTTTATCTACAAAAAACGTGTGATAGCGTGCTGCTAAGTCAATTTTTTATGGACTTAACAGCACACTATCGTGATTCTTTGAACAAATCATCCATTTTCACTTCCGATTGGATGTTGTTCCAATACGCATTATGAGCGACACCGTATGTGGTAATCATGGTAAGGTGGATGGCTTTGCGGGTTTTGGTGTTTTCCTGAAACACACATTTCCGTCTCCGAAGTTTGTTGTCTTCTTCTTTGTCAATCCGATAAACATCATCTGAAAACTTCATTTCACAAAGATTGATGATACCATCGTTACGGTCAAAAAGCAAGTCGATTTGAACACCTTCGTGTTCTTTGGTAGCTTCAACATGCCATGATTGGGCATTGCTGATGACCCCAGCTATACCTAATGCAGACTTGATTTGTGGCAAATGCCACAAGCATACTCGTTCAAAGGCCAGTCCTGCCCAGGCTGTATGGATTGGGGTAGATAAGTTATTGGTCCAAAAGTGGTTGTCGTGATGGTGATTGTTCTCGATATAGCGGAAATAAAACAGGGTGAAATGGTCCATGAGTTGATAAATTGCCTCGCGTTTTTTCTTGCCAATGACCTGATATTTTCGAATGAAATTGCATTTCTCTAATTCTTCGGTTGCCTGTGTGAAGACCTTATTGTCGTCAAGCCCAGTGTTTTCGAGCAATGCTTTTCGGGTCATGCCCGCTTTCTTGGTTGCCAAAGCGGTAACGATGGCAATGTAAGGTGCAGGTCGCTTGAACAGGGAGGCATAAAGAGCATCGAATTCGTCAGCAAGGCGCCCGTCCTCTTCAAAAAACAGACGGTCGATGTTCTGTGCTAGGCTTTCATTACGTCGCAAAAGGCTCCAATAATAGGGTATACCGCCCAGGATCATATAGGTTTCCACAAGGTCTTTTCTTGTCATGCTGAGTTTGAGTGACTGAGCCAATTGTTCACATTCATTGAGGCAGAATGGTTGGAGGTAAATCTTGTCTGTTAATCGATTATGCAGTCCGCCGTGGTCGCGGATGATTTTTTTGATGATCCACGAGGTGGCACTACCGCAAACGACGAGGACGATATCTTTACGCATATTGGCCCAGCCATTCCAGAAATGCTCCAAAGCGCTGATGAGTTGTGACTTGGGCGTATCCATCCAAGGCAGCTCATCTAAGAAGACCACTTTTTTCTTGTCGGGCGATTGCTCTAATACCGTTTCAAGCATGTGGAAAGCCTCAAACCAAGTGCGCGGCATCTTGCAGCGTTTCAGTCCGGCCTTGCGCAAAGACTCTCGAAATTCTGTCAGTTGTTCTTTTTTGGGGGCGTTGGCTACGCCTGTATGATAAAACGAGAAGTGGTTTTCGAAAGTTTCTTTGATGAGATAGGTTTTGCCTACGCGTCGCCGTCCATATACGGCGCAGAATTGTGATTCGTCCTTGTCGAGCAGTTCGAGCAGCTCATCTCTTTCCTTGTTGCGTCCAATCAGCATGATGATGTTTTTTGTTCAATGATGCAAAGAAACGATTTTTTCCCCAATTATATGCTGTTAAGTAGAATTTTTTTAGACTTAGCAGTATATAATCTATAAAAAAATAATAGATAACATGCTGCTAAGTTATTTTTTAAAGGACTTAATAGCAGATTATCATTGATTTTCGAGCAAATTCTCAATCAAACTCTAAATAACCAAAAATCAGTTCACAAACTTGTGGTCCACAAACTTGTGGTCCACAAACTTGTGAACCGTGAAAACACTAATAAAAATGCGGAACGACACAATGTCGCTCCGCATTTTTGTTGTCGAAATTTTAGCGATTATTCAATCACCATGTCAAACGGCATTCTGGCTTGGATGCCTGTGTTCTTTTGCAGGTACTCCAGGCCTTGGATGTAGTTGTAGTAGGTGCCGAGCTTGCTACGCATGGCGGCATCGAGTTTGTCGGAACCGTTGTTGTTCACCGATTCCATGATGCGGGTGAAGAAGTCCTTCTGCTTCGGCCATTCGGAGACTTTGAAGTCATTGCCGAGGTTGGCTTTCTGTGCGGCGTAGGCGATGGCGTCTTCCATGTCACCGAGTTGGTCGACGAGACCAATTTCGATGGCGTCGACACCCGACCACACGCGACCTTGTCCTATGCTGTCAACATAGGTTTGAGTCAAACCACGGCCTTCAGCAACGCGGCTGGTGAAATCGTTATAGGTCTTCACCACCATCTCTTGCAGCTTGCCATATTGGAACTCGGTGAGCGGCTGTGTCACGGTGCCGAAGTCAGCGTTTTCGTTGGTCTTGGCCACGTCGAAAGTGAGGCCAATCTTGTCGTTCAAGAGGCCTTGCAGGTTCGGGAAGGTGCCAAACACGCCGATGGAACCCGTGAGCGTGGTGGGGTCGGCGAAGATGTAGTCGGCCTTGGCCGAAATCCAGTAACCACCCGAAGCGGCGTAGTCACCCATGGAGACAATGATAGGCTTCTCTGCCTTGGTGAGGTCGAGCTCGCGACCGATGATGGCGGAGGCGACAGCGCTGCCACCAGGAGAGTTGACACGCAAAACGATGGCTTTCACGTTCTCGTCCTCGCGGGCTTTGCGGATGGTCTTGCTGAGGTTCTCGGAATAGATGTTCTGTTCCTCGTTGCCCTTGCCGTCGAAGATTTGCCCCGAGGCGTAGATGACGGCCACCTCGTTTTTGCTGCTGCTCTGGTCTTTGTATGATTTGGCGTAGTTGGCATTGCCGATGGCGTTGATGTCCTTGTTGCTGCCCGTCAAGCCTTTCAGCTCGTCAAGTAGTTGGTCTTTGTAATAGAGGTTGTCGACCAAACCATATTCGAGGGCTTTTTGGGCATCGAAGTAGGTCTCCAGGTTGTCGGCAATCATGTTGAGTTGTTCCACGCTGATGTTACGGCTTTGGCTGATGCTGGTGAGGATTTCACCCCAAACAGAATTCAGCAACTTGTCCATCTGCTCGCGGTTGGCTTCGCTCATCTTGTCGAGGAAATAAGGCTCCACAGCACTCTTGAAGCGGTTATTGGGACCACGCACAATCTGCATCTCAACATCGAGTTTCTCAAACAGATGCTTGTAGAACATGATTTGTGAAGCCATGCCGTGCAGGTCGAGGGCACCCTCGGGATTGAGGTAGATCTTGTCGGCAACGGAGGCCATGTAATAGGCGCTTTGAGAATAGCTCTCACCGTAGGTGACGATGAATTTGCCTGACTCCTTGAATTCGATGAGCTTGTTACGAATTTCCTGAAGAGTGGCTGTGGAAGTGGGGATACTGCTCAGTTCCAGATAGATACCCTTGATGTTCGGGTCGGTCTTGGCATTCTCGATATTGTGCAAGATGGTGGTCATACCCGTGGATTCTTTCGTTTCCATCGAGTTGAAGTTGAAGCTGCCCAAAGGATCGTCGACGGTACGGTCCGGAATACTGTAGTCGAGTTTCATATAGAGCAACGAATTAGGCTTCACGGTAGTGGAAGACTCCGTGTCGGATTTGGAGAAGCCGGAGATCATGGAAGAAATCACGCCAACTTTGATGAAGAAGTTGATTACCAATGCAATCAGCGTGCCGAGGAAGGCCGCCAATACGATTTTACCGAATTTCATGATGCTTTGCGTTTTAGTTGTTTACAGCGCAAAAGTAATGTTTTTATCTTTTTGCAGGTGCATTTTGTGCAATTATAGTATTTAATTTCATTATTTTTGCAAAAAATCGCGATGATGGAATGCTGTTATATCCTTTTCGGTTCGAACATGGGTGACAAAGAAGCCCTCTTTGCCCAAGCCTGCCTATTAATTAATAATAGGTGTGCCCATGTTGTCCAGGTTTCAGCCGCATACGAGTCGGAGCCGTGGGGGTTTGAGGCAGAGGAGTGGTTCCTGAACCGTGTCATCGTGGTGGAAACAGAAAAGACCCCCGAGGAGCTATTGCAGCAGCTTCTTGACATCGAAAGGGAGTTGGGGAGGGTAAGGCATCCAGAGATTCAAGGCTACACTTCACGAACAGTGGATCTGGACCTCCTCTATTTTGGCCAACGTGTCATTAATACCGACTCACTCACCGTGCCGCATCCGCGCTTGCATCTGCGCCGCTTTGCCTTGGTGCCTATGTGTGAGGTGGCGCCCGAGTGGGTACATCCCGTCTTCGGTTTGACCCAACAAGAGCTGTTGCAACAATGCCCTGACGAATGCATTGTCAGGATGATGGAAATGAAAAACGACGAAACCTTATGAACTACAATTATATTGCAATAGAAGGCACCATTGGGGCGGGAAAGACCACCTTGGCCACGCGGATCTCCAATGATTTTAACGGGAAGTTGGTCCTTGAGGAGTTTGAGGGCGACAAAAACCCCTTCCTGCCCAAGTTCTACAAGGAGCCGGAGAAGTATTCCTTCCAGCTGGAAATGACTTTTCTGGCCTTGCGTTTCCAGCAGTTGAAGGACAAGTTGGGCGCACTCGACTTGTTCCACGACTTCATCATCTCGGACTATTATGTCGCCAAGTCGCTGATTTTCTCGCGCAACAACCTGCAAGAGGACGAATACCAGCTGTTCTCACGTTTCTTCAATATCATCTTCTCCGACATGCCTAAGCCTGAGCTGTTGGTGTATCTCTATTGCGACGTGGATCGTTTGCAAGCCAACATCCACAAGCGTGGCCGTAGCTATGAGCAGGAGATTAGTGATGAGTACCTGGCCGACATCCAACAGGGCTATTTGAATTTCCTCAACCAGCAGCAAGGCAACATGCGGATCCTGTTGCTCGACACGACCCGCATGGATTTCGTGGCCAACGAGAACGACTATCGCCGTATCATCGAAGCCATCAACCAGCCTTACGACATCGGGCTGCATCGTTTGGAGCTATAACACCTTATTTATATATATTATAGGCAACAAAAAAAGCCGCTCGATTGAGCGGCTTTTATCTTCCATGAAATGGATCTTTATTTCTTCACTCTGATGGTCTTGGTGATAACCTTCTCGACGGGTTCGTTCACGTAGACTTCAGCGCGACGGATCTGAGGCAGAATGTCCTTTTCGAGTTGCGGATAGATGTCGCACATCTCGCGGATGGTCTGCTCCTTGTTGCTGGAGTTGTTGATGTTGTTCACAATAGCATCCTTATCCTTCAGGTCGGATTCGGCAACGAGTTTGACGAAGGTGTTCCAGTCAGGACCGTAGCCTTGGCCGCTGATTTCAACTTCATTCTTCTTGGCCAGCTTGTTCATCTGCTTCATGGCAGCATTGTAACGGTTGTTGGACAGCTCGTTGTTGTGGCCTCCCTCACCTTCAGGTGATGCCCAAGCCTTGATTTCGAACTCGGTCACACCAGCATCCATCAGATCCTTAAAGGCAGCGTCAGCTTGGTTGTTGAGTTTCTTTCTGTCGGCGATGTTGTACTTGTCCTTGTTGTAGAAGTAGGTGAGCTTCTTGACAGCTTGCATCTCTTGGATGGTTTCGGTGACCTCTTGCTCAACCCATTCTTCCTTCGGCTGCGGGATGACGCCGTCGGCCAGCTTCTCGGTAGCACCCTGAGTGTAGTAGGTGTTCTTCACGATTTCTTCCTGGGTGGGATAGATGGTGCCGTCATAGACATAGAACATCGGGTCGCCCATGAGTTCGCAGTTTTCCATCTCAGGCACATAGTCCTTGCAGTAGTGCTTGGTGAATTCGCCGCCTTCCTTGTAGTTGACGCGGAAGTCGCCTTCGCCCTTCACCTTTTCACCCACGAAGGTGATAGGATCGATTTCGATTTGACCACCATTGTAGGCCAGATAAGGCTTCAGGTTCATGACAGCCTGCTTTTCGAAGTATTCGCCGGGGATGGTGACGATGATGTCGAAGCAAACCTTGCCGTCTTCGCCTTCAACCAGCGGGTCAGGATTCACACGGTAGGTGATCTTCTTGGACTCGCGGGCCATCTTTTCGATGTCGCAAGGATTGTTGAACTTCACGCGGAGACCCAGGTTGAGTTGGCTGTACATATCCTTGTCGTTGATGACGTGATGGCTCTCGTCGGTCTTGCGAACTTGGTCGAGATTGTCGGTGCCAGTGAAGGTGTAGGTGTAATCCAGGAACAAGTCAAACTTGGGAGTGATGTTGAAATTGAGTTCCATACCAACGGGCACATTGAAGTGGAGTTGACGCTTTTCTCTGGCGTTGGCAACAGTGTAGGCCACAGTCTCGGTATTGTTGTCAACATTCATCTTGTTCACTTGACCAGCCTTGTAATACAAACCACCGATACCAACATGGGGAATCAAGTTGACGACTCTTCTCGGGTTGTACTTGAAAATGTTGAAGAGGTTGATGGTCAAGTTGACGTTGCCTTCGAAATAGTCAGTACGAACGAGGCTAAGGTCATGCAAGGAACCAGCATACACATTGTCCGGGTCTGTGCCAATAGTATTGCCATTAGCGTCAAGCAAATAGAGCATCTGAATGTTACCATTCTTGTCTAAATGCTTGTGACCGTTGACGCGACCATAACCACCCTTGATGTTAAAACCAAAAACTTTACTGAATTGGTAACCAAATCCGAGATGGGCATTCCAACTGTTGGGGAAATTCTGGAAAGCAGTGATTTTGAAGTGGTTCCAATCATCCCAAATACCACCGTTGTAGCTGGCCAAGTCACCGTGGTTGATGGAGAGACCTCCGTCAGCCTGGATGTACCAGTACTTTTCAGTAGGTTTGGATTTCTTT